>Ga0316620_10000686_pt1 | contig 13836 bp, 8 predicted proteins | sample OWC_Aug_M1_C1_D5_FD_207651 | JGI IMG/M metagenome (GOLD analysis project Ga0316620, IMG submission 207651) | Wetland soil microbial communities from Old Woman Creek delta, Ohio, United States - OWC_Aug_M1_C1_D5_B | ecosystem: Environmental > Terrestrial > Soil > Wetlands | place: USA: Ohio... | reverse complement strand
GACCGTCCAGGGGCAGACGACCTCGAACGCGAGCAGCATCTCGCAGAAAGCAGCGGTGGCGGCGCTGAACGGCGATCAGAGCTGCGTGGAGGAGATGAACAGGGAGTTCAAGCGCCGCCACGATTTCGTCGTTGCGGGGCTCAACAGCCTGCCGGGCGTGACCTGCCTCAAAGGTGCGGGAACGTTTTACGCCTTCGCCAACGTCGCCGGCGCCATGAAGGCGGTCGGAGCGAAGGACGACGGCGAATTCACCGAGTTCTTGCTGGCGAATGCCGGGGTCGCTGTCGTGCCGGGAGCCGGATTCGGCGCCCCCGGACACATTCGCCTGTCGTTCGCGACCAGCATGGGCGTGCTCGAAAAAGCCATAGAAAGGATGGCCAAGGCATTGACTGGGCAGAAATTAGCGGTCGGACGCAGCTGACCCAGGATTCTTGACACCCCGGTACCCTTCTCGCAGAATCGCGCGCGCTTAACGGCTGCCGCGATCCCTCCACTCCCCGGTAGCTCAGTGGTAGAGCGACGGACTGTTAATCCGTTGGTCGTTCGTTCGAATCGAACCCGGGGAGCCAATTCATCAACCAGTTGCCCGCTCTTTCGTCGCCCCCTGCGACGTATCGTCTAACGTTTCTCTAACGTCCTGCGCCTTGCCATCGTCAGCCCAGATCGATTGCACCTTCGAACACAACTTTCAGTTTCAAGCCGTCGACTTCCAGCGTCATCCTGGCGGGAAAGGATCCGGTACCGGCAATCGATCTGGCACCGAGCGCAGCCGCGACCGCGTGTTCGATCTCTCGCTGCGAGTTGATGCCGACCATTTTCAGAAACTTGCGAATACTGAGGTTCAAGGTTTCCTCGTTCATGGGTGTCTCCCTCATCGTGATGACAAATCATGACCAGATCGATGACGTGGCTGTCATGCACTGCCAACCGGACCCTGCTGCTTCTCGCCCGCAACCACGGCTTGCACCGCTCGCGAGACGCGCTCGTGCACCGTGGCGTCCAGCGGATCCGGCAGGAGCTGTCGTTCCGACGCTGCCGCGGCGATCGCATGCGCGGCCGCAACCAGCATGGCATCGGTGAACGCGCGCGCGCGTGCCTTCAGGGCTGCATCGAACAGGCCGGGAAAACAGAGCACGTTGTTGATGCCCTTGCCGTCCGCGGCGATGGCGGCGCCCGCGGCGAGTGCCGCCACCGGCTCGATCTCGGGCTCGGGATTCGATAGCGCAAATACAATCTGCCGCGCGCGGATCCGCTCCGGGGCGATCAATCCCTTGACGCCCGTGGTGCAGATGACGACATCGGCGCGTGTCAGGATCTCATCGAGGCTCGAGGCGTGGCCCTGCAGCTGCAAGAGGCGATCCATGGCCTCCACGCGCAGGTCGTTGCCTAGCAGTCGCCGCACGCCGTGCGCGCGCAGCAGACGCGCAATGCCGAAGCCCGCGGCTCCGAGGCCCACGACACCGACGGTGAGCGAGTCGAGCTGCGTGCCGATCTGCCGCGCCGCATTCATCAACCCCGCGAGCACGACGACGGCCGTAGCGTGCTGATCGTCGTGCAGGACCGGCATCGTCAGGCGCGCGCGCAGCTTCTCCTCGATTTCGAAGCAACGCGGGGCCGCGATGTCTTCCAGCAGGATCGCGCCAAACGAAGGGGCGATCGAGGCAACGACCTCGACGATGTGATCGACCCCGCTGCCCTCGATCAGGATCGGGATCCCGCTGATCCCGACCAGCGCGGCAAAGAGCGCGGCCTTGCCCTCGATCACCGGCAGGCCTGCGCGTGGACCGATATTGCCGAGCCCGAGGATCGCCGAGCCATCGGTCACGATGGCGACCGCGCGGTCGAGGTAGGTGAAGTCGAACACTTTTTCCGGTGCGTCACGGATCGCGAGGCACACGCGCGCTACGCCGGGCGTGTAGATGTCGCGCAGGTTCTGCAACGTGGAGACCGCGATGCGCGACCGCATCTCGATCTTGCCGCCGCGATGACGATCGAAAACGCGGTCCGACCAGCCGATGAAGCGCGCCGTGGGTAGAGCGTTGAGCTGCTCGATCAGGCGCGCGTGCCCGGCAGCATCGATCTCGACCGTGATCTCCCACCGCGTGCGGTCCTGGTCGCGCCGCACGCTGGTCACGTGCTCGAGCACGAGGCCCGCCTGCGCGATGACGTTCAGCACCTCGGCCAGCGCGCCCGGCGAATGGGGGGTCTCGACCTGCAGGATTTCGGGGATTTTCACGGCTCCGCCTGCGTTGCAGTGTATCGACGGCGATCCGGGCGCGCGATAAGCGTTAATACCGGTCGACGTAGACGTCCTTGATGTCCTCGCTGTAGCTCGCCGGCGGATACGGGAGCATGGTCCTGTCCCAGGCGTCGTACTCCGCTCGCAGGCGCGCAAACGTTCCAGGGTGCCTTTCCTTCAGGTCCGCGCGCTCGCGCGCGTCCTGCGCAAGGTTGAAGAGGTACTCGCGTCCGCCGAGCTGCAGGTACTTCCAGTCGCCGTCGCGCATCGCGCGCTGTCCATTGGCCTTGAAGCGCCAGAAGAGCTTGCGCGGATGCGGCGGCTCCTCGCCGAGGAGCACCGGCAGGAGGTTCTCTCCGTCCGGAGCAAATGCGGGATCGGGCGCGCCGCCGGCCGCGGCGAGCAGGGTCGGCAGGAAATCCATCGAGGTCATGACCTGTTCCGAGCGCCCGCCGGGGGGAATGCGTCGCGGCCAACGCAGGATCAGGGGGACGCGCAGGCCGCCCTCGAGCAGCTCGCCTTTCACGCCCACGAACGGCCAGTTATCGGAGAAGCGCTCCCCGCCGTTATCGCTCGTAAATACCACGATGGTGTCCCGCGTCAGGCCGCGCTTTTCGATCGCTCCGAGTACCCGGCCGATGTTGGCGTCCATGCTGCGAACCATCCTGGCGTACGTCGCCAGGTTGCCGCCGTCCATGTGGCGAATATTGGTGAGCGACATCGAGACCGCCTCGTCGCCGGGTCCTTCCCAGGGCCAGTGCGGCGCATTGAAATGCAGGCTGACGAAGATCGGCGCCGGGTCCGGGCGCTCGATGCAGCCGACCGCTTCGTCGCCGAGCAGGTCGGTCAGATATCCCGAGCGCTCGACGCGCTGTCCGTTTACGTATAGCCCATCGTTCGGCATCTGGCCCGCGATGTCGAGGCGATGGGTAAAGTAATCCGCGGCGCCGCCCGACATGCCGAAGAAATAGTCGTAGCCGTGCTGGAGCGGACCGTCCTCGATGATCGAACCGAGGTGCCACTTGCCGATCAGCGCCGTTCGGTAGCCGCGCAGCCTCAGCAGCGACGGGAGCGTCGGATGACCCGCAGGCAACCCGGGTTGATCCGCCTTCCCGACGGGCTCCTCCAGTCCGACAGGCAGCCGGTACTGGTAGCGGCCGGTGATGAGCGCCGTGCGCGTCGCCGAGCACACGGACGAATTGGCATAGCCCTGCGTGAGCAGGATCCCCTGCGCCGCCAGCGCATCGAGGTTCGGCGTCTCGAACGCGCGCTGGCCGTAGCAGCCGAGGTCCGCATAGCCGAGATCGTCGGCCATGATGAAGAGGATGTTCGGCTTGGTGTTGTCAGCGCTCACGGTAACGCCCCGAGTATAAGTCAATCCGCGCGTCTTCCCGCTCGCGTGCACGGGTTGCGCGCGGTGCTATCCTTCCGCGGCCAGCCGCTGATTTCATCGTTCGAGTAAGGACTGCGAGCAGCTTTCGATGACCCTTGGCATGCAGCGCTTCTGGGCGTCACCCGGCGCGGCACCCCTCCCCCGGGTGAGCCGCGCCGAAGGTCTGTTCGTCTGGGACACGACCGGTCGACGGTACATCGACGTGACCTCCGGTCCCGTCGCCGTCAACATCGGCCACGGCAATCCGCGGGTCCTGAGGGCCATGCGCGAGCAGGCCGAGCGCGTCTGCTTTGCCTATCCGAGCACCTTCGAGAGCGAGAGCACCATCCGCCTGAGCGAGCTGCTCGCAAGCGAGGCGGGTCCGGGCCTCGAATGCGCTTTCTTCGTATCGAGCGGCTCCGAGGCGGTCGAGAAGTGTCTGCAGTTCGCCCGCCGCCACGCGCTCGCCCGGGGCGAGCGCAAACGCTGGAAAGTCATCAGCCGCGATCCCTCTTACCACGGCAGCACACGCACCACGATGGCGCTGTCGGGAGATCCCGGCTATGCCGCGCACCTGCCGGAAGGGCAGCCCGTGTTTCTCGTGCCCGCGCCTTTCAGCTATCGCGTGCCGGGAGGACCTGGCGCCGCAGAGTACGCGGCACAATGCGCCGAGGCGCTGCGCGAGAGGATTCTCGCGGAAGGCCCGGACTCCGTGCTCGCCTTCATCCTCGAGCCCGTGATGGGATTCTGCGGCGGCGCGGATCATGCGCCGCCTGCCTACTACCGGCGGATACGCGAGATCTGCGACGAGTTCGGCGTCCTGCTGGTCTACGATGAAATCATCAGCGGCGCGGGTCGCACGGGCCGCTTCCTCGCTGCGCACGCGTGGCCGGATGCGCGTCCGGACCTGCTGACGCTGGCGAAAGGCCTCGGTGGCGGTTATTACCCGCTGGCTGCTTTTCTGGCACCGCAGGGAATGGTCCATACGGTGGCCGGCGACGGAGGATTTCATCTCGGCCACACCCACAAAGGTCATCCGCTTGGCTGTGCCGTCGGCCTCGCCGTGCTTGAGGAAATGCTCGAGCGCAAGCTCATCGAGCGCGCGGCGGAAACGGGCGCCTACCTGCGCGGGCGCCTGAACGCGCTCAAGGGTGACATTCCCATCCTCGGGGACGTGCGCGGTCTCGGCATGCTGAACGCGATCGAGATCGTGGCGAATCCCGCGACCCGCGAGATGCTGCCACGCGAGCTCGATGTGGTCGGGCGATTGCAGGCCATCGCGCGCGCCCGGGGTTTGCTCATCTACGGCCGGCGCACGCACGCGGGCAAGTTCGGCGACTGGCTCATGGTGACGCCGCCCCTCATCGCCACGCGCGAGGACGTCGATGAGATCGTCGCAGGGCTCAGCGAGACGCTGCGCGAGTATCAGGCAGAGCTCGCGAAAGCGGGCAGGTTGGCGTAGCGCGCCCGGCGGTTACCGCCGTCCTTTCATGACTGCCCGCGCCGCGCGGATCTCGGCCAGCGTCTGCTCGCGCTCCTCGTCGGTGTTATAGCCGTCCTGCGCCGCTGCGGCCGTCTCGAGCCGGTCGATCCATTTGAGGAAGTAATCCGCATCCGCGCCGCAATGGACCGCCGCGCCACTCGCGCCCAGAAACACCGGGTTCGTGGTTGCATAGGCGTATGCGTCGAGGACTTCGGGCGTCGAATCGTCATTCGAAGCCCGCAGCAACAGCCAGCCTGTCCCGCTTGCATTGAGCGTGCCCTCGAAGTCGGCGGACGTTCGATCGCCGGTGAGCGGGATCGAGCGGACCACGGCCCCATTCCGCACAATGTCCAGATGATCGATCGGCACCGCGGAACGGAGGAATCCGCGGTAGTGGAGTTCCTTGTCGCCCGTTCCGAGCTCGATGCTTTCGCCCGGCGAGTGGTCATCGACCGTGAAATCGAGCAAAGGACCATTGGTCGCCATCGTACGGCCGCTTCTGAGGCTCGCCAGCCACTCTTCGACACGGGCTTGAGGGTCGGATGGCCTCGCGGCATTCGGTCTCATGGTGTAGACGCGCGCCAGACCCACTGGGCCCCGGAGCGATGCGTAGTTCGCCATCGCGTCGGTGCCTGCGGCAGCCGCCGGCCGGAATCCGCAGTCGAGCAGCCGGTACCAGACCCCCGCCGACGCACGCGCATCGCTGAAGCCGAGCACCTCGTAGTAGTCGAGCTTCCCGAGCGCCGCTTCCACCGGCAGTGAGTCGGTCAGCACGGCATCCTTGTCCGGATCGGGAACGACGTCGTACGGGTGCACGTGTCCGACCAGCGCGCCCTGCTCGTGGGCAAGATCGGCGACCGTCGCGTTGCTCGGGAACGGGCTCGCCATCGCGGTGCCGGAGTATGCAGAAAAATCCGGCACGAGAAAGTGATCGCGCAACCCCAGCAGTCCCAGGTGTCCCCAATAGCTCGTGTGGAACTCCTGTCCGTGGGAGAGCAGGACCGCGGCAGTCGAGGCGGCATCCGGTTTCACGCTGAAATATGCGATGTCCGGAATGCGCTGCTCCTTGTTGACGACGAGGTTGAAGACGACATCGAGATCTTCCGCCGCCGCCTGCCGCACGAGCCGCTCCGGGGTGTTGCGATAGGTGCCGGCATAGTTCATGTGGACATGCACGTCACCGCTCACCCAGCGGTCGCTCCAGCCCGCCGGCAGCGGCAACGCTTCGAGCTGAACGGTGAGATCGCGCACGGATCCAGCCGCAACCGCCACGGTGCGCTTCTCGATCCGGTATTCGAATCCATGCCAGACAGTCACCGAGGCAGCACCGGTCGGCAGCGTCACACGCGCCTCACCCGGCATGTGGAAGTACATGGTCTCGAACGCCGACGTCTTGCGGTCGAAATTGTCGTCGGCATGGACCCAGGCATCGTCCGGGGCGTAGGCGCGTCCATCGGCCGCGAGAATCGCAACCCGGGCGGGCACCGGCTTGCCGTCCGCATCGGCGACGCGGATCCGCAGCTCGCCCATCGACTGACGATAATGCCGCGCGCCGATCCCGAGCTTGCGCTGATGGCCGCCGAGGACCTCCTGCACCCAGATCTCGGTCGAGCCACTGCGGTTCGAAATAAAGGCAAGGCGCTTGCCGTCGGGCGACCAGCGCGCGCCGGTATTGTCGTAGTCGCCGAAAGACAACGGCAACGGGTCGGCGCCCCCCGCCGCCCGGGTGATCCAGAGCTGATGCCATTGTCGCCCGGCGTACGACGAATAAATCACGCGCTTGCCGTCCGGCGACCAGTCCGGTCGCGCTCGCCACGTCGTTTCCTCCACTCGCACGGGCACCGGCACGGCGTCGGGCGCCAGCCCGCGGCGGAACAGGCCGCCCGTCCCGTAGCTGATTTCCGGATTGCCGATGTAGATGAGCTCCTTGCCATCCGGCGACCAGGTCGGGCTCAGCTCGTGATCGAACGCGCTGTAGTAGTAGCGCGGCGTGACGCTGCGGCGCTCGGGCCAGGCGGCACCGCCCTGCACTCCCTGTCGCGTCACTTCGCCCACGAACACGTGAAAATGGCCGGTGCCCGCCGTCGACACCCACGCAAGACGGCGGTCGTCCGGCGAATAGCGCGGTTCGACGTTCACGCCGCCGTTGCTCGTGAGGGGCCTGATCTCTCCCGACGCGAGATCGAGCTCCATCAGTTCCATCGCATCCTTGAGGTAACGCACGAACGCGACCCGCCGCCCATCGTGCGACACGTCGGGCTGATAGTCGTAACCGGGACCGCTCGTGAGCTCTTGCGCAACATCGCTATCGAGCGACTGTCGCCAGAGGCTCCCCTGCATCGAATAGACGAGCGTGCGTCCGTCGGGCGCCCAGGCGACCGCACTCGGTCCGCTCGTCACGTGCGGCAGGTAGAGCTCGCGGTAGTAATAGTTGTGCGGCAGATCGATCTGGCCGAGCACGGGCCGCCGCTCCGCAACCGCCACCGCGGCCGCGAGGACGCCGAGGAGCAGGAACAGCAGCCTCTTGCTCAAGCGAGCGCTTCGCGCAGCGACTGCTCGAGGAGGTCCATGCCTTCGTCTGCGAGCGCAGCTTCGATCATGAGCGGCGGGATGATGCGGATGCCGCTTGCGCCGCACTCGAGCAGCAGCAGGCCGTTGTGGTACGCACGATTGACGAGCTTCGTCGCCAGATCCTTCGCCGGTGCCTTGGTCGCACGATCCTTTACCAGCTCGACGCCGATCATGAGCCCGCGGCCGCGGATGTCGCCGATCGCCGCGTATTTCTGCGCGAGGCCGCGCAGGCGCTCCATGATGCGAGCGCCCTGTTTCTCCGCATTCTGCATGTAGCCGCCCTCGACGAGCTTCAACGTCGCGAGCGCAGCAGCGCAGCACACGGGGTTGCCGCCAAAGGTGTTCGCGTGCGAGCCCGGCGACCACTTTTCCATCACGCGCCTCGCGCCGACGCACAGCCCGATCGGAAGTCCCGAGCCAATGCCCTTCGCAAGCGTAAGAATGTCCGGGCGCACGCCCGAGTGCTGCCACGCGAACATCCTGCCGGTGCGCCCGATGCCCGACTGCACCTCGTCGAATATGAGCAGGATGCCGTGCTTGTCGCACAACGCCCTCAAACCCGCGAGAAACCCGTCAGGGGGCACTACGTAGCCGCCCTCGCCCTGGATCGGCTCGACCAGTATCGCCGCGACTTCATCGGCAGGTACGTTGCGCTCGAAGAGCGTCTCGATGTACGCGATCACCGACTGTCCCTGATCGGACCCGGCGAACAGCGGCCGATAGGGATTCGGATACGGCACGTGGACGACGCCGGGCATCGCAGGAAAGAAACCCCGCTGCTGCGTGTACTTGCTCGCAGTCACCGCCAGCGAGCCCATCGTGCGTCCATGAAACGCACCGAGAAACCCGATGATGCGCGATCGGCGGCTGGTGTGCCGCGCGAGCTTGAGCGCAGCCTCGACGGCCTCGGTGCCCGAATTCGCGAAGAAGGTCATCGCCGGCCCGCTTACCGGATCGAGGCGCGCCATGGTTTCCGCGAGCTCCACCTGGCCCTCGTGCCAGTAGTCGCAGGAAATGTGCAGGAAACGTTCCGCCGCCTTCTGGATCGCGGCCACCACGGTCGGGTGAGCATGACCCGTCGAGCAGACTGCAATCCCCGACATGAAGTCGACAAAACGGTTGCCGTCGACGTCCCAGAGCTCGGCGCCGCGCCCGTGACCGGCGACGAACGGATAGTCGCGGACATAGCTCGGCGAGACGACCTGCCGGTCGCGCTCGATCAGTGCTTTCGCCTTCGGACCGGGCAACGCCGCCTTGATCTCTCTCGCCTTGACGTAATTCATGAATCTCTCCCCGTCATTCGACCCAGGTCTGCGACTGCTCGCGCTGGTAGAGCGCGAGATAGTACGCCGAGGCAATGCCCTTGCCCGTCGTGCCCGACCCCTTCCATCCGCCGAACGGCTGATAGCCGGGCCAGGCGCCGGTCGTCGCTCCCTGCGGCCGGTTCGCATACGTCACGCCGGCTTCGATATTGTCGAAGAACCAGCTCACCTCCGCCGCATCTCCATAGAAACCCGCGGTGAGCCCGAGCTCGCTCCGGTTCGCGAGCGCCATGGCGGCCTCACGATCCGGCACGCGCGCGAGCATCGCGATCGGCACGAACATCTCCTCAGCCCAGAGCGGATGATCGAGCGGCGCTTCGGCGAGCGTCGGCGTGCAATAGTACCCGGCGTCGAGGCCACCGTCCTTGAGCTGGCGGCCGCCCGCCAGGATGCGGGCACCACCCTTTCGCAGCTCGTCGCAATAGCGCGCGTAGTTGCGATAGGCGGATTCATTCACCACCGGTCCCAGCCAGTTCTCGCGCCGCGTCGGATCGCCGAGCCGGATACGTGCCACTTCCGCGACCAGTCGCTCGATCAATGCGTCGGCGACCGATGCCTCGACGTAGATCCGCGACAGGGCCGAACACTTCTGCCCACCCATGCCGAAGGCGGAGCGAGCGATCCCGACGGTCGCACGCCCGAGGTCGGCGCGCGCAGTGACGATCACGGCGTTCTTGCCACCCATCTCCGCGATGCACGGCCGAGGCACGTTTCCCCCGGCCATTTTGCGCGCGATCTGCATGCCGATCGCATGCGATCCGGTGAAGGTGATGCCGGCCGTGTCGCGGTGGTTGACCAGCGCCTCGCCCGCACCGCGTCCCGAGCCGTTCACGTAGTTGAAGACTCCCGGCGGGATTCCGGCATCGTGCAAGCAGTCCGCGAGCATGCGCCCCGCCCACGGCGTATCCGTGGCGCCTTTCAGCACCACCGTGTTACCCGTCGTAAGCGCCGCTGCGACCGGGCCGCCCGCGAGCGCAAAGGGAAAATTGAACGGCGCAATGACCGCCCAGGGGCCGTACGGCTTCATCACCGAGCGGTTGTGGCTCTGAAAGTCCTTGAGCGGATCGTCCGGCAGCGCGTGATCGAAATCCCGGCGCTCGTAGTCGTCGCAGTAGAGCGTGAAGAAATCCGCCGTCTCCTGGACCTCGCCGAGTGCCTCCATGCGGTTCTTGCCGACCTCGAGCGCGAGCGCCGCGCCGATGTCGTAGACGCGCTCCTCGATGAGCGCCGCCACCCGTCGCAAGATGCGATTGCGCTCCGCAACCGGCGTGCGCCGCCAGATTGGAAACGCGCGCCCGGCCGCCGTCATCGCCTCCTCGACCTCTTCGGCGCTGCCATCGCCAAAGCTCCCCAGCCGCCAGCCGCGGTCGATTGGACTCAGCAACTCCCGAGTAACCGCTGCGGCACGGTTCTGCCCGTCGATGTAGTGGCCATGGACCGCACCGAGCCGCGCACGCACGCGGCCGAGAGCCACCTCGAACGCCTCGTGCAGCGCAGGCGGCGGGTCGAACATCGTTGAGTAGGTGAGCTTGTAGTGCATCGGGGACGGCCCGGCGCGCGGCTCTGCCGCCGGAAACGGCACAGCGCCGCCGCTCGTAGAAACGAGCGGCGGCGCTCAAGCCGCGTTGTGCTCAGAACTTCTGGGCGAACTGCAGGCCGATCGTCCGCGGCGCCGCCGGCAGAATGTAGTTGTTCGCGAGGCCGCACACGGAGGCATCGCACTGAGCGTAGCGATCGACCTGGGCGCGCTTGTCGAACACGTTGTTCACGAACAGCTCGAAGGAGTAATTGCCCTTCTCGATGCCCGCGGTCAGGTCACCCAGCGTGTACGCTTCCTCCGGGCCGAGAATGCCCCGCTGCAGAAGCCGCAGATCCGTCCAGCGCTGGCCGACGTACGCAAGCGATCCCTGCACGTGCGCGTCGTAACTCGCCAGATTGAAAATGTAGCGCGCCGTGAGATTGGCCTTGAACTTCGGCGTCACCGGCAGCTGCGTATCCTTCGGTGCCAGCGGATCCGCGCAGTTCGTCACGGGGTCGTTGTTCGCATCGAGCAGGCCGCAGTAGTTCTCGGTCAGCTTGGCATCGAGTAACGCGAATCCGCCCGACAGGTTCAGGCTCGGGGTCGCCGCCCACTCGAGGTCGGTCTCCACGCCCTTGACGCGCGCATTGGCGGCGTTCGCGATCTGGGTCAACGAGTTCTGGCCGAGGAACGAGAACTGGAAGTTCTTCCAGTCCTCGACGAACACCGCGCCGTTGAACCGCACGCGGTTGCCTGCCCAGGTCGTTTTCCAGCCAAGCTCGTAGTTGGTCAGATAGTCCGCCTTGTACGGCGGCAGGGTGCCTTGACGGTTGACGCCACCGGGGCGAAATCCCTTGGAATAGGTCAGATACGCCAGGCGCCGGTCGTCGAAATGATAGGTCAGGCTGACCTTCGGCGTGTGGCCCGTCTCGTCGACCCCCTTGCGCAGGTTTTCGCAGGGTTCGCCGTCGGTGTGGATACTGTAGTTGCAGAGCGGCAGCGGCGCGCATCCGGCCGTGCCCTGTGCCTCACCCGTGCACGATCCGTAGGAGTTGGTGGCGCCGAAGCCGAAGAACCCCTCGAGCGAATTCTCCGACTTGAAGAAGCGGATGCCGCCGGTCAGGGTGAGCTTGTCGGTGATGTCGAAATTCGCTTCCGTGAACAGAGCCTTGTCCCGGTCGACGCGCACTTGTTCCGTCAGCCAGAACGTGTCCGGCCAGCCGGTGACCTCGTTCGAGGCCGCGAGCCCGTCGATGCGGTAGCGCTGCTCGATCCGGTGCTGCTGGCGCTGCACGAAGGCGCCGACGACGAAGCGGAATCTCCAGTCCTGGGGCGAGGTGAGGCGCAGCTCGTGGCTGAACTTCTGGTACTTGTCCTTGCCCTGGATGTACTGCGACGGATTGATGAGCTGGCCCGCGTCATTGGTGAAATACGAACCGTAGCCGCAGCAAGTGTCGTAGTAGAAGGCGTAATCGGTGTAGTCCGAGTTGGTTTCGTCGCTGCGCTTCAGGAATGCGCCTGCATACACCAGATCGAAATTGCTGAACTTGCCCTCGACCGTAAGCGCCGCCTGGCCCCAACGGTCTTCGGCTGTATCGGGGTAGAAGCGCACGACCTTAAGGTCGCCCGCGCCGGAGTTGTACGCGAAGACCCCGTCCCCCTTCGTGCTTTGCCCCATGACGGTCGGCGTGACGCTCCAGGTGTCATTGAGGTCTATCTTGAGTGCCGCGCGTCCGCCGTAGGTGTCCACGCCGTTGTAGTGGCTCTTCGGGCGGCTGGGGGTGATGACGACGCTGCTGCAATTCGCCGGCAGTGCGGCGTTCGGACTGTTGGCGACGCAGATGCCCGAGGTCGGATAGCGGATCGCCCCGGCGACGTTATCGATATAGCCTGCGGCGTGTTCCGCCCACCCGACCAGCCTGACCGCCGCCTTGTCCGTGAGCGGTTGGTTGACGAAGCCCTCGGCCACGTAACCGCCGGTACCGTGGTCAACGTAATTGCCCTCCACGTCATAGGCGGCCTTGAATCCGCTCGGGTCGGGCTTGTTGGTGATGATGCGGATGGTCCCGGCCTGCGAGCTCGCGCCATAGAGCGTGCCCTGCGGTCCCGCCAGAGCCTCGACACGCGCGATATCGTAGACGTGGATGTCGAGCGAGCCCTGGATGGTCGTGATCGGCTGCTCGTCGAGATACATTCCGACGCTCGGCTGCGAGCCGGAATGGTTGCCGTCGCCGCCGCTGGCGACTCCGCGCATGTACACCAGGGAGAATCCCGGGCCAAAGCTCTGGTAGGAGACGCTCGGAAGGAGCTTCGCGTAGTCGGCAAAGTCGGTTACGTGCAGCTCTTCGAGCTTGGCTGTGCCGATCGCGGTGATGCTCAGGGGGACATTCTGCAGGCTTTCCTGCCGCTTCTGCGCCGTGACCACGACCTCTTCGAGGACGCCGGTATCCGCCTGCTGTTGCGCGAACGCGTGCGGTGCGACCGTGAGAATCGTCGACGCCAATGGCAAACCGGCCCATGCGGCCTGCAATCGCCGTAGTTTTCTTTTCCGGCTGCGTGTCATGGAAAGGCTCCCCTACTTGTTGCGCAGATCAGACGCGAGGCGCGAATTGTATGTCGGCGGCCCGCGATCTCAAAATTCCGGCACGCTGGGATAAACGTCGAGCACTCGTCCCAGCGCGGATTTGAGGGGCCCGAGCCAGGGCTCGTAGTGACGCCACTGGTCGATTCCTTCGCGGAAAATGGGCGTGCGGACCTGCTCGGAGCTCGCCGTGCGCACCGCCCGCTCGTTCTCGTAGAAGCGCAGGCAAGCCTCCTCGAACGGCAGCCCGCAATAGGCAAGCAAACGCCGCACCTCGGCTTCCGTATCGTCGACCATTGTTTCGTAAAAGACACGATGGACGCGGCCCGGCAGCACGGCGTCGAAATGGGCCATGAGCTCGACGTAGTCCCGGTAGTACCGGCCGATCTCCTCCAGGCTGTAGCTGAAGTTCTGGCCGCGGGCGAAGTGCTGCTTGAATCCGGAGAAGCAGCAGCCGAGCGGGTGGCGGCGCGCGTCGATGATCTTCGCGTTCGGCAGGATCATGTGAATGAGCGCGACGTGTGCAAAATTGTTCGGCATTTTGTCGATGAAAAACGGCGCGGCCGTCTTGCGCTGCACGCGCGTCCCGGAAAGGTACCGATCCCCGAGCGCGCGGCACTCGTCGGCGCCCAGGCTCGCCACGGCCTCTGGATACTGCGAAATCTCGGACTTCGTTCTCTTCCCGCTCAGGGTTCGCGCGATCGCAATGATGTCGGGCAACTCCATCGTGCCCTCGACCGCCGGGTGAC
>Ga0316620_10000684_pt1 | contig 13849 bp, 14 predicted proteins | sample OWC_Aug_M1_C1_D5_FD_207651 | JGI IMG/M metagenome (GOLD analysis project Ga0316620, IMG submission 207651) | Wetland soil microbial communities from Old Woman Creek delta, Ohio, United States - OWC_Aug_M1_C1_D5_B | ecosystem: Environmental > Terrestrial > Soil > Wetlands | place: USA: Ohio... | reverse complement strand
AATTTCCCGACCATGGTTATAGACAACAAGAAATGCATCGTTGGCTACAAGGAGGATGAAATCCGGGAGGCAATCCAGAAGTGAATGAACACGGAGTAGCTATAGCTGAAATTGATAGGCTGTATGAGAGATTGGTCAGGGAAGCTGAATCTGCTGGCTATCATCTTAATCCCGATGTGGAGTTTACAAAGGGGCTGATAAAGAGCCTGATCATAAATGAACGGAGATATGGCTATTGGGCCTGCCCGTGCCGTCTCGCTTCAGGAAAGAAGCAGGATGATTTGGATATTATCTGTCCGTGTGATTACCGAGATCCTGATCTGAATGAGTATGGCGTGTGCTACTGCGCACTGTACGTCTCGGACACTGTGCGAAAAGGCGAAAAGAAGGCAAGTAGCATACCTGAGCGGAGACCACCACCAGCGGAGAGAAAAAGAGAAACCCAGAAAGCAGGCACGAGACTGACCGGGCTTTCACTGCCAGTATGGCGTTGTAAGGTTTGCGGCTACCTTTGTGCCAGGGAGCAACCGCCTGAAGTATGCCCCATATGCAAGGCGAAGAAAGACCGTTTTGAACGGTTCATGTAGCCGCAAGGTAGGAGACGAAGTATCACAACCTGTCAACTTGTTGGGTAACGATAGCCTGCTTTGTTACCTAACTGCACGACAGTCTGTCTTGTCGACATTCGAGAAGTGTACTCGGACTCCCTCCCTATTTCATCACAGCTACGGGAACAGAACAGTGGGCGGTCAGGGCTTAAGCCAAGTCTACTGCAACGCTCTCTTCATTTCCTCAAATTGTTCTTTGGTAATCTCTCCTCTGGCAAAGCGAAGCTTCAGCACTTGAAGAGGGTCCTCTGGCGGAGCTGGAGGGGTCTGCTGATTGGTTGTGACCGGGGATGTGGTGGCGCCACTTATGCGCCTGAGATTCTCCTGAATGACCCTGGAAATGTAATCCGCCTGACCTTTCAAGAGCTTGTCCAGGATTAGGTCCTCGCTCATGAACCGTCGCTTGGCGGTGATGGTAGCAAACATAACTCCCTTGTCGATTTTCAGATTGGCTATGTCTTCATATCTGTAATCTTCAATCTCCTTGTGCAGTCCCAGGGCGGACGGAGAGTATCTGATTATTCTTTGGTCAGTGATTATTATGGAGTCGGGTGTGAGGGCAGCCTTCAACCTCGACTGCTTTATGACTGCCTTAACTTGTTCATCCGTTAGCAAGAGCTTTTTGACAGCGTTTGGAACTTTTGTTGTCCTGCCTTCTTCATTCATCGGCCCCTCCTAGTAGTCGCCATAGCAAGTGACTGAACTCCTCAAAGGGCGATTTTTGCCCTGAGGCTGTTCTGCATCTTTCGCCTTCGTCTTTGCATTAACGATAAACTACTGCTCATATGATGTCAACAATTTCGGACACAGATGACTGGCGGGTGAAGCTTCCCTACCGTGCTATAATGACTCGTCGGAACTTGCAGGAGGAAACCGTATGGCGACCGTTCGGATTTACGACGCGAAACAGAACAAGGCGGTGACGGTAGAGAAGATAGAGAAGACAGACGCAGAATGGAAGAAATTACTGACCCCAGAGCAGTATGAGATCACCACCAGGAAGGGGACTGAAGATCCGGGCACCTGCACATTCGACCAGGTCCATGAACCCGGTGTTTTCCGCTGCGTCCGTTGTGGCACTGACCTTTTTCGCAGTTCAACCAAGTTCAATTCGGGGACCGGTTGGCCCAGTTACTATGAACCAATCTCGCCACTCAACGTGGCACAGCAACCTGATAGAAGTGAGGGAAGGCTGCGGACGGAAGTGCTCTGCGCCAGGTGCGGTGCTCATCTCGGTCACGTTTTCGATGATGGACCGAAGCCCACTGGCAAGCGCTATTGCATAGACGGCATTGCGCTGAAATTCACGCCAGAGAAAAAGCTATGACCGGGAGGGCCGGAACAGAAGTCGCCACCCTTGCCGGCGGCTGCTTCTGGTGCCTTGAAGCTATCTTCATGGAGGTGGACGGGGTTGAGGGTGTGGTTTCCGGCTACACGGGCGGCGCCACCGTCAATCCGACTTACCAGGAAGTCTGCACCAACAGCACCGGCCACGCGGAGGCGGTCCAGTTGGCCTTCGATCCTGGTAAGATTTCTTATCGGGAAATCCTGCGCATCTTCTTCTCAGTCCACGATCCGACGACATTGAACCGGCAGGGCGAAGATGCGGGCACGCAATACCGTTCCGCCATCTTCTATCACAACGACCAGCAGAGAACCATCGCTGAAGCGCTCATCAGAGAACTCGATGAAGCGCGTCTCTGGAGGAAACCCATCGTGACGCAGGTTGCGCCGCTGGACAAATTCTATCCGGCAGAAGACTACCACCGGGAATATTCCTCACGACATCCGGAACAATCATACTGCCAGGCGGTGATTTCGCCCAAGGTTAACAAGTTTCGAAAGCAGTGGACAAAGCGCCTCAAGAAATAGCCGAGACAGGGCATATTGCTAACTCGTCCTTCATTGAACTTTCTGGCGCTTTGTGACTCCCTGACTGGGCCTTTTTTCATTCCAGGAACAGTCGCGTCTTGGCGTGTATGCCGGAAGGTGGCGCTTCATAGAATGCCGAGCCAGCTACGCCGGCGGGCCAGGAGTCTCCTGCCAGCATCACCGGCTCTGGATTGTTATTGGACATTCCTGGGAAATGTCAACGAAAACTCGTAGTGTGATATGGATCAAGGTGATATACTGCAGATAGAACAAGAGGTCGTCCATTTCTGCATTGTCTTCAGGTAATGCAGGAAGGTTAATCATGGCGCCTTAATGTCTGGGAGCAAGATGACTGTTCAAACAACGCACAGATTGAGACTAGTTGCAGGAACAAAAGTACTTGCAGCAGCTGAAATTGAAGATAGAGTAGAGTTCGCGAAACTCTTAGGAGCTTTGGTACCGGAGACGTGGCCCCCGGATAATCTTAGAGATGTTTTGGGTTACTTCTACGGACTTCATAAAGAACATCCTGAATGGGAAAGCTGGCTTACATGGTATGCAATTCGCATTGATAACGATTATCCGATGCTCTGTGGGAGTATTGGTTTCAAAGGTCCTCCCGACGAACGAGGAATGATTGAGATTGGCTATTCAGTTCTTCCCGAATTTCAGGGACAGGGTTTAGCGACGGAAATGGTAGCTGGTATTGTCCAATGGGCAAAGCACCAGCCCGAGGTAAGACAGATCGAGGCTGAGACAAATATCGATAACAAAGCTTCAGTTCGGGTTCTAGAAAAGAATAGCTTCATCTGTGTCGGCGTGGGGTTAGAGCCCAATACAATCAGATTTCACCGCCGGTTCTGAATGATTCTGGCACCCACGCCATCATACAAACTGCAAATAATGATAATAACCTTCAGATAGTATTCTAGTATTTTGTTACGAAAGCGATTTGACCGTCAGTCGTTTTTGCGACGGCGGAAATAGGCCACCACGTAGCCGTATGCCCGATCTATCCAGGGGCGCTGAAAATCACTGAATAGCAGTTCGCTGGCTTCAATTTGCGGCACCTTGCGCACTTCCTTGATGCGTCGCAGGAAAAAGAGCGCCACGGCCAGCCGGGCCGCTCCTGAAACTGCGAAGATTGAGAGGAAAGAACTCCCCATGATAGGTGGCAAGAGTGGTGTCACAACACCGCCAACCAGAGCCCCTACACTTACACCAAGGTATATCAGCGAGTTGTAGAGAGCTATGTAGCGGGTCCTGTTCTGGGGAGGAGCCGCATCGAAGATAAAGACGCCACTGGAAAGCTGGAAGCCCGCCCAGGCAAACCCCGAAAACACCTGCATGATGGCAAGCCACCATAGACTGTGGCTTGGCAGCCACCCGAGTGGCACAAACGGAACAAACAGGGAAGTGATTCTCAACACCTTGATACTTCCCGCCCTATCTATCCGTTTGCCCCACCATGTCATAAAGCCAACGGTCGCCAGGCCCGTCACGGAGTTGAGGGCAGTGTAGACGATGTAGCTCATATTAAGGTCGTTCAGCATATACGGAGAGAAAAACGGTCCGGCGACCGTCGCACTGAAATTCATCAAAGCGCAGAGCATTATGAACATGCCGATGTTGGTGGAGAACAGGCCCCGCGCTAATTTCAGCATGCTTTCGTGGCCCCGCTTTTCGGTCGCCGGGCTCAACGGTTCGAACATCTGTGACAGGAAGTAGAACGAGACCAGCCGTGATGCCATTGCCCCGATAAATATGATGGTGAAAGCCAGGTCGGTATTGCCCGTGAGCAATTGTAGGATGCCCCCGGCCGCATAGCTGAGTGCCATGGCGACAAAGGCAGTGATGCGGTTGCGCAGGCCGAAGTACCGGCCGCGCATCTGCGTCGGCACCAGGTCCGCCATCATGCTTCCCCACGCGGGGTTCACGGCAGAATCAACGGCGGTGCTCAAAGTCATGAACGCTATCAGCCACCAGACCTGGTGCGTCTGGAACAGATAGGGAATGAGGAGAATCGGCAGCCACATCGAGGCGTGCATGAGGACCATGGGGAGTATGAAACCCTTTCGACTCCCTATTCTCTCAGAGAGCGCCGGAGCTACGAACTGCGCCGCCGCCATGGTGAAATTGGGCACGCTGGTGAGCAAGCCAATCTGCTGAATGGTTGCTTTCATTGTCAGCGCGTATGGCGTAATGTAGTTCTGCGTCAGCCCGAGCATCACGGAATAAGCCGAGCCATCGAAGATGCTGTTCCGCAGGCTTTTTTTGACCTGTCCCTCGCTCAGCTTGGATGGAACATCAGGAGAAAAGTGCGGAAAATTCATGTGAACCGACATCCTTTTTTAGTTGCCCTCTGTGTGATGGCAACAGCGCATGCATCTTGGATTTGGGTCAAACGTAGGGCTCCCGAAAGCAATCGGACCTGGATTTCGCTTTAGCCAGGATCCCCGACGTGTCCCCCACTTGACCCACCAGACAAAGCCAGATTGTGAGGACTTGTATACTAAAGCAACCATCAATCAGTTCATTTTGGTTGCCAGGAATCACCCTGTCGCCATCGTCGGTATGATATGTCTTTGTCACTCAGTTGTCAATCGGCTAGATAGAGTAGCGAACTGTATGGCTGTCTGACGGGGGTGTCTTTTTGTCTACAAGATAGAGGTATACCAGCGTGGATACTGCAGAGGTGTGCTTTGTAGCTTGAGACCGCCGCAAGGGGTTGTCGGTTAGACTGGAAGGCAGACGGAAGCCAAAAAGCGTTATAATCAGGCGTTTCACGCAGGCCATGAACGAATCGTTAGGAAAAGCCAGAAACCCATTGCGAAATCTCTATTACCGATTTGAGCCTGGGGTATGGGTCGTTACTGTCATTCAGTTTTTCACAACAATCGGTTTCTCGATCTGCATGCCGTTTCTATCCTTGTATCTTTATCAGGATAGAGGTCTTTCCATGACTATGGTCGGGACGATACTTCTGGCTGGTGGGCTTTGTGCGGCCATTAGTCAGGCGCTGGGAGGAACGCTTTCAGACAGATTCGGCCGGCGCCCGATTCTACTTATGGCTGTTTCAGTAAGCATCTTCTTGTATTCAGGACTAGCCGTTCTTATCGGGATTTCAGCTCCAGTGTGGGCCATTGCAGTTGTCTACATCGCTGCTCGGTCAATGCTCATTACAACACGACCCGTGATCTCAGCCATGGTGGCAGATTATGCCTCGAAAGACAAGCTGACAGAAGCATATGGGGTCCTTCGTATAGGAGCTAATATAGGCTGGGCCGCCGGCCCTGCCATAGGTGGATATCTGGCCACTTTTCTGCCCTATGCCTGGCTCTTCGGGGTTCCGGTCCTAACCTGTGGCATCGTAGCCATCATTGTCTTCTTCTTTGTTCGTGAATCTTCGCACGGAGTGAATACAAGGATGGGCTTGCGTAACATGCTTCCCAGTGCCGACGACCGGGTTTTCCTGGTCTTCGTAGGGGTGAGTCTCTTGCTGTTCATAGTCATGGGGCAAATGGGGAGTACCTTATCTATCTTTGCTGTGGACAAGGTCGGTTTTTCTACCAGCCAATACGGTCTATTACTTACCTTGAATGGCTTGATAGTGATTTTCTTTCAATATCCGATGACTGTTGCTCTCAGGCGGATAGCGAAATTCCGTGCTCTCATACTCGGGAGCCTGCTTTACCTGTTTGGCTACCTATCCTTTGGTTGGATAACGCAATTTGGATGGGCGCTGGGAGCAATGGCGATAATTACAGCAGGCGAGATTATACATTCTCCTGTCACGCTCTCAGTGATAGGGGAACTCTGTCCACAAGACCAGAGGGGACGATATATGGGATTTTTTGGGTTGAGCGAAACCATAGGTATAGCAATGGCGCCGCTGCTGGGAGGAATACTGCTTGATGCGTTTCCCTCTGATCTCAGACTGGTATGGGCACCCATCGCCTCGATAGCATTAATTGCTGCGATGGGGTACTACTGGTGGGCCCGCCGGTTTCGGCAGTAGTCTTCAAGAGAATCTGATACGAAAATCCACCTCCTAGAACAAGAAACACTTAGCAGAGCATGACTTTCGCCCTGTAACCCTCGCACACCAGCAGTAGCAGTGCGATAAGAAGTATTGCAGCTAATCATAGGGTAGACTCGTTTAGCCGGCTATGCAAAATCAGCCTCATTTCACTAGTTCGGAAATACCATCAGGAATATGGTCTATGCCTTCAAACTCTTTAACAATGATTGATTTAATTTTGTTTTTTAGTGCTGGCTTGAGGTTAGGATAGACCATTTCAGCTTTTCCACCTATTGATTCGCAATCGTCTTCAACAATCACATCTGGAAGAGGTCGAATTCTTTCGACAACATCCTTGTATTCCTCTCTATTTCGACGATAAAAGATTTGACCATCAGGGAAAGCATTTTTCTTCAAAACAACCCTATCCTCTTCAACGTCTTTAGCATTTCTATGAGAGCTTAAATAGCATATTTCTGCCCCTTGTTTCTTCCATTCCTGCAATTTCTTAGCAGCGTTGCCGACAGGAATATATGATGCGTAATCATAAAGAGATACATCACCCTCCATGACTTGCCTAGTTATTTCATCTTGAGCAAGACCTTTGGCATTTCTGTGCATTATGGTCGTTCCGTGTAAGAAAACGAGTATTTTCATATTCATGAAAAAATTCGTCAATGAACTGGAGATATGAGGAGATAGACTACTATAACTGGGGGTCACAGTCTAGTGGTTAGGACACATTAGCCGGGACTATGGAATCGTTTCAGCGCTCAACTGACGAAAGGCCGGATTCCAGACCAGAAGTCCTGTCTATCCTACACTTAAACCCACGTCGGATATGGGATGAGGTCACTAGACCTCAGGTTCATACTGTGGCAGCCTCTATTTTGCAGGCGGAGCATTATATAGACTGGTTCTCCTTTGCCTACTTCCTGACCTTCGCCGGGCCGGCTTATAGTGTAATTCTGGCAGAAAGCGAATCGCTCGCTCAATTTGTAGATTATCGCCTAGCTATGGTTAGCCTTCTAACTCAAAAAGTGCAATTCCAGGCACTAGCGCTTCGTGCAGCGGATTTTGACTTGTTGTCCAGTAGCGATCGTGTCTGGGGCAAGAGAGGTTTCCCATCTATTCCAAGCTCTTTGAGCGCCACATCTCGTAATGATTTCAGGTGTGACCGTAATTGCTGGGCCTCTTCCTTGGAGAGAGCACACTATCGGCAAATTTGCGACCAGGGGGGAGTGTGCTATAGAATTGTGTTATAATATTGGGTAAGGTTGGTAGCTTACGGTAGGAGATACCCTGTACAGGGAGCCGAAGAGGAAAGAGATCAAATCTCGAAACTTTCAGGCAAAAGGACTACCGTAGGAAAGATCCCTGGAGAGGCTTCGATATTAGGGCACCGAAGGGGTAAGTCCGCAAATTGGTAGCGGGCGATCTCTCAGGTAAAGAGACAGGGAAGACCTATGCTAAACAGGTCTTCCCTTTTGTTTTTTGGGAAGAATGCAAATAAGAAGCTTTTGTACGGGAAGATAAATGGAAGATAAATGATGGAACTGTTGAAGAAGACGCCTCTTAATAGAGTACATCATGAATTGAGAGCCAGGATGATAGATTTTGCTGGTTGGCAGCTACCTGTCTGGTACACTTCTATTTTGGAGGAGCACAGGGCTGTTCGCTCCGGATCAGGTATGTTCGATGTCTCTGATATGGGTAGAGTTTGGATAACCGGAAGGAAGGCAGGAGCTTTTCTTGACAGGCTATTGACCAAACGGGCATGCAGGCTGGAGATAGGTTCCTCACAGCTCTGCCTCTTGTGTCTAGAGGATGGGGGCATCTTAGATGATTTATTGGCATTTCGGGTGGAAACTGACCAGTATTTAATAGTTTGGAATGCAGGAAATATTGAGCAAAAGCTGGGCTGGCTACAGCGTTGGGCCGGCTCGGACCCCGATATCGTCATTCAAGATAAGTCTGCCGATACGGTTATGGTGGCTGTCCAGGGCCCGGCCGTTTGCCAACTGCAGAACCTGAAGGGCGTCTGCCATTTGCCTCGCTTTGGTCACACCCAAACAAGGATAGGGGATGTAGAGGTACTTGTGGCTAGAACAGGATATACGGGAGAGGATGGATTTGAGATAATCGGCAACGCGGCAAATGCCTTACACTTATGGGAATCGTTTATGAAGCAGGGCGCCAAACCTTGTGGCCTGGGCGCACGTGACAGCTTGCGATTGGAAGCCGGTATGTTGTTGTACGGGCAGGACATGGACAAGAGCACCAATCCTTTTGAGGCGGGGTTGGGGTGGTTAGTAGAGATGGACGACGGCGACTTCGTCGGTAAAAGTGCTCTGCTTGAGATTAAACGTCAAGGTGTAAGCCGCAAGCATATCGGCTTTCAAATGACAGGCCAGGGCATAGCTCGTTCAGGGTACAAAATTGTTAAGTGCGGCCAAGAGGTGGGGAAAGTGACCAGCGGTGGCTATGCACCAACCCTGGATGTTAATATTGGGTTCGGCTACGTTCCCATTGAGCTAGCCGCCATCGGCACTGACATAGAGGTAATGATTCGCAACAAACCAGTGGCTGCCCGGGTGGTTAACAGACAATTCTACAAGAGAGGAGTATGAAATGAACCCCAAAGAATATAAGTACACACTGGAGCATGAGTGGATTTGCCCGGAGTCCAAGAATAAAGGGAAGGTAGGGCTTGCAGATTATGCCCAATCGCAGCTGGGAGACGTAGTGTTTCTGGACTTGCCAGCCCCGGGAACTCAAGTGGAACAGGGCAAAAAAATGGGCGAGGTAGAATCGGTGAAAGCGGTTTCGGATATCTTCGCACCAGTTAGCGGGCAAGTACTGGAAATCAACCAGACCGTCATTGATGAGCCCAGGCTGGTGAATGAAGACCCCTACGGAGCTGGCTGGCTGGTTAGGCTAGAATTGAGCAAGCATTCAGAGCTTGATGCCTTAATGGACAGTGACAAGTATGATGAATTGGTCGCCGAATTATCTGAAAACGAATCAGAATAAACAGGCAGGTGACGAGTATAGTGCCATCACCCTATTTACCTAATACCGAAGCTGACCGCAGAGCTATGTTGCGGGAAATCGGTGTCGGTTCGATTGAGGAGCTATTTCAGGATATACCTGAGAAGTTACGTCACGCGCAGTTCAAGCTACCATCCCCCCTCTCCGAGCTGGTGCTCAAAAAAGAGCTCAGCCAATTGGCGAGCCGTAATGTGAGTTTGGATAATTATGCTTGTTTTCTGGGTGGCGGCAGCTATCGCCACTTCATTCCCGGCACGGTTGAACACGTTATCGGTCGGAGCGAATTCTATACTGCTTACACTCCGTATCAGGCTGAGGTCAGCCAGGGTACGCTACAAGGCACCTATGAATACCAGTCGCTGGTCTGTCAACTCACCGGAATGGAAGTGAGCAATGCCGGAATGTATGATGGCAGCACAGCAGCTGCGGAAGCAGCCATAATGGCATGCATGATAACCAAAAGAAGCAAGATCGCTGTGTCGAGCACGGTAAACCCGACGTACCGTGACGTGATAAGTACTTATGTCAAAGCTCGGAATTTCTCTATAGAGACGGTGGAGTCAAACTCAAGCCTATCTTCGGATTCTGCCTGTCTAGTGGTGCAACAGCCCAATTTCCTTGGCTACCTTGAAGAGATGGAAGTCCATGTTCAGAAAGCCCATGATATTGGTGCCTTATTCATTGCCATAGTGGATCCCATTTCTCTAGGGATGTTCAGGCCGCCAGGGCATTATGGGGCTGATATTGCTGTCGCTGATGGTCAGGCGTTGGGCAACCCGACAGGTTTCGGGGGACCGGGTTTGGGCGTCTTTACCTGTCGCCAAGAATACTTGCGCCAGATGCCAGGCAGGATCGTGGGCAAGACGGTGGATGTCGAGGGTAAGCCAGGATATGTGATGACCCTGGTGACCCGTGAGCAATATATTCGAAGGGAGCGGGCCACATCTAATATCTGCACCAGTGAAGCTTTAATGGCCTTGGCGGCAGCGGTTTATCTAGCCACCCTGGGCAGAAGAGGACTGAGGCAGGTGGCTGAGCTATGCTATCACAAGGCTCACTATGCCGCTGAGAAAATAGCTAGACTCACGGGGTATTCCCCCGTTTTCTCTAAGCCTTTCTTCAAGGAGTTTGCCATTCGTTGCCCGGTAGCACCCTCCCAGATTAACCGGGGCCTTTTCAACGAAGGGATAATCGGTGGTTTAGATATAAGCCACATAATAGAGAATGGTATGCTGCTCTGTGTTACCGAGATGAACACCAGACAGGAGATAGACAAACTAGTAGAAATTCTAGGAGCAGTTTAGGGGGCGAGACATGATTCATCATTATTTGCTCGCTGAGATTAGCCAGCCGGGCAAGATCGGGTGCAGTCTCCCGGCTCTGGACGTACCTCCGACCGAGTTGCCTCCCACGGAGCTACTCCGGCAAGAGCTTGAGCTTCCCGAGGTAAGTGAGGTCGAGCTAGTGAGGTATTTCACTGCTCTGAGTAAGCTCAATTATGGAGTGGACACGGGATTCTACCCGCTAGGCAGCTGCACCATGAAATACAATCCAAAATGGCACGAGGATATTGCCAAACTTGCTGGTTTTGCTTCAATTCATCCCCTCCAGCCAGAGGAATCTGTTCAGGGAGCCCTGCAGCTTATGTTTGAGCTGCAAGAGTATTTAGCCGAGATTACTGGGATGAATGCCACTAGCTTGGTTCCTATAGCCGGAGCGCACGGTGAGTTTACCGGCTTGCTATTGGTGAAAGCATACCATCAAGACCGAGGGGATAAAGCTCGGAGGAAGATACTATTGACCGATTCTTCCCACGGAACTAACCCGGCTAGTGCTGTCATGTGCGGATTTGAGGCAGGCGTCGTGGCTTCCGATAGTCGAGGTAACGTAGATATGAAGAGCCTGGAATCGGCGATGAATGAGGAGGTGGCTGCTTTAACATTAACCATGCCTACCACCTTGGGTTTGTTTGACCCACAAATATTGGAAATCAGCCAATTGGTTCATGAAAGGGGAGGGCTCCTTGGTGCTGACGGGGCGAATTTGAATGCCTTCTTGGGACGGGTGAAATTTGGGGAGTTGGGCTATGACTATGTCCAGCTAAACCTCCATAAAACCTTCAGCACTCCACATGGCGGTGGTGGACCAGGCTCAGGTCCCGTCTGCGTTAAGGAGAATCTTGCCGATTTTCTGCCCTCGCCTCTCGTGACCAGGAACAATGGCAGGTATAAGCTTGTGTCACCGGCTAGGTCTATAGGCAGGATAGCTAATTTTCACGGCAACTTCGGTGTAATGTGTAAAGCTTATGCTTATATCCGTTCTCTGGGAGCCGAAGGGCTAAAGGAGGTCAGTGAGAACGCGGTTCTGAATGCTAACTACCTCAAGGAAAAGCTAAAACCATATTACTACCTGCCCTATGACCGCATTTGCATGCATGAAGTAGTGTTTTCGGGAAGACGGCAAAAGGCGAAGGGGGTTCATACTGTAGATATCGCCAAGCGTTTGCTTGATTACGGTCTTCACCCTCCCACCGTCTATTTCCCCTTGATAGTTGACGAGGCCCTCATGATCGAACCTACCGAGACGGAGAGCAAACAGACCCTTGATGCTTTTGTCGAGGCCATGAAAGAGATAGCTAAAGATGTCGAGGGAAACCCTGAAATTTTGCATACTGCCCCCCACAACACACCAGTTAGGCGGCTGGACGATGTCCGAGCCGCCAGAAATCCAGACCTGCGCTGGCAGATGAGGAGTTAAAGCTTTGGATGAAAGGGACATAGTGATAATTGGCGGAGGTCCTGCTGGCTATGTGGCAGCAATTCACGCTTCTCACCTGGGGGCTAAAGTGGCTGTGGTTGAGAAGGACAAGCTAGGTGGTACTTGCCTCAACCGAGGCTGTATTCCCACCAAGGCGCTTGCCAGAAGCGTGGAGGTGCTCCTTGAAGCAAGAAGGGCAGATGATTTCGGTATAGAGGTGAACAACATAGGGATAGATTTCCCCAAAATCATGGCTCACAAGGGCAAGGTCGTCGGCCAGTTAGTGTCCGGTGTTGAGCAGTTGATGAAAGGAAACAAGATACGTGTTTATAGGGGTACCGGTCGTATTCTGTCTCCACACCTGGTCAAAGTGCATGACGAAGAGATAGCAACCAGGAAGCTTATTATCGCCACTGGCTCAGAGTCGACCCCACTCCTTATCCCTGGTAGAGACTTGCCCGGGGTGCTGACCACCGATGAGATCCTTGAGCTAACAGAACTCCCGGAGAGCCTTGTAGTCATTGGGGGTAGTCACGTGGGTGTTGAGTTTGCCAGCATCTTTAGTGCGTTGGGGACAAAGGTAACCATCGTCAAGAGACGTCCTCTCCGACTGGAGCCGATTGACGAAGAGATTGGTCGACGTTTCGCCCAGACCTTACCGAGGCAAGGCATTGAAGTCAAGATTGGAGTTGCTGTTAAGACTATTGAGAGGAAGGGAGCGGTTCTCAGGGTGGTTTGGGATAGCCCAGAGGGCGAGCAGGGGGTTGATGGGCAGATGGTTCTTATGGCTACCGGGCGGGCGCCTTACACCAAAGGCCTGAACCTATCCGAGCTTGGCATACAGATGCACCAGGGGGCTATCAAGGTGAATGAATACCTTGAGACAAATGTCAAAGATGTTTATGCCAGCGGGGATGTTCTGGGCAAGAACATGCTGGCTCATGTTGCCTCTTACGAAGGAGAGGTAGCTGTCGAGAATGCCCTTGGGCATCCCCGCCAGGCAGATTATCGCGCCGTCCCTAATTGTATCTTTGCCCGACCCGAGATAGCCGGTGTCGGCATTACCGAGAAGGAAGCCAACGACGGCGGGATTCCCTATAAAGTGAGCAAGTTTCCCTTCGTCGCCTGCGGTCGTGCGATAGCCATGGGCGAGACGACGGGAATGGTCAAAATGATTTGCCATGCGGACGGTGGCAGAGTCTTGGGGATGCACATCATGGGACCCCATGCCAGCGACCTCATCGCCGAGGGCGCGCTTGCCATACAACTGGGAGCAACGGCTGAGGACATTGTCCACACCATCCATGCGCATCCCACTCTACCTGAGGCAGTGCGCGAAACAGCCATGGGTCAACTCGAAGGTGCCATCCACATCTTGAGGACTTAGCCGTTACTGATGAGTATTTCCACCAGCCAGAAAGCGTGTATTGCACCCTACCTGGAGATAGTGCCATACGAGGCTGCCCTGAAGTTGCAGCAAGGATTAATGCAGGCAAGGGCTGAGGGCAGAATTGGTGACGTATTACTGCTCCTACAGCAC
>Ga0316620_10000681_pt1 | contig 13862 bp, 12 predicted proteins | sample OWC_Aug_M1_C1_D5_FD_207651 | JGI IMG/M metagenome (GOLD analysis project Ga0316620, IMG submission 207651) | Wetland soil microbial communities from Old Woman Creek delta, Ohio, United States - OWC_Aug_M1_C1_D5_B | ecosystem: Environmental > Terrestrial > Soil > Wetlands | place: USA: Ohio... | reverse complement strand
ATGATCCTGATCGGTCTTCGCAGGCGTCGCTTGAATGAGCTTTTGGTAGAAGTCCGCCGTGGCCGCCGGCCCCATACCACCCAGAACGCCGATGATTTTTGGCTCGGATACCATGGTCGACATCTATCATCCTCTCGCCGTCCCGTCAAGAGGTCGCGGCCTGCGAACAGCGGGTGCCGCGAGAGACGGCGGTAGGACTTGACCTCTCTGTCGAATCGGGCTATGGATGTACAGCGTCGTTCCCATGCGATCACGGAAGGGATATCCTCATGCAAGGTTACGCAGTCCTTTTCCTTTCCGGACTCGGCATCGGCGCCTTGGGGACCCTCATCGGGGCAGGCGGCGGCTGGATGATCGTTCCGCTGCTGCTTTTCGGTTATCACTTCAGCCCGCAGGAAGCGGTGGGGACGTCTCTCGCGGTGGTTTTTCTCAACGCACTGTCCGGAAGCGTGGCCTACATGGTTCAGGGCCGCGTCCTGTATCGGATGGGACTCGCGTTCGCGATTGCCACAATACCTGGAGCCCTCCTCGGAGCGTCGCTTGTTCAGTACCTGGATTCGCGCTGGTTCTCTATACTCTTCGGTGTCTTCCTCCTCCTGATTGCCGCCTTTCTTCACCGTGGGCGGCAATTGCCGGTTGTGCGGCAACGGGGCGCCCGCGTGTCCGACCAAAGCCTTCAGGATTTTCGATCGCCGTACATGCGGCTCGGGATGGTCCTCAGTTTTCTGGTCGGCGTGATCTCGAGTCTTTTCGGCATCGGTGGAGGTATAATCCACGTGCCGTTCTTGATCGTCATCCTGGGTATTCCGGTCCACGCGGCCACGGCGACTTCGCACTTCGTGTTGGCCGTCACCAGCCTCACGGGCACGCTGGCTTTCCTCCGACATGGCCAGGTCCAACCGGCCGTGGCGGCCAGCATGGGACTAGGGGTTCTGCTGGGGGCGCAATTGGGGGCCCTTCTCTCCATGCGGCTGCCGAGCGAGCCCATCCGTCGGACCCTGGCAGTTGCGCTGGCGGTGTTCGCGTGTTGGTTGATCCTGCGCATCGCGTTGTAGCCGTCCAAGAGTGCGACGGGCAGCGGATTGTTTTTCATGCACGGGAGTGATACCCCTTCCGACCTTTCGCGTTCAGTTCGCCAAGCACCCGCGTCACACAGTCGGTCGGTTGGCTTCACGGTCGTGATCGGGAAATTGGGGCAAAAGATAGGAACATTGAGTTATTTAGCACACCCACGAACGATTGCAGGCAAAATAGTCTCGATGAATCTGAGGGGCTGGCGATCCGGTTCGTCCATCGGTAGGAAATGCAACTAGTTGAATCATAGATGAGGAGAACGATTTGTACCTCCGAAGTAGCCATTGAGAATTTGCTCGTGAAATTAAACAGACCCCTTGGTATGCTGATTGCTGTCTCGGGACATTTGAAAGTCGTTCGCTCTTAATTTTCTCATTCGAGCATTGACGATTGTCCTGATTCCTGGGAGGAAGAGCGATGAAACTGACGCGCGGGGGAGAGTACGGAATTCGCGGTGTCCTCTACCTTGCCAAACAGGAGGACTCCAAGGTCAGCATGCTGTCCGCGATTGCCAAGGCGCAAGACGTTCCGCCTCGGTTCCTGGCCAAGATCTTTCAGGCCTTGGCAAAGGCGGGGGTCGTGAAGTCGCATCGAGGGGCCAAGGGCGGTTTCTCGTTGGCGCGGCCCGCGTCCGAGGTGACGATCAAGGATGTCATCGAGGCTGTGGAGGGCCCGATTCACTTGAACGTCTGTCTGGCAGCGCCTGGCGACTGCAGCCGGGGCACCCTCTGCCCGATTCACTCGGTCTGGGAGGAAGCCCAGGAAAAGATGATGGCCGTGCTCAGTCAGAAGAATTTCGCCGAGCTGGCCAAGGCGGAGAAGCAGCTTCTGTTGACCATCAATCCAATCACGACGGCAAGCCCGTAAGGGCATGCTGGTCGGCAGGAAATTGAGACGGTCCGGCACCCGGGCCGCCTCCTGGTCGTGGGACAACCGGGATGTCCCGCCGTCGACGGCCCGTGCATCCCACAGCCACGCCGAAGAGTTGCGCACGGGCTTCGCGGTTGCAATTGGCCACTCCGTGGTCTATCATCCCCCTCCGAAGGGGAATCGTGAATGACCCTGGCGGACTCTTATAAGGCTGCAATCACTGGCGATATTCTCCCGTTTGTCAGCAAGCCTTCCCGCTACATTGCTGCGGAGTGGAATTCCGTCGCGAAGGACCCGGCTCGGGCGGAAGTGCGCGTCGCGTTGGCGTTCCCGGACGTCTACGAAATCGGGATGTCGCACCTCGGCTTGAAGATCCTCTACCAGTTGCTGAATGACCGGGCCGAGGTGATGGCCGAGCGCGTCTACGCGCCCTGGCCGGACGCGGAAAGGCGCCTGCGCGAGCGGCATATTCCCCTGTGCAGCCAGGAATCCGGACTGCCCCTTTCCAGTTTCGACATCGTGGGGTTCACGCTGCAGTACGAACTCTCCTTTGCCACCATCCTGGCCATGCTCGAGCTGGGAGGGGTCCCTGTGCGCGCCGCCGATCGTGGGGACGGAGATCCCCTGGTGGTAGCCGGCGGGCCCGTGGCCTTTTCCCCCGAGCCGCTGGCGGACTTCGTCGATGCGTTTCTGATCGGGGACGGCGAGGAAGCCGCGCTGGAGTTGTGCGCGGTGCTCGGCCGCTGGAAGCGGCGAGGCGGCAGCCGCGAGGAATTGCTCCGGGCGGTCAAGGGGATCGAAGGCATGTACGTGCCCGTCCTCCATGCCCCGGGCGAGGCGGTGCGGAAGCGCACGGCGCTCCAGTTCGGCGGGGTGGATTACGGGCGATTCCCGGTGCCGTACATGGAGATCGTCCATGACCGTGCCAGTCTCGAGGTCATGCGGGGCTGCGCGCAGGGCTGCCGTTTCTGTCAGGCCGGGTATCTCTATCGGCCGGTGCGGGAACGCCAGGCGCCCGAGATTCGAGACATGGCGGAGCGGGCGCTCGCCGGCTCGGGCTACGAGGAGATCTCGCTGTCCTCGCTGTCCATCGCCGACCTCTCCTGTCTCCGCGACGTCTTCCCCGCCCTCATGCGGCGCCTGACGCCGAGCAGGACATCCCTCAGTTTACCGTCCTTGCGGGTGGAAGCGCTGAACAGGAATCCGGATCTGGCCGAAGCGATCGCGCGCGTCCGCAAGACCGGACTCACCATGGCGCCGGAGGCTGGCTCGGAGCGCCTGCGCCGCGCCATCAATAAAGTGGGATTCGACGAGGGCGCCATCCTGGCCGCCGTCCAGAATGCCGCACGCGCCGGTTGGCAGTCGCTCAAATTCTACTTCATGATCGGGTTGCCCACCGAAACGCAGGCAGACCTGGACGACATCGTCCGCGTGGCCCGCGAGGCGGCGTGCATTGCCCGGCGGGAGAGGCGGCGAGGCTTCGGCTTGACGGTCAGCGCCAGTTCCTTCGTTCCCAAGCCGCACACGCCCTTCCAGTGGTGTGCGCAGGAGCCCATGGAGGTCCTGCAGGCAAAGCAGGCGTACCTGAAGAACCGGCTGCGGGAACTGCGGATCGATTTCAAGTGGCAGCACGTGGAATCCTCATTCTTGGAGGCGGTCTTTGCGCGCGGCAGCAGGGAGGTGGGTGCCGCCATCGCCCTGGCCCATCAGCGCGGCTGCCGCTTCGACGGCTGGACCGAACAGCTAAAATTCGACACGTGGATGCGGGCGTTTGCCGACGCGGGCGTGGACGCGTATGCCATCGCCAACCGACCCTTTCCGCTCGACACGACGCTCCCGTGGGATCACATCGACAGTGGCGTGGACAAGACATTTCTGCTGCGCGAATACCGACGGGCCTTGGACGGAGAAGCGACGGCGGATTGTCACGCGGGGCCGTGCAACGGTTGCGGCGAGCAGTGCGCCCCGAACTGGCAAAGGTGGGCGCGGGACGCCGGTCTTTTCTCGCCGGCTCCGGAGCGTGTCCCACCCTCGGCCGACGCGCCGGCCGCGGAGGATGCGGTCGGGCCTCCATCGGTCCACGCCCAGCAGAAGATTCGATTTGAATTCCAGAAGGTGGGGGAACTTCGGTTCCTGTCCCACCTCGAGCTGATGCGGGCGCTCCAGCGGGCTCTGCGCCGCGCCGGCATCCCTCTGGCCTTCACGCAGGGTTTCAACCCCCAGCCGAGGCTCTCGCTCGCCCAGGCGCTGGCCGTGGGCGTCGAAGGTCTCTGCGAGCTTGGGGAAATCGAGCTGACCCTGCGGATGGCGCCGGAGGAGATGCTGGCGGCCTGGAACCGCCAGTTGCCGCCCGAACTCAAGATTCTCCGGGCTTGGGAAGCCCCCCTGAACGGGCCGTCCCTATCCGCCGGGGTACGAGGTGCCGTGTACCAGATCCAGCTCACGCCGAACGGTTGGGACTCGAGGCTCCTGACCGCCCTCGGCACCGCGGACACCTGCGCGGCGTTTTTGGCGCAGGAGTCCATTCCCGTCGAGGTGACCAAGAAGGGCAAGGCCCTGGCCCTCGACGCCCGTCCCTTCCTGCAGGAATTCGCCGGCGCCGGTGACGATGGACCCCCCGGATGGCGGATGCGCCTGCGGGTGGGCCCGACAGGCAGCGTCAGGCCTGCGGCGGTGATGCGGAGCTTCCTGGGTGGGCGGGTCCCTCCCGGTGACCTGGATCGCATGGTTTCGTCCCTCCGGATCGCGCGGACCGCCCTCGCACTCGAGGGCCAGGGGTAGGCCTCCCGGTTTCCCGCGTTCGCCTCGTCGAAGGGATCCAGCATCCTTTCGGCTGGCGGACGACGGCGTCGAGGTCCCCCCAATGAAACGCGAGATCGTCGTCAATTCCTCCTTGGTGGAGACCCGCGTGGCCGTCATCGAGGACGGCACGCTGGTCGAGATCCTGATCGACGATTCCCACACCCAGAATCTGGCGGGGAACATCTACAAGGGCCGGGTCCTGAAGATCCTTCCCGGCATGCAGGCCGCCTTCGTGGACGTCGGCCTGACGCGGGACGCCTTCCTGTATGTGCGCGATATTTACGAAGACATGGAAAATTACGAAGATCTCCTCGGCCTGGGCGATGACGGGGAGCCCGAAGCGGACGAGGGCGAGCTGGCCGCCCACCCCGAGGCCCGTCCGAAGGGCCGCCAGCGACGGTCGGCCCACGCCTCCATCGAAGAGCTCATCCAGGAGGGGCAGGAGGTTCTGGTTCAGGTCGCGCGGGAGCCGCTGGGCACGAAGGGGGCCCGCATCACGTCGCACATCACGCTGCCGGGCCGCTACCTCGTCTACATGCCGACGGAGTCCCACGTCGGCGTGTCGCGCAAGATCGAAGCGGAGGCCGAGCGCTCCCGGCTCAAGCAGATCATCGAGGAGATCAACGAGCCGCGGGAAGGGGTCATCGTCCGCACGGCGGGCATCGGCCGGTCCAAGGTGGACATCCAGGCGGACTTCGAGTTTCTCCGCTCGACGTGGCGCGGGATCAAGGCGAAGGCGGAGACCGCCCAGGCTCCGGCCATGGTGCAGAAGGACCTGGACCTGATCTTTCGCATCTTCCGCGATCTGATCACCAAGGACGTGACGCGGCTGGTGGTGGACTCGGCGGTCGAGTACGAACGCTGCATGGAATACACCGAGTCCCTGTTCCCGGAGCTGCGGCAACTGCTCTTCCTGTACACGGAGGACGAGCCGATCTTCAAGAGTTTCGGGATCGAGCGGGAGGTTGAGAAGGCCCTCCGCAGCAAAGTGTGGCTGAAATCGGGGGGCTACCTGGTCATCGAGCAGACCGAGGCACTGGTTTCGGTGGACGTCAACACGGGCAAGTACGTGGGCAAGCACGACTTCGAGGAGACGATCCTCAAGACCAACCGGGAAGCGGCGGTGGAGATTGCCCGGCAGGTGCGCCTCCGCGATCTCGGGGGCATCATCATCATCGACTTCATCGACATGGCGCGCCAAGAGAACCGAGACAAGGTGATGGCGGATCTCAAGGAGGCGCTGAAGGCCGACCGGTCCCCCACGAACGTATCCCTGCTCTCGGAGCTCGGCCTGGTGGAGATGACCCGAAAGCGCGTCCGCCAGGGGCTAAATCAGTCCCTCAGCCAGACCTGCGCCGCCTGCGGCGGCTTGGGTTGGGTGCGATCCGTCGCCTCGATTGCGCATCAGACACTGCGCGAGGTGGAGTGGCGGATGGCCAGGAAGGCCCTGCCGCGCATCAAGGTCCGAGCCGCGCGCGATCTCGTGGAATGGATCAAGGCGGAGGAGGCCGAGGTCGTGGACACGCTGCAGCAGAAGCTGGGCGGCGAGATCGAGCTCGTCGTGGAGGAGAGTTATCCGGCGGGGAAGTACTCGCTACTGGAAGGCTGACACCCCCGCGGCGCGATCCGGATACCCAGCCGGAACTGCACGGCCCGCGCGACGGCGGATTTTCTTGACACCCCCACGGGCGCGTGTTATAGATTTGCCCCCGCTTCGCCCAGAGGCGGGGTCGTTTTTTTGGCGAGCATTGCGCGTCCCGCTCCGCGGGATCTCCACGATGCAGCAGGAGGAGCTTCGGTGTACGCGATCGTCGAAACGGGTGGAAAGCAATACCGGGTGGAGCCGGGCACGGTCCTGGCCCTGGAGCGCCTCCCGGGAGAGAAGGGCAGCCGGGTGGAGCTGGACCGAGTCCTCCTGGTCTCGGACGGGGGCAGCGTGAAGGTCGGGCATCCCACGGTCTCCGGGGCTCGGGTCGTGTCGGAGATCCTGGCGCAGACGCGCGGCGACAAGATCGACGTGTTCAAATTCAAAAAGCGCAAGAAGTATCGCCGCAAGACGGGTCACCGCCAGGAGCAGACCACGGTCAGGATCGCGGAGATCGTGGCGTAGCCGTCCGGCGTGCACGGAGGATACCATGGCACACAAGAAGGGTGTCGGGAGCTCGCGTAACGGGCGGGACAGCGCCGGGCGGCGTCTGGGGATGAAGGCCTTTTCCGGCCAGGCTGTGACGGGCGGGAGCATCCTCGTCCGGCAGCGCGGGACCCGCTTCAAGCCCGGCAGGAACGTGGGTCTCGGCGGCGACGACAGCCTGTTCGCCAAGGTGGCGGGCGTCGTCAGCGTGGAGCAGCGCGGCGGCGACCGGTTCGTCTGCATCACACCCGCGGCCTGACGACTCTGGCTGGGCCGCCGGCGCGTTTCGCGTCGAGGCCCCGGCCGTCGACGGTTCGCCCAACCCTTGGCCAAGTTCATTGACACCGCCCAGATCGTCGTGCAAGCCGGCGACGGCGGGCGCGGCTGTGTGAGCTTCCGACGCGAGAAGTACGTGCCGCGCGGCGGACCCAACGGAGGGGACGGGGGGAACGGGGGCAGCATTTACATCGAGGCCGGCCGCTCGTTTCGCACCCTGGTCGACCAGCAATACCAGCAGCTCTACCGCGCCGAGCGCGGCGAGCACGGGCGCGGCAAAGACCAGCACGGCGCGACGGGCCGTGATGTGACCATCAAGGTGCCGCTCGGAACCGTGATCACCGACGTGGACTCCGGTGACGTTCTGGGCGACTTGACGGATGAGGGGCAGCGGCTCCTTGTCGCCCGCGGCGGTCGCGGCGGGCAGGGCAACGCCCGCTTCGCCACGGCGACCCATCAGGCTCCGCGCTTCGCCCAGCCCGGAACCGCCGGTGAAATCCGAAAGCTCCGCCTCGAACTCAAGCTCATCGCCGACGTCGGGTTGGTGGGTCTGCCCAACGCCGGCAAATCGTCCCTGCTGGCCGCCTTCTCGTCGGCACGGCCCAAGATCGCCGCCTATCCCTTCACCACCCTCAGCCCGAATCTCGGTGTGGTGGACGTCGAGCCCCACGGTGGTTTCGTGGTGGCGGACATCCCCGGACTGATCGAGGGGGCGGCCCGCGGGGCGGGCCTGGGGATCCGTTTTCTCCGCCATATAGAGCGGACCCGGCTCCTGGTGCACGTGGTGGACGTGGGGGACGGAGCGCAGGACCCCGCGGCGGCCGCGGAGGCGGTGGAGGGGGAACTCCGGGCATACAACCCCGCCCTGCTTTCCCTGCCCCGGATCGTGGCCGCCAACAAGATCGACCTTCCGCACGGGGAAGGCTTGGCGCGGCTCACCGCCCGTTGCCGCGCCGCAGGGATTTCTCTGCTGGCGGTGTCGGCGCTGACCGGCGAAGGCATTCCTGGTCTCCTCGAGGCGCTCGCCGTGCGGCTGCGGGCCTCACAAGGACAATCGCATGATCTCCCGCAAGGTTCCCTCCTCCGGTAGGCAGGAGTGGCTTGGAACGCCGCGGCGGATCGTGGTCAAGGTCGGCTCCGGCGTGCTGTCGCACGGCGGTTTCGGCCTCCACCGTCCGACCCTCCAGGCCCTGGCGGGGTGTCTGGCCCGCGTGCAGGCGCAGGGGGTCGAGGCCATCCTGGTGTCCTCGGGGGCCATCCTGGCCGGCATGGAAGCTCTGGGGGTCACGGAACGCCCGCGGGAACTCCCCATGAAACAAGCCGCCGCCGCCGTGGGCCAGAGCCACCTCATGCGGGCCTACGAGGAGGCGTTTCAGCCGTGCGGGCGGCGCGTCGCGCAGATCCTGCTCACCCAGGAGGACCTCAGGCATCGCAGCCGTTACCTGAACGCCAGGAACACGCTTTTCACGCTGCTCAGGCTGCGGGTCCTCCCGATCGTGAACGAGAACGACACGGTGGCGGTGAGGGAGATACAGTTCGGCGACAACGACACCCTCTCCGCCTTGGTCGCGCACCTGGCGCAGGCGGACCTCCTGGTGATTCTGACGGACACCGAAGGCGTGTTCACGGCCGACCCTCACCGGGACCCGTCGGCGCGATTGATCCCGTTGGTTCGACCACAGGACGCGATCACGTCCTACTGCGCCGAGGACACCGGCAGCGCGGCCAGCATCGGGGGGATGACGTCCAAGGTCCGCGCCGCACATCGGGCCGCGGTTGCCGGCATTCCCACGGTGGTGGCCAGCGGGCGTGCGCCGGCGTCCGTGGAGGCCATCCTGCGGGGCGAAGAGGTCGGGACGCTGTTCATCCCCTCGCGCAGCCGCATGCAGAGCCGCAAGCGCTGGCTGGCGTTCGCGAGCTTGCCGCGCGGCGGGATCGTGGTGGACGCCGGGGCGAAGGGCGCGCTGGTCCTCGGCGGAAAGAGCCTGCTGCCTTCGGGAATCCGAGGGACCCAGAAGGCGTTCCGCGCCGGCGACGTGGTGAGCCTGCTGGACCTGGCCGGACAGGAGTTCGGCCGGGGGCTGGCGAATTACGGCCGGGACGAGGTGGAAAAGATCAAAGGGTTGAAGAGCGACGACATCGCCGGAGTCCTGGGCGCAAAGCCGTACGACGAGGTGATCCATCGGGACAACCTGGTCATTCTCGAGGCGCCGCCGGTCTCCGCCTCGGAGCGAGGTGAGCCATGAGCGGGTGCGATATCCGGGGAATGGCGGAGGCCGCGCGGGCGGCGGCCCGCGCACTGGCGAGCGCCAGCGGCGCGCACAAGAACCGCGCCCTGCTGGCGATGGCGGCCGGTCTGATGGAGTCGCGGGGTCGACTCCTGACGGACAACTCGGAGGACGTGGCGACGGCCCGGGCGGACGGCCAGACGCCCGCCTTCGTGGACCGGCTGACGCTGACGGACTCGCGGATCGACGGCATGGCGCGTGGGGTGCGCCAAGTCGCGGAGCTGCCCGACCCGGTCGGGGCGGTGACCGGCACGTGGCGCAGGCCCAACGGACTGGAAGTGGGGCGGATGCGGGTGCCCCTGGGCGTCATCGGGATCATCTACGAGTCCCGGCCGAATGTCACGGCGGACGCCGCGGCGCTCTGCCTCAAGTCAGGCAACGCCGTGCTGCTACGCGGGGGCTCCGAAGCGCTCCGCACCAACCGTGCCATCGCCGACGTTCTGTCGGCGGCGGTGGCGTCGGCGGGGCTGCCCGTGGCATCCCTCGCGGTCGTGCCGTCGGCGGACCGGGCGGTGGTGAAGGCCATGCTCTCGCTCCACGGCCTCATCGACCTCATCATCCCGCGGGGCGGCGAGGGGCTCATCCGCGCGGTGCGGGAAGGGTCGCAGATTCCGGTCATCGCCCACGACAAGGGGCTGTGCCATACCTACGTGGACGAATCGGCGGATCTGGGCATGGCGGCCGAGATCGCTTACAACGCCAAGGTGGAACGCCCCGGGGTGTGCAACGCCATGGAGACGCTGCTGGTCCACGCCGGTGTCGCCGCGGCGTTCCTCCCGCCATTCGTCGCCCGCCTGCGGGCGGCCGGAGCGGAGGTGCGGGGCTGCCCGCGCACCCGGATGCTGATTCCCGACGTGGTGCCGGCCACCGACCTCGACTGGGACACGGAGTACCTCGCGCTCACCCTGTCCATCCGGGTGGTGGATTCGTTCGACGACGCGGTGAGCCACATCGCGCGCCACGGGTCCGGCCTGGCGGAAGCCATCGTGACCTCGGACCACCGTCGCGCCATGCGCTTTTTGCGGGAGGTGGACGCCGGCGCGGTCTTCGTCAACGCCTCCACGCGCTTCACGGACGGCTACGAGTTCGGCATGGGAGCCGAGATGGGGATCAGCACCCAGAAGCTGCACGCGCGCGGACCCATGGGGCTGACCGAGCTGACCTGCGAGAAGTTCATTGTGCTGGGAGACGGGCAGATCCGGGACTCCCGGGCCTAATCCGCCTGCGGCGGACGGCGCGCCCACAGCGGTCGGCGGCCCGCCAGGAGCGGCCATGCGCATCGGCATCATGGGAGGCACGTTCGATCCCATCCATCTGGGCCATCTGCGCGCGGCGGAGGAGATCTACTGGGCATTCGGGATGGACCGGATCATCTTCGTGCCGGCGGCCCGCCCGCCGCACAAGGAAGAGGCGGTCGTGGCCTCCGCCCTGCACCGCTACGAGATGGTGTCGCTGGCGACGGTCTTCACGCCCTATTTCACCGTCTCCCCCATCGAGCTGCACCGGGAGGGGAAATCCTATTCCGTCGAAACGGTGCGAGAGTTCCAGAAGATGACCGGACCCGACACCCGGTTGTACTTCGTGGTGGGGGTGGACGCATTCCTGGAGATGTCCGCGTGGCGCGACGCCGAGGAGTTGCTCCGCCTGACGCGGGTCATCGTGACGGCGCGGCCGGGGTGGCGCCTGGACGAGGTGGAGAGCTTGCTCACGCCGGAACAGCGGCGCCTCCTGGGGCAGCCGAGCTTCCGGTACCTCAAGGTTGGCGAGATCGATGCCGCGCAAGTCGAGAAGAGTCCGGCGCCGCGGCAGGTGCTCCTGGTGGAGGTGGTCTCGTTGGACATCGCCTCGCGCGAGATTCGCCAACTCGTCGAGGCGGGGCGAAGCATCCGCCACCTCGTGCCGGACACGGTGGCGGCGTACATGGCCAAGAATCGCCTGTACCAGCGACCTGGCCGCGGCCGCTGACCGGGCCGGCGAGGCAACGCCGCGGCGACACCCGAGCTTCCGAGGGAGGCAGAGCCATCGATTCGAAGACGATTGCAGAGCTGGCCGCCGAGGCGGCATCGGGCGTGAAGCCCGCCTATCTGGCGATCCTGGACTTACGGGGCTTGTCCAACTTCGCCGACTATTTCGTGATCGCCGGCGCGCTCTCCTCGCGCCAGGTCCGGGCCCTCGCCGAACGCGTGGAAGAGCGCCTGGCGCTGGCACGCGTGCGCATGCGGCACCGCGAGGGGACCGGCGAGGCGCGCTGGATTTTGCTTGACTACCAGGATGTGGTCGTTCATATTTTCGACGAGCAAACCCGCCAGTTCTACGATCTGGAGCGGCTCTGGGGAGATGCGCCGAAGCGGATGCTGGGCGGCGACTCTTCTGCCCAGATCGAATAGAGATGCGTCCTGCGCCGGCCCCTGAGGTTTCATCGTGGCTCCGGGCGCACGGCGCGGACAGAGGACCTCGCGAAGGCCTGGCATGCGCCTCGTCTTCGCGAGGATTTGTATTCCCGGCGGCACGGGCATGCGTGCGGCCGGGTTCCCTCCTCGGTTGCCGGGGAGAAAAGTCGGCCACGTGACTCGAACGTCTGTCGCACAGGAATCGCCGACCATCCGCGCGGAACGCAAGAGAACCGAGCGTACAGGCGGCGCGAGTAGCCCGAACGGTCCGGCGGTTACCGATCGCGGTCCGTACGGCCACGGGAGGGGATGAGGATGTCGCTTAAGGGAGCCAAGGTCGAGAAGTTCCGGCAGCGCCTGCTGGCCAAGCGGAGGGAATTGTTGAGCGGGGTCCACGGCTCGAACGTCAAGAGCCTGGAAACCACCAGCGACGGGATCCAGGACATTGCCGATCAGGCCAGCAATGCCTACACGAAGGAATTCCTGTTGTCCATCGGCGACACCGAGCGCCGCATGCTCAAGCAGGTCGATGAGGCTCTCCACAAGATCCGTCAGGACACGTACGGCCTGTGCGAGGCGTGCGGCGAGCTGATCGGCGAGCGCCGACTCGAGGCGCTGCCGTTCGCGAGGCTCTGCATCGCCTGCCAGGAAGAAGAGGAGCGGGCCAAGGCCGAGAAGTGATCCCGTTCTGCCGGGGACGGCGGATGCTCTGCAGCGCGCGGTGGGTGCGCGCCGCCCGGCGTCTGGCTGTCCTATCCGGCTGCGCCGGAGGCAGACCGGGCTGGGCGGCCGCGCCCGTCTCCCTGCGTGGGTGGGTCGTTTCCGTGTGGGCTGTGGCACCGCAAACCCAAAGATCGCGCACGCCCCAGAGAGGATCTTCCAGCATTCCTCGTCTCCTGCCGTTAGTCGCTCTGTTGCTTCTCCTGATCACCGCTGGCGCGTTCCCGGCGTACCACGCCGCCGCCCAAGCTCCGGTTCAGGACGGGCCGGCTCCCGTCAGCGAAAGCGTCGGGGACCGCCTCGCCGCCGGTCAGCGGTGGATCCGCGAACTCGCCGAACACCCCATGGCCGGCCCCGTCGCGCTGGGATTCGTCGGCCTGTGGCTCCTGTGGCTGGTTCCGCGGCTGCTGCGGCAGAAGGGCGGGACGGCATCCGGCGCCCCCAGCACGGCGAAGGCGCGCCGACTCGTCCGCCAGGGGGCCTACGTCGACGCGGGGCGCCTCTACGAGCAGATGGCGGACTGGGACGCGGCGGCCGACGCCTACGAGCGTGGACGGGCCTTCGTGGACGCGGGTCGGGTGTGGGAACACCAGAATCAGCCGGCCAAGGCCGCCCGCCTGTACGAGCAGGCCAACGAGTTCCTCAAGGCCGGGGAGATGTACGTGCGCGCCGGCAATCACCTGCGGGCGGCGACGCTGTTCCAGCGGGGCGGCTTGGACGTGCGGGCCGCCGAGGCTGCCGAGCGGGCCGGGGACCTGGAGCGGGCGGCGGCCCTGTACGCGAAGTTCGATGCGTTCGATCGCGCCGGGGAGCTCCGTTTCCGAATGCGGCAGTACGCGCAGGCGGCCGAACTTTTGGAGCGCGCCCTGGGGCGGCTCCGTCGCGTGCCGCAGGAGTCGGAGGCGTCCCACGGCTCCACGTGGGCGCTGGCGCGGCAGTGCGCGGAGGCCTACGCAAAGGCGGATCAGCCGGAGAAGGCGGGGGCGGTCCTGCGCGAGCACGGCTTGGAGGTGGAAGCTGCCGAGCACTACTGCAAAGCGGGGGAATGGGACATCGGCTTGGGGCTCTTTCTGCGGCACCAGCAGTTCGACCAGGCGGCGCAGCTCTGTCAGCAGATGGGACGGGACGCGGAGCTGCACATCGTGAGAGGGGAACAGTGTCTGGCCGAGGGGCGGGAGGGGGACGCCGGTCGAGAGTTCGAGGCGGGCAAGCTCTGGTGGCGGGCCGGCGAGATGTATCAACGGGCCCACGAGTACGCGAAGGCCGCCGACATGTACGCGCGACACGGCGACGAGGAGCGGGCCTCGGAGA
>Ga0316620_10000680_pt1 | contig 13874 bp, 12 predicted proteins | sample OWC_Aug_M1_C1_D5_FD_207651 | JGI IMG/M metagenome (GOLD analysis project Ga0316620, IMG submission 207651) | Wetland soil microbial communities from Old Woman Creek delta, Ohio, United States - OWC_Aug_M1_C1_D5_B | ecosystem: Environmental > Terrestrial > Soil > Wetlands | place: USA: Ohio... | reverse complement strand
GCCCGACATGGCGGGCATCGCCGACCGCGACTTCCGCGGTGGCGGCAAGCGGCCGCAGAAGCGGAGGGCGCTGCCCGGCAAGGAGCAGCGCAAGACCGAGATCACCACGCCGCGCGCCTCCAAGCGCGTGATCCGCATCTCCGAGATGATCACCGTCGGCGACCTCGCGAGGTCCATGGGCGTCAAGGCGGGCGAGGTCCTCAAGAAGCTGATCGACATGGGGATGATGGCCACCATCAACCAGATGCTCGATCACGACACGGCGGTGCTGCTCGCCAGCGAGTTCGAGTACCAGGTGGAGAACGTCGCCTTCGACGTCGAGCAGGCGCTCGAGGCCGAGGAGCAGGGCGGGGCCGGCGAGCCGATGGCGCGCGCGCCGGTGGTGACGATGATGGGCCACGTCGACCACGGCAAGACGTCGTTGCTCGACGCCATCCGCGCCACCGAGGTGGCGGCCGGCGAGGCCGGCGGCATCACGCAGCACATCGGGGCCTACCGGGTCGACGTCCACGGCCGCGCCGTGAGCTTCCTCGACACGCCGGGCCACGAGGCGTTCACGGCCATGCGCGCCCGCGGCGCCAAGGTGACGGACATCGTCGTCCTGGTGGTCGCCGCCGACGACGGCATCATGCCGCAGACGGTGGAGGCGATTAACCACGCGCGCGCCGCCGAGGTGCCGATCATCGTCGCGGTCAACAAGATCGACAAGCCCGACGCCAACCCCGAGCGCGTCAAGCAGGAGCTGGGCAACCACGGCCTCGCGCCCGAGGAGTGGGGCGGCGACACGATCGTCGTACCGGTGTCGGCCAAGACCAAGGACGGCATCCCGCAGCTGCTCGACATGCTGCTCCTGCAGGCCGACGTGCTCGACCTGAAGGCCGTACCGAACCGGCTCGCCAAGGGCACCATCGTCGAGGCGCGGCTCGACCGCGGTCGCGGTCCCGTCGCGACGGTCCTCGTGCAGGAGGGCACGCTCAAGGTCGGCGACCCGTTCGTGTGCGGCACGCAGTACGGCCGGGTCCGTGCCATGATGGACGACAAGGGCAAGCGCCTCGAGCAGGCCGGCCCCTCCACGCCGGTCGAGATCCTGGGCCTGGGCGGCGTGCCGGAAGCGGGCGACGTCTTCGTCTGCGTCGCCGACGACGCGAAGGCGCGCCAGGTCGCCGAGCATCGCCGCGGCAAGCAGCGCGAGGCCGAGATGGCCAAGACCGCGAAGGTCTCGCTCGACGAGCTCTACCAGCAGGTGCAGTCGGGTGAGGTCCGCGAGCTCAAGGTCGTCGTCAAGACCGACGTGCAGGGGTCGCTCGAGGCGGTCAGCGACGCGCTCCGCCGGCTCTCGACGGACGAGGTCCGGCTGCTCGTGATCCACGGCGCCGTCGGCGGCATCACGGAGTCCGACGTCCTGCTGGCGTCGGCGTCCAACGCCATCGTCATCGGCTTCAACGTGCGGCCGGAGCCCAAGGCCGCGTCGCTCGCCGAGCGCGAGGGCATCGACATCCGCCTCTACAGCATCATCTACGACGTCGTGAACGACGTGCGCGACGCGCTCGAGGGCCTGCTCGAGCCGACGATGCAGGAGAAGGTGCTGGGCCGCGCCGAGGTACGCCAGACGTTCACCATCACCGGCGCCGGCGTCATCGCGGGCTGCTTCATCACCGACGGCAAGATCGTCCGTGGCGCCCGCGCGCGCCTGCTGCGCGACAGCATCGTCGTCCACGACGGCAAGATCGGCGGCCTCAAGCGCTTCAAGGAGGACGTCCGCGAGGTCGCCGGCGGCTACGAGTGCGGCCTGCAGCTCGAGAACTACCAGGACGTCAAGGTCGGCGACGTGGTCGAAGCGTACGAGGTCGAAGAGGTCGCACGGCGGCTCGCGCCGGTGACGCGGACGGCGCACGCGGCCGAGCGGCCGGCCTGAGGCCGTCGTGGTCGTCGGGGTGCTCCGGCTGGAGCTCCTCCTGCCCGAGAACCACTCGCTGAAGGGCAAGCGCGCGGTCCTGCGTGCGCTCAAGGCCCGCGTGCAGAACAAGTTCAACGTCTCGATCGCCGAGACCGACGAGCAGGACCTGTGGCAGCGGGCGGTCCTCGGCGTGAGCCAGGTCGGCAGCGATGAGGCCCACGTCGACGCCTGCCTGCGCGCCGTCGTGCGGTTCATCGAGGATCAGCAGCTCGCCGAGCTCGGCGCCGAGCGCGTCGAGTTCCTGCACTACTGACGGGGAGGGCCCGTGGCCGAGCACCGCCGCGATCGAGTCGCCCACCTGCTGCAGGTGGAGCTGGCGAACCTCCTGCTGCGCGAGGCCGCCGACCCGCGCCTCCGCGCCGTCGCCGTGACGGGTGTGCGCGTCACCGCCGATCTGAAGCAGGCGCGCGTCTTCGTGCGCGCGCTCACGGTCGAAGCGGACCCGAAGCCGACGCTCGCCGCGCTCCGTCGCGCCACGCCGTTCCTGCGCGGCGCCGTCGGTCGGAGCCTGGGACTCCGGAGCGTCCCCGAGCTGCGCTTCGAGTGGGATACGCTCCCGGACACCGCCCGGCGCATGGACGCGCTCCTCGGCGAGGCCCGCCCGGCGTCCGATGCCGGGACGCCGCCCGCCGAGACGGCGGATCCACCGGACGGCGGCGACGGTGCCACGGAGCCCGACGACGAGGACGCGTGACCGGGCTCCTCCTCGTCGACAAGCCGGAGGCCGTCACGTCGGCCGGCGTGATCCGCACGCTGAAGCGTCTGGTCGGACACGAGAAGGTCGGGCACCTCGGTACGCTGGATCCGTTCGCCAGCGGCCTCCTCCCGCTCTGCCTGGGCGAGGCGACGAAGATCGCCCGCTGGCTGCTGCTCGAGGAGAAGGCCTACCGCGGCGTGATCCGCCTCGGGACCGAGACCGACACGCTGGACCGCACCGGCACGCCGACCCGCTCTGCACCCGTACCACCGCTCGACGCCGCGCGGCTCGCCGACGTCGCCGCGCGGTTCACCGGCGCCCAGGAGCAGGTGCCCCCGATGTTCTCGGCGCTGAAGCGCGGCGGCGTGCCGCTCTACGCGCTGGCGCGTCGGGGCATCGAGGTGGAGCGCGCCGCCCGCGCCATCGAGATCCGTGCCCTGTCCCTCGAGGTGCGCGCGCCGGACGCGATCGGCTTCGCGCTCACGTGCTCGAAGGGCACGTACGTGCGGGTCCTGGCGCAGGACATCGGCCGGGTGCTGGGCACGGCGGCGCACCTCGAAGCGCTGCGCCGCACGGCCGTCGGCCGCTTCCAGGTCGCCGACGCCCACACGCCGGACGCGCTGCTGGCCCGGCCCGACGCGCCGCTGCCGCTGGTCCCGATCCGCGACGCGCTGGGGCATCTGCCGGCTTTCGTGCTCGACGCCGAGCGGGTGGCCCGGGTGCGCCTCGGGCAGCAGGTCGCGCTGGCCGGGCTGCCGCCGCCCGACGCTCCTGCCGCGGCCGCGCTGGCGCTCGACCCCGACGGCCGCGTCGTCGCGCTGCTCGAGCCAGCCGACGCCAGCCGTTGGCGCATCGCACGGCTGCTCGCACCTCATTGAGAGATGACTCGAGCTTTACAGGGCGGAGGGCCCATGGTAGCAACGGCCCCTTAATCGACAAGCGAGAGACACGGAAACGGAGAGGGCGGGAATGGCAGTGCTCCAGGAGCGCACGCGCGAGATCGTTGCGACGCATGCTCGCAGCGAGAAGGACACCGGATCGCCGGAGGTCCAGGTCGCGCTGCTCACCGATCGCATCGTGTACCTGACGGAGCACTTCAAGGTGCATCGCAAGGACCACCATTCCCGTCGAGGGCTGCTGAAGCTCGTCGGTCAGCGGCGTCGCATGCTCGACTACCTGAAGCGGAGCGAGTTCGCCCGCTACAAGGCCCTGATCGAGCGTCTCGGTCTGCGGAAGTAGGCCACCCGACGTCGCGGCCGCGTCCCCTCATCTCCCCGTCGGCTCGCCACATCAGACATCGCGGCCCGTAGCCGCGGGGGAGAGTTCATGCAGAAGATGGAGGCCGACTTCCACGGTCGGCGTTTCAGCATCGAGACCGGTCGCCTGGCCAAGCAGGCGGGTGGGGCGGTGCTGGTGCAGTTTGGCGAGACCGTCGTCCTGGTGACGGCGACCGCCAGCAAGGCGCCGCGGGAGGGCATCGACTTCTTCCCGCTCACCTGCGACTACGTCGAGAAGACGTTCGCGGCGGGCAAGATCCCCGGCGGCTTCTTCAAGCGCGAGGGACGGCCGGCGGAGAAGGAGATCCTCACCTCGCGGCTCATCGACCGTCCGGTGCGGCCGCTGTTCCCGAAGGGCTTCCACTGCGAGACGCAGGTGATCGCCACCGTGCTCTCGCACGACAAGGAGAACGACCCCGACGTCATCGCGATCGTCGGCGCGTCGACCGCGCTGTCGCTGTCCGACGTACCGTGGCACGGGCCCATCGCGGCCGTTCGGCTCGGCCGCATCAAGGGCGAGTTCGTGGTGAACCCCACCACCTCGCAGCTCGCCGAGAGCGAGCTCAACCTCGTCGTCGCGGGCAGCAAGGACGCCATCGTGATGGTCGAGGGCGGCGCCGCCATGCTGCCCGAGGCGGTCATGCTCGATGCGCTCTTCACCGCGCACGCCGCCCTGCAGCCGCTCATCGCGATGCAGGAGGAGCTGGTGCGGCTGGTCGGCAAGCCGAAGCGCGCCGTCACGCCGCCGGCGGTCGACGAGACGCTCGCCGCGGCCGTCAAGGAGGCCGCGCTGCCGAAGCTGCGCGAGGCGCTCGCCAAGAACGTGAAGCAGGAGCGCTACGCCGCGCTCGACGCCGTCCGCGACGCCATGGCCGAGCAGCACGGCAGCGACGACCCCGCGCGCCGCAAGGCCGCGGTCCACATCGTCGACAAGCTCGTCAAGCAGGCCGTGCGCGAGCAGATCCTCGACCACGGCACGCGCATCGACGGCCGCGGCCTGGCCGACGTCCGTCCGATCACCTGCGAGGTGGACGTCCTGCCGCGCACGCACGGCTCCGCCGTCTTCACCCGCGGCGAGACGCAGGCGCTGGTCGTCACCACGCTCGGCACCTCGTCCGACGAGCAGAAGATCGATGCGCTCATCGGCGAGACGTACAAGCGCTTCATGCTGCACTACAACTTCCCGCCGTTCAGCACCGGCGAGGTGAAGTTCCTGCGCAGCCCGGGCCGCCGAGAGATCGGCCACGGCGCGCTGGCGGAGCGCGCGCTCGCGCCGGCGCTCCCGGACGAGGGCTTCCCGTACACCGTCCGCATCGTGTCCGAGGTGCTCGAGTCGAACGGCTCGTCGTCGATGGCCACGGTCTGCGGCGGCTCGCTCTCGCTGATGCAGGCGGGCGTGCCGGTCAAGTCGGCCGTCGCGGGGGTGGCCATGGGCCTCATCAAGGAGGGCGACCGCGTCGCGGTGCTCTCCGACATCCTCGGCGACGAAGACCACCTGGGCGACATGGACTTCAAGGTCGCCGGCACCCGCGACGGCGTCACCGCGCTCCAGATGGACATCAAGATCGGCGGGGTCACGCGCACGGTCATGCAGACCGCGCTCGACCAGGCCCGCGCGTCGCGCCTCCACATCCTGGGCATCATGGACCAGGCCATCGCCACGCCGCGCGCGGAGATGTCGTCGCACGCGCCGCGCATCGTCACGCTGCGCATCCGCGTCGATCGCATCCGCGATCTGATCGGCCCGGGCGGCAAGACCATCCGCGGCATCATCGAGGAGACCGGCGTCAAGATCGACGTCGAGGACGACGGCACGGTGTACGTCGCGTCGAACGACGGCACCTCCATGCAGCGGGCGATCGACCGCATCCGCGGCCTCACGCAGGACGCCGAGGTCGGGAAGATCTACCGCGGCACGGTCCGCCGCATCGTCGACTTCGGCGCCTTCGTGGAGATCATGCCGGGGACCGACGGCCTCGTGCACATCTCCCAGCTCGCCAACGAGCGCGTGCGCCAGGTGTCCGACGTGCTGAAGGAGGGCGACGTCATCGACGTCAAGGTCCTCGAGGTCGATCCGAAGAGCGGCAAGATCCGTCTGTCGCGCAAGGAGGCGATGAAGGAGCTCGGCCAGGGCGAGGCCAGCCACTAGCCGATGCGGGCCACGCGCCTCGCGAACGGGGTCCGGGTGCTCTCCGAGGAGCTCCCGGACCTCGCGTCCGTCACCGTCGGGATCTGGGTCGAGAACGGCTCGCGCTACGAGCGCGACGACCAGGCCGGCCTGTCCCACTACCTCGAGCACCTCTTCTTCAAGGGGACCGAGCGACGCTCGGCCGCCGAGATCGCCGAGGCGGTCGACTCGGTCGGCGGCGTCATCAACGCCTTCACCGGCCGCGAGTACACCTGCTACTACGCGAAGGTCCTCGCCGAGCACCTGTCGCTCGCGCTCGACGTCCTGGGCGACATCTTCACGCGCTCGCGGTTCGCGGAGGAGGAGATCGACCGCGAGCGCAGCGTGATCCTGCAGGAGATCTCGCAGGTCGAGGACAACCCGGACGAGTGGGTGCACGACCTCTTCGCCCAGGCCCTCTGGCCGGGCCACCCGCTCGCACGACCGATCCCCGGCACGGCCGAGACGGTCGGCCGCTTCCACCGCGCGGACTTCCTCGCCTTCCTGCAGGAGCGCTACCGCGCCGACCGCGTCATCGTCGCGGCTGCCGGCAAGCTCTCGCACGAGACGCTGGTCGACACGGTGGCCGCGATCCTCGCCGGCCCCGCCACGACGACGCCGGCGTGCAGCATCGCGGCGCCCATCGTCGCGCGGGCCGTCACCGTGCACGAGAAGGAGCTGGAGCAGCTGCACGTCTGCATCGGCACGCCCGGCATCGGCGTCCTCGACCCCGAGCGCTATTCCGCGCGCGTCCTCGAGCTGGCGCTCGGCGGCGGCATGAGCTCGCGCCTCTTCCAGGAGATCCGCGAGAAGCGCGGCCACGCCTATACGATCTACTCGTTCCTCAACTCGTACTCGGAGGTCGGCTACTTCGGCGTGTACGTCGGCACCAGCGCCGACAAGCTGCACGAGGTCCTCGATCTCGTGCGCGCCGAGTTCCGTCGCATCGCCAGCGACGGCCTCACCCCGCACGAGCTCGAGCGCACCAAGAACCAGATGAAGGGCAACATGCTGCTCGGGCTCGAGACCAGCGACAGCCGCATGACCCGCCTCGCCCGCAACGAGATCTACCACCACCGCGACGTCCCGCTCGCCGAGATCGCGGCCGGCATCGACGCCGTCCGGAACGAGGACGTGATCGGCATGGCGCAGCGGCTCCTCGGCGCCGGACCGCAGGCGGTCACCATCCTGGGCGACCTGCGCGGCGTCCGCATCGACGACGGAGTCCTGGGCGCGTGAGCGCGGCGGTCACCGTGCCCGTGAAGCGCGTACGGGCCGACGCCGACCCGCTGCCGCTCCCGCGCTACATGACGGCCGGCAGCGCCGGCTGCGACCTCTGCGCCGACGTCCGCGCCCCGGTGGTCCTCGCGCCCGGCGCCCGCACGCTGGTGCCGACCGGCCTCGCCATCGCGCTACCCACCGGCTACGAGGCGCAGGTGCGGCCGCGCAGCGGCTTGGCCGCGCGCGACGGCGTCACCGTCCTCAATGCGCCCGGCACCATCGACCCCGACTACCGCGGCGAGGTCCAGGTCCTGCTCGTGAACCTCGGCAGCGCGCCCGTCACCATCGACCGCGGCGATCGCATCGCGCAGCTCGTCGTCGCCCCGGTCGTCGCCGCCGCGTGGGACGAGGTGATCGACCTGCCCGAGAGCACGCGCGGCGCGGGCGGCTTCGGCAGCACCGACGCCGCGCGGCCCGCGCTGGAGCCCGTGCGATGATCAGCCGCTACACCCGCCCCGCCATGGGCGCGCTCTGGACCGACGAGGCGCGCCTGCAGCGCTGGCTCGAGATCGAGCTGACGCTGGTCGAGGTCCTGGCCGAGCGCGGCGAGGTGCCGCGCGAGGCCGCGGGCGTGCTCCGCCGCGACGCCCGCGTCGACGTCCGGCGCATGCTCGAGATCGAGGCCGAGGTGAAGCACGACGTGATCGCGTTCGTGTCGTCGGTGGCGGAGAAGCTCGGCGACGAGGCGCGCTGGCTGCACCTGGGGCTCACCTCGAGCGACGTCGTCGACACCGCGTTCGGAATGCAGCTCCGCGACGCCGCCGACGTGCTCCTGGCGAGCTGCGATCGGCTGCGCACCGCCGTGCGCGCGCAGGCCGTGCGCCACGCGCGCACGCCGATGATCGGTCGCACGCACGGCATCCATGCCGAGCCGATCACCTTCGGGCTCAAGTGCGCGAGCTGGTACACGGAGCTCTCGCGCGGCCGCCGCGGGCTCGCGGACGCGCGCGCGGCGATCGCCGTCGGCAAGATCTCGGGCGCGGTGGGTACGTGCGCCAACACGCCGCCCGAGGTGGAGGCGGAGATCCTGCGTCGGCTGGGCCTGGGCGTCGAGCCGATCGCGACGCAGGTCGTCCCGCGCGACCGCCACGCGCGCTTCTTCACGCAGCTCGCGGTGCTCGCCGGCACGTGCGAGCGCATCGCGACCGAGATCCGCCACATGCAGCGCACCGAGGTCGCCGAGGCGCTCGAGCCGTTCGGCAAGGGCCAGAAGGGCTCGTCGGCGATGCCGCACAAGCGGAACCCGATCCTCACCGAGAACCTGTGCGGGCTCGCGCGCCTGGTGCGGAGCTATGCCGTCGCGTCGCTCGAGAGCATGGCGCTCTGGCACGAGCGCGACATCAGCCACTCGTCGGTGGAGCGCGTGATCGGCCCCGACGCCACCATCGTGCTCGACTTCATGTTCCACCGGCTCGCCGGCGTGGTCGAGGAGCTCGACGTGCGTCCCGAGGCGATGGCGGCCAACCTCGCGCGCCTCGGTGGGGCGATCTGCTCGGAGGCCGTGCTGCTCGCGCTCGTGCGGAAGGGGCTCCGTCGCGACGACGCGTATCGCCTCGTGCAGCGTCATGCGCTCGCCGGCGACGCGCTGCGCGCGCGGCTCGGCGCCGACGCGGAGATCGCACGGCATCTCTCCGCCGCCGAATTGGATGCTCTCTTTGACATCGAGCACCACCTTCGGCATACGGACTCTCTCTTGGCGCGGGCCCTGGAGGACGGCGATGGAGCGGCGTGAGCTTCTCTACGAGGGAAAGGCCAAGCAGGTCTGGCGCACGCCGGACGCCGACCTCCTGATCCAGCACTTCAAGGACGACGCCACCGCGTTCAACGCGCAGAAGCGCGGGACCATCGCGAGCAAGGGCATCGTGAACAACCGCATCTCCGAGGTGCTGTTCAAGCTGCTCGAGGAGAAGGGCGTCCCGACGCACTTCGTGCGCCGCCTCAGCGAGCGCGACATGCTGATCCGCGCGTGCGAGATCGTGAAGGTCGAGGTCGTCGTCCGCAACATCATCGCCGGCAGCCTGGCGCAGCGCCTCGGCCGGCCGGAGGGCGAGCTCCTCCCCGAGCCGATCGTGGAGCACTACTACAAGGACGACGCGCTCGGCGATCCGATGATCAACGACTGGCACGTCCGCTTCCTCAAGCTCGCGACGGCCGCCGAGCTCGCCGGCATCAACCAGATGGCGCTCACGGTGAACGGCATCCTGCGCGAGTTCCTCGACGCGCGCGACATCGTGCTGGTCGATTTCAAGCTCGAGTTCGGCCGCCATCACGGCAGGATGCTGCTCGCCGACGAGATCGGGCCCGACACGTGCCGGCTGTGGGACAAGGCCACCGGCCACAAGCTCGACAAGGACCGCTTCCGGCGCGACCTCGGTGGCGTCGAGGACGCGTATCAGGAAGCCGCGCGCCGCATCTGCGGGATGGCGGCCTGATGGCGGTCGTCGCCCGCGTCATCGTGACGCCCCGGCGGGGCATCCTCGACCCGCAGGGCAAGGCGGTACAGCAGTCGCTCCACGCGCTCGGCTTCGGCGAGGTCGCCGACGCGCGCGTGGGCAAGTACGTCGAGCTCGTCCTGAAGGACGTCGTGCGCGACGCCGCGGCCGCCCGCGTGCGCGCCATGTGCGAGCAGCTGCTCGCCAACGGCGTCATCGAGGACTTCCGGATCGAGTTCGACGAGAAGCAGGGTTGAGGCATGCGCTGGGGTGTCGTCGTCTTCCCGGGCTCGAACGACGATCGGGACGCGTTGCGCGTCGCCGAGCGCGTCCTCGGCGACGAGGCGGTGCCGCTCTGGCACAAGGACCGCGACCTGCACGGCGTCGACTGCGTGCTGCTGCCCGGCGGCTTCTCGTATGGCGACTACCTGCGCTGCGGCGCGATGGCGCGCTTCGCGCCGGTGATGGAGTCGGTCGCGGCGCACGCGCGCGCGGGCGGCCTCGTCTTCGGCACCTGCAACGGCTTCCAGATCCTGTGCGAGGCCGGGCTGCTGCCGGGCGCGCTGGTCCGGAACCGCAACCTCCGCTTCGTGTGCGACGTCGTCACCGTGCGGGTCGAGACCACCGACACGCCGTTCACGTACGGCTGCCGTCCCGGCGAGCTGCTCCAGCTCCCCGTGAAGCACGGCGAGGGCTGCTTCGTCGCCGACGAGGCCACGCTCGCCGCGCTGGAGGCGAACGGGCAGATCGTCTTCCGCTACGTCGACCGCGCCGGGCGTGCCACGGCCGAGGCGAATCCGAACGGCTCCCTCGGCAACATCGCGGGCGTCTGCAATGCGGGCCGCAACGTCGTCGGCCTCATGCCGCATCCCGAGCACGCGGTCGAGCGGCTGCTGGGCGGCGACGACGGCCTGAAGCTCTTCCGCTCCGCCCCGGCGTGGCTCGGGCGCGACCTCGCGACGTCCCGTCGGGAGCCCACCGTCGTCCCGGGGCCCTGAGCACGATGGCGCTCGCGATCACGGCGGAGGTGGCCGCCGAGCAGGGCCTCACGCCGGACGAATGGCAGCGCATCCTCGACCTGCTCGGCCGTACGCCCACGCTCGAGGAGCTGGCCGTGTTCGGCGTGATGTGGTCCGAGCACTGCTCGTACAAGAGCTCGCGCGCCTGGCTGAAGCAGCTCCCGACGAAGGGACCGGCGGTGCTGCAGGGCCCGGGCGAGAACGCCGGCGCGGTCGACATCGGCGACGGCCTGGCAGCCGTCTTCAAGATCGAGAGCCACAACCACCCGTCGTTCGTCGAGCCGTTCCAGGGCGCGGCGACGGGCGTCGGCGGCATCCTGCGCGACGTCTTCACGATGAACGCGCGCCCGGTCGCGATCCTCGATTCGATCCGCTTCGGCAGCGTCGACCACCCGCGCACGCCGTTCCTGCTGAAGGGCGTGGTCGCCGGCATCGGCCACTACGGCAACTGCATCGGCGTACCGACCGTCGGCGGGGAGCTCGTCTTCGACAAGGGCTACGACGACAACATCCTCGTCAACGCGTTCACCATCGGCATCGCCCCCGCAGATCGCATCTTCCGCGCCAAGGCGGGCGGGCCCGGTAACCCGGTCATCTACGTCGGCTCGCGCACCGGGCGCGACGGGATCCACGGCGCGAGCCTGCTGGCGTCGGCGGCGCTGGATCAGTCGGCGCCCGAGAAGCGGCCGGCGGTGCAGGTGGGCGACCCGTTCGCCGAGAAGCTGCTGCTCGAGGCGTGCCTCGAGCTCATGCGCACCGATCACGTCGTCGCCATCCAGGACATGGGCGCCGCGGGGCTGACGTCCAGCTCGCTCGAGATGGCGGGGCGCGGCGGCCTCGGCATCGTCCTCGACCTCGACCGCGTGCCGATGCGCGAGGAGGGCATGACGCCGTACGAGATCCTGCTCTCCGAGTCGCAGGAGCGCATGCTGCTGGTCGCGAAGCGCGGCAGCGAGGAGGCGGTGCGCGCCGTCTTCGCCAAATGGGACCTCGAAGCCGTCGTCATCGGGACCATCACCGACGACGGCCGCTTCCGCGTCCGCTGGCACGGCGCGGAGGTCGCCAGCCTCCCGGTGCCGTCGCTCACCGACGAGGCGCCGGTGTACCGCCGCCCCGCGGAGGAGCCGGTCGCGCGCCTCGAGGACGCGCAGCGCCTCGACCCGGGCTCGGTGCCGCAGCCGTCCGACCTCGGGCAGACGCTGCTCCAGCTCCTCGAGAGCCCGAACTGCTGCGCGCGCGATTGGGTGTGGCGCCAGTACGATCAGTTCGTCGGCGGCAACACGGTCGTACGTCCCGGCGCCGACGCCGCGGTGATCCGCATCGACGGCACGCGCCGCGCTCTCGCGCTCACCACGGACTGCAACCAGCGCTACGCCTGGCTCGACCCGTACCTGGGCGCGATGCTGGCGGTGGTGGAGGCGGCGCGGAACTGCGTCGCCGTGGGCGCCCGGCCGCTCGCGCTCAGCGACTGCCTGAACTACGGCAACCCCGAGCGTCCCGACGTCATGTGGGAGTTCCAGCAGGGCATCGCCGGCATCCGCGACGCCTGCACCGCGCTCGGCACGCCGGTCGTGAGCGGCAACGTCAGCTTCTACAACGAGACCGAGGGCCGCAACATTCCACCCACGCCCACCATCGCCATGGTGGGCCTGATCGACGACGTCGAGGCCACGCTCACGCCGTGGTGGAAGGCCGAGGGCGACGTCGTCGTCCTGCTCGGCCGCACGCGGGAGGAGCTGGGCGGCAGCGAATACCTCGCCGCCATCCACGGCCAGGTACGCGGCACGCCGCCGTGGATCGACCTCGAGGCGGAGAAGAAGCTGCACGCCCTCGTGCTGGCGGCAGCGGAGGAGCGCATGCTGCGCTCGGCGCACGACGTCGGCACCGGCGGCGTGGCGGTCGCGCTGGCGGAGTGCTGCTTCGGCGGCGGACGCCTGGGCGTGCGCGTCGCGCTCGACGAGGGCATGCGCGCCGACGCGCTGCTGTTCGGCGAGAGCCAGTCGCGCATGCTCGTCTCGGTGCGGCGTCGCAGCCTGACGCAACTGCGCGAGCTCGCGCGCCGGGACGACGTACCGTGCACCGTGCTCGGCGAGGTGCGCGGCCACGCGATCGTGATCGGCGAGCTGGTCGACGTCGCGGTCGAGACGGCACACGAGCGCTGGCGGCGCGGGCTGGAGCGCCGGCTGGGCGTCTGACACGACGGGTGCGCGGGCGTTCGGGCTCGGGTACACTCGTCGGCGCAGGGGCGGGATGACCGACAAGTTCCACGAGGAATGCGGGGTCGTCGGGGTCTACGGACACCCGGAAGCCGCGACGCTCGCGTACCTGAGCCTGTACGCGCTCCAGCATCGCGGCCAGGAGTCGGCGGGCATCGTCGCCTCGAACGGCGACGCGCTCATCGCCCACCGCGGCATGGGGCTGGTCGCCGACATCTTCACGCAGGACATGCTGAAGAAGCTCGAGGGCCGTCTCGCCATCGGGCACAACCGCTACTCCACCACCGGCTCCACCGTCCTCAAGAACTGCCAGCCGTTCGTCGTCGAGTGGGCGCACGGCGCGCTCGGGATCGCGCACAACGGCAACCTCGTGAACGCGAACGCGCTGCGCGCGCAGCTCGAGGCGCGCGGCTCGATCTTCCAGTCCACCTCCGACACGGAGGTCATCATCCACCTGATCGCGGCCTCGGCGGGCGACGGGCTGCTCGCCCGCATCGTCGACGCGCTCAGCCAGGTGCGCGGCGCCTACTCGCTCGTGTTCCTCAGCGAGCGCCAGCTCATCGCCGCGCGCGATCCGTACGGCCTCCGCCCGCTCGTGCTCGGGCGCGTCGGCGACGCCTGGGTCGTGGCGTCCGAGACCTGCGCGCTGGACCTGGTCGACGCCGAGTACGTGCGCGAGATCCTGCCGGGCGAGATCGTCGTGATCGACGAGCGCGGCGTCGAGTCGGTGCGGCCGTTCCCGCCTGCACCGACGCACCGCTGCGTGTTCGAGTACGTCTACTTCGCGCGCCCCGACAGCCTGGTCTTCGGCCAGAACGGCTACGAGGT
>Ga0316620_10000679_pt1 | contig 13884 bp, 13 predicted proteins | sample OWC_Aug_M1_C1_D5_FD_207651 | JGI IMG/M metagenome (GOLD analysis project Ga0316620, IMG submission 207651) | Wetland soil microbial communities from Old Woman Creek delta, Ohio, United States - OWC_Aug_M1_C1_D5_B | ecosystem: Environmental > Terrestrial > Soil > Wetlands | place: USA: Ohio... | reverse complement strand
GATAAGATTGGCTACATAGCCCGGGCCAATCCCTCCTCTATCGTGAAGTCTGAAATACTCAGCAGTGTTAATCGTTGCCATCTGGATTGCCCGGACTGGGTCCAGGCCCCTGTCAATGGCCTTACGGACCACGGCGTCAATATCGCCCTCCCGAAGTAAATCAGAGCAACTGCGGTCGTCCACCACGAAGAAGCATCTCTTGTAGGTACTGTCGGTGACCAGGGGCAGGAGAGCGTCCAGGTTCTTCTCTGAAGAGCCTTCTCGAATCATCAGGTACATGCCCCGCCATAACTTCTCCTTTGCTTCTTCGAGGGTAGTAGATTCGTGGTCGGATAGAATACCGGCAGACAGGTAAGCGTTCAACTCCTTTCCAGCCAGTCCCGGCGCATGCCCATCGATGACCATCCCTTTTGCTGCAGAGACCTTCTCCAGAATCTCTTCATCTCCGCCGATCACACCGGGAAAGTTCATCATCTCTCCTAGGCCCACTATCTTGGGGTGAGCCAGGATTTTCTTCACTTCCTTGGAGCTGATTTGGGCGCCTGAGGTTTCCAGATTGGTTGCCGGCACACATGATGGAGCCATGAACAGCATATCCAGGGGGAGCTTGCGTGCCAAATCGGTAACGAACTTTATTCCTTCAGATCCACATACGTTGGCGATTTCATGTAGGTCGGTGACCACCGCTAGAGTGCCTCTGGGCACCACGGCCTGAGCATACCTTGCCGGGTGTAGCATTGAGCTTTCTATATGTGTGTGTCCGTTAATAAGTCCCGGGGCCAGAAACGCGCCCTGTAGGTCAAAAACATCTTTTGCCTCATCATAGTCTCCTACACCGGCAATCGTATCGCCGTAGATAGCCACGTTGGCTTGCTCTATCTCTCCGACAAAAGTGTTAATTATCCGCGCATTCTTGAGCACCAAATCAGCGGGCGTTTTCCCTCTGGCCACAGAAATAAGCTCACGTAGACTCATCTCCTAATCCTCCATCGCATAAATATCGGGCAAATTGCGGAATTTCTCATCGCAGTCGATACCGTACCCCACGATGAACTTGTTGGGCACTGTGAGCCCAAGATAGTGAATTGGCAGCGGGACCCTGCGGCGGGATGGCTTGTCTGCCAAAGCACAGAGCTTCAGTGAAGCTGGTTTCTTCTTTCTCAGATAATCGAGTAAGAAGCAGATAGTAACTCCGGTGTCCACGATATCCTCAACCACCAAAACGTGTCTGTCTTTGATGCTTGTCTCGAGCTCTTGAACGACTCTCACTTCGCCCGAGCTCTCCCTGGCGGCGCCGTAGCTCGAGAGTCTGATGAACTCGAGCTCGAGAGGCAGATCGATCTGGCGGACAAGGTCGGCCATGAACACAAATGACCCTTTTAGAACGCCGATAAGCAGCGGCTGCTTGCCTTGGTAGTCCCTCTCGATTTGACGTGCCAGCCTGTTCACAGCTTCAGCTATCTCGTCACGGCTGATAAGAATCTTGAGTTGCGGCTGAAGGACCATTAAAGCATTTCCAGACCAACTACTATGATAACACAGTTGCATCCGGTTACGGAGGTTGGACTTTTGCCGTCCTCCGTTGTATACTTGAGGACAGTAAGATGCGGTCCAGTCTTATCGGGAAGATCGAAAAAGCCAAAAGGTATGCTCAACAACCGGATCGTGTTACCTTCTCAGGTCTAACAGTTGTCTTCCACGGAGAGAACGATGACCACAAACTCAGCTATTCCAATGGAAAATGGCACTGCACCTGTCATTTCTTTTCCCAGTGGGAGATATGTAGCCATGTCATGGCTCTGCAGCAGATTCTAGGCAAGATGTTGCCCAAAGAGGCCCTGGTTTCTCCTATGGAAACTCAGCCTCCTGAGAAGTAGTCTAGCGCTTCCGCCACGACAAACAGAGAGCCGGTAACGCAGATAACGTCTGTCTTGTCTGCCAGAGACATAGCTTGGGATATGGCTTCTGACACAGCCTCTCTAGCTTCCGGCTCAACGCCCCGTTTGGCGAACTCGGCAGTCAAGGTTGAAAGGGGAGCGGCGCGGGAGTGGGATGCCTGTGTGATTATGACTTGCGGGGATAGGGGAGCCAGCTCATTTATTACCCCTGGTATGTCTTTATCACAGGACGTCCCGAACACGAGGAAGATCCGTTTTCTAGGAAAGTACTCTCTGATGTTATTGACCAACCTTTTCATTGATGCCACATTATGAGCACCGTCAACCAGCACCGTGGGGTGTTGCCGCAGAATCTGGAATCGCCCGGGCCACCTAACTTGGGCAAGTCCACGGGCAATACTGGTGGCTGAGACGGCAAAGCCAGCCGAGGACAGAATCTCTAGAGTGGCTACAGAAGTCGCTGCATTCTCAAGCTGGAAGTCGCCCAAGAGAGGAATGGTGACTTGGTATCTCCCTGTCCGACCTGGGATCACCAATGACTGGTGATGAAGATCACTGCCTGTCTTGTGCCAGGTGACATCTTTGCCTACTTGGATCACGTTTGCCTCCTGCTCGCGACAAACAGCAGTGATCACTGAAGCGGCTTCTGGTGGTTGGGGAGAAATCACGACCCAGCAGCCGGGTTTGACTATGCCGGCTTTTTCCCGGGCTATTTCCTCCAGGCTATTACCCAGAATCTGAGTATGGTCCAGGCTAATAGTAGTGATAATAGAAACCAAGGGATGAGGCACGACATTAGTCGCATCGAGCCTCCCGCCCAGACCAACTTCCAGCACCTGAAAGTCTACCTGTTTCTCCTGGAAATAGGCAAATGCCAGCGCAGTCAATGCCTCGAAATAGGTCAGTTGCCTGAAACTGGTGTCTTGCTTCATGGATTCGATAAAGGGCTTGACTTTTGCCGTAGCCGCACCAAAATCGGCCTCGGAAATCATCCTGCCATCTATGGTAATGCGCTCCCTTAGAGTATGAAAGTGGGGTGAGGTGTACCGTCCCGTTTTGTACCCCGAACTGCTCAGGACCTGGGCAGTCATAGCCGCCACGCTCCCTTTTCCCTTGGTGCCGGCTATGTGAATCGTCCTGGCTGCCAGCTGGGGATTGCCCATCCGGTTCAGTAGCTCTTCTACGTGCACAAGGCTATAGCCAGGTTGAGCATACGATATGCCCGGAATTTGCTCATAGTTGGTGAAACCGTTGAGGTACTCTTCTGCCTGGCTGTAATTCAATTCTTGGCCTCGACGTCCCACCATTATACTACTTAATACTACTTACGTGTCACGCCTTGTTGGACCTATGCTAAAATCTCGGGAGACCCTTGGGGAAAGAGCACAAACAAGGAATCAGGTGAAGATTACGCTAAAGCCGTTGGGGAACATAGCTGGCGAGACAATGGAGGGGCTCAAAGATAGGATTGGCGATGTTTTTCAGTGTCCGGTGCAAGTAGAAGCGGGTTTCAGCGATTTGGCTCAGGCTTACACTCCGGAGAGGAGGCAATACCTTTCCTCAAAGTTGCTGGTCTCTCTCGGAAAGTCGGAAAGGGAGGAAAAGGTTGTCGGTGTAGCTGATGTTGACCTTTATGTTCCCAGACTTAACTTCGTATTCGGGGAAGCCGATGCGCTGTCCGGAAAAGCTATCGTATCCCTGTGTCGGCTGAGGCAAGAGTATTATGGATTGGCTCCAGACGAAGCTTTGTTTCTGGAAAGAGCTACCAAGGAGATAGTTCATGAACTTGGGCATACCTTCGGTCTGGGACACTGCCCCAATAATAGATGCGTCATGCACTTTTCCAACAGCCTGGCGGATACGGACTTGAAGGAGGCGCGTTTCTGCAGCATGTGCCGGCCCAAGATAATTCTTTAACGCGGTGCAGGAATTTGATATATTAGGGAAGTTATGACTGACTACGCAGTCAGGAGGTGAAATGCGAGGGCGAAGAAAACTGGGAAGGGGTGTGGCTGTGGTGGGTGCGGGGATGTCGAAATTCGGCATGTATAGCGACAAGGACTCCAAGTACCTGTTTGCCGAAGCTTTCCATGAAATGCTTTCCACTGTAGACAAGGGGATAGATCCCAAAGATATCGACGCCCTTTATCTGGGGAATTTCACCAACGACTTCTTTGTACATCAAGGACACTGGGGACCCATAGTCTCGGACCTACTGGGACTCACGCCGAAGCCGGCAACGCGGACGGAGGGTGCCTGTGCTTCCAGCGCACTGGCTTTTAGAGAGGGGGTCTTTGCCATAGCCTCAGGATTTTACGATGTGGTCCTGGTTGGTGGGGTCGAGGAGATGTCGAAACGCAGTACCGAGGAAGTCACTCAAGGTCTCGCTATGGCTGCCAGTCCCTATGAAGTGAAAGCGGGATTTACCTTCCCGGGTGTTTTTGGCGCCATCGCCACAGCCTATTTTGCTAAATATGGTGCCAACCGGGAGCATCTAATGAATGTCACCATAAAAAGCCATAATAATGCTCGCCTTAATCCTAAGGCCCAGTTTAATGTCTCCATTCGCGACATTATGAACCAGAGGATTGAAAAGGTCAGAACCAAGGGAGGCCCTATACCTGTATGGAAAGACGAAAAGGAGTTCCTGCGTGATCCTGAGGCTAATCCTGTGGTCGCCTGGCCGATGCATCTTTACGACTGCTGTCCCATAAGCGACGGAGCGAGCTGTGTCTTGTTGGCAGCCGAGAAGATAGCCAGAGACTTCACTGATAACCCGCTATACGTTGTCGGTATAGGACAGGGGAGTGGTAAAGGACTGCATGCCAAGGAAGACCTTACCTATTTTGAGGCGACGAGATATGCGGCAAGGGAAGCCTATGGGCTGTCGGGGCTCAAGCCTGAAGACGTTCAAATTGCGGAGGTACACGATTGCTTCTCTATAGCTGAAATTCTGCACATCGAGGACCTGGGTTTCTTCAAACCCGGGGAGGGATACAAAGCGGTGGAAGAAGGTCTGACAAGATTGAATGGCTCAAAGCCCATCAATACCTCGGGGGGACTCAAATGCAAAGGGCATCCTGTGGGAGCCACCGGGACAGGGCAACTTGTTGAAATCTGGAAGCAATTGAGGGGCGAAGCTGGAGAAAGGCAGGTGCCCATCAAGGATTTGCGGGTCGGGGCAACGCAGAGCTTGGGAGGAACAGGAGGTACCTGTACACTTACCATTCTGGAAAGAAGATGAAAAGGAGACACGGTGAATGGAACTGAGACCCTTTAACGACATCTCGTACGAGAGATTCCTCAGTGAGGACAAGCTGATGGGGTCGAGGTGCCGGAAGTGTGGTGTGGTTTCGGTACCCCCGCGACCCATCTGCATAAAATGCCATGGCTCTGAGATGGAATGGGTTGATATGAAGGGAAAGGGCAAGCTTGTTGCCTTCACCTGTATAGCTATAGGCCCTCCATTCATGATAAAAGAAGGTTACGACAGAAGACACCCCTATGTGTCTGGGGTCGTAGAGTTGGAGGAGGGAGTGAAGGTGGTTGCTCGGATTGAGGGGGTCGATGGAACCAAGCCCGAGACAATAAGGATTGGCACTCCTGTCAGAATAGAGTTCTTGCACAGGGGTGGGGGAGAAGACTCGATGACGTTTCTGGCTTTCAGGCCTTTATAGCCCTGTATTGGAGCATTGGGTTGCAGCTTGGCTTGGCTCGGAGGGGACCGGGTTAACTGAACAGAAGATCTGATAAAAGGAGATTGGAGCATGCAAAAAGAAGTAGTCGTTGTTAGCGGCGCACGGACAGCTATCGGCGCCTTTGGCTGTTCTCTGAAAGATATACCTGTCGTTGAGCTAGGTGCCGCAGTAATCAAAGAAGCAGTCAAACGGGCAGGTCTGAGGCCGAAGTCCGGTGGAGAACTACTCGGCTATGGCCCCGACGCACTCAAGTCTGACGGAGTAGTGGAACTGGAGAAGAAATACTATGATTACGATTCTTCTTTGCACCCTGTTCAAGTTGATGAAGTGATCATGGGACACGTCCTTCAAGGAGGGCAGGGACAGAATACAGCGCGCCAGGCCTGCATCTACGCCGGTATCCCCAAAGAGACGCCTGCCTTCACGGTGAATAAGGTGTGTGCCTCAGGTCTGAAAGCTATCACCCTGGGGGCAGAAGCCATAATGCTGGGCGAAGCCGATGTCGTGGTGGCTGGCGGTATGGAATGCATGAGCAATACTCCCTATCTTCTCCCAAAGGCGCGATGGGGCTATCGAATGGATGTGGGAGCCAGAGGAGAAATCATAGACCTCATGGTCTATGATGGATTGTGGGAAATATTCTACGGATATCATATGGGGAATACTGCGGAGGAGATTTCCAAGCGATGCGGTATCACCCGCCAACAACAGGATGAGATAGGCTATCTGAGCCATTTGCGCGCGCGGAAAGCCATTGCAGAGGGCTTGTTCAAGGATGAGATCGTTCCCTTCCCTATCCCGCAGAAGAAAGGCGAGCCACTTGTTTTTGACACTGATGAGCGTCCTATGGACACCTCCATGGAGAAAATGGCCAAGCTTGCTCCGGCATTCCGAAAAGATGGGACAGTCACTGCCGGCAACTCCTCGGGGATCAATGACGCTGCGGCTGCGGTGGTGCTCATGTCCCGAGACAAGGCGAAGGAGTTAGGTCTAAAACCTATAACATTCCTGAGGGCCTGGGCTTCAGGCGGGACAGACCCTAAATACATGGGACTGGGTCCTGTGCCAGCGGTTAGAAAGGTGCTCAGAAAGACAGGGCTCGGCAATAAAGACTTGGATGTCATCGAGCTTAATGAAGCCTTTGCCGCTCAGGTGCTGGGCTGTATGAAAGAGCTCGATTGGGATTCTGATCGTGTTAACCCTCATGGCAGCGGCATATCTATGGGGCATCCCATTGGCTGCACCGGGGCGAGAATAGCGGTGACCATCATCTATGATATGGTGCACAGAAACTTGCATCGTGGGCTGGAGACAATGTGTATTGGCGGGGGGCAGGGGATGGCAGCCCTGTGGGAAAGGGCCTGATATCTTACGAGTGGTATAGTGACAGCATTGCCATCTCTGGTCGAAGACCTTCTTAAACCCGGGACTTATCCACACAAGCCGCAGAAGGTAGAGCTGGTCCAGACCCAGATGTCCTTCATTTTTCTTACTGGCGAATATGTCTACAAGGTCAAGAAGCCGGTCAACCTGGGCTATCTGGATTACACCACCCTGGAGAAGCGCCATTTCTTCTGCGAACAAGAACTCAAATTGAACAGGCGTCTATGTTCCGATGTCTATCTGGCTGTGGTGCCGATTACAGTGTCATTGCGAGGAGCAACGCGACGAAGCAATCTCGTGGAACTGGAAGGGAAAGGCAAGATCGTAGAGTATGCTGTCAAAATGAAGCAGTTGCCTCAGGACCGCATGATGGATGTGCTTCTGCCCCGGGGCGAGGTAACTCGGGAAATGGTGGCTAGGGTGGCTGAGAAGCTGGCAGACTTTCATCTGAAGGCCCAAACAAATGAAGAGATCGGCGCCTTTGGCAAGCTGGATGTTATACGCCGCAATTGCGATGAGAACTTCGCTCAGACCGAGAAGTATGTTGGTCTCACGGTTCTTAGAGTGAAATATGAACGAATCAAAGGCTACACCGACGATTTCATGAAAAGCAATGCTGGGCTGTTTGAAAAAAGGGTAGCAGTAGGCAGAATAAGGGATTGTCATGGCGACCTTCATGCCGCCCATATTTGCTTCACTGACGGTATCTGCATTTACGACTGTATTGAATTCAACGACCGATTCCGATATTGCGACATAGCTTCGGAGATTGCATTTCTGGCCATGGACCTGGATCGGTATCGACAGGCTGGCCTTTCTCGACATCTGGTAGACACCTACGTAGAGCTAAGTGGTGACGAAGGACTCCTGGAATCACTCAATTTCTACAAATGCTACCGGGCTTACGTCCGGGGAAAGGTGGAAAGCTTCAAGCTGGATGACCCGTTAATCTCAGACGGTGAGAAAGCGAATGCTTTGGAAAGCGCTCGGAGCTATTTCCAGCTGGCCGAATCGTACGTATGATGGAGGCAGAGAGTAGGGTGCGCGATGGCGGATGCGATGGATGAGGACATTTCAGTTGCGTCCAATCTTGTCTGTAATATATACTCTTGTGTCGGCTTGTACTAAAGCCAATTAACTCTATTTAGGAGGTGTGCGATGACTGTCTCTCCAAACGTTTTCTCTCTGTCAGGTAAGGTGGCTCTGGTGACCGGTGGCAGCCGGGGCATCGGAAGGGCCATTGCTGTGGGGCTGGCTAGGTTTGGCGCCGATGTAGCTGTAACCAGCCGCAAATTACCGGACCTGGAAGAGGTAGCCAAAGAAATAAAGGGAATGGGACGCAGGTCAATGGCCGTGGCGACACATGTGGGCAGGGTAGAAGAGATAAACAATCTGGTCCCGAAGGTGAAAGATGAGTTTGGCAGAATTGATATCCTGGTCAATAACGCTGGTACCAACCCAACCATGGCCCCGGCTATAGACATAGAAGAACGTGCCTGGGATTCCATTATGAATCTCAACTTGAAAGGGCTGTTCTTCCTCGGCCAGGCCGTAGCAAAGGTAATGAAAGAGCAGGGTGGTGGCAAAATCATCAATGTTGCTTCAGTGGCCGGGATTACACCGGACATTCTGCCGGTTTACTCCATAAGTAAGGCGGGAGTGATTATGGCAACGAAAGTGATGGCCCAGCAGTGGGCTCAGTACAACATCAGAGTGAATGCGATAGCGCCGGGGTTGACCAAGACCCGGTTCAGTGAAGCTCTCTGGAGCAACCCGGCTATCGAACAGGCCGTCATGGACAGAACTCCGTTGCGGCGCGTGGCCGAGCCTGACGAGATGGTTGGGGCTGTGATCTTCCTGGCTTCTGATGCCTCCAGCTATGTGACCGGGCATACTCTGGTTGTAGATGGCGGTTCTGTTATCTAGCAGAGTATTTTGAATTCGGTGGGTGGGCGAGTCTCCTTGCAGGTACGGAGTGCACTGCTGTAGGTGAGGTTGGAGTCATGTTCGGGCTACACCTTGTCTCTTAGGCTCGGGGCCAGCAGAATCTGCACGCGGTTTCGGCTCTTCTCCTTAGCTTTGCGAAGGGCCTCGTCAGCCCGAGAAATCAAAGAATCGGCATCATCATTCTGTTCCCAGCCGACCAACCCTTGGCTTACGGTTACAGTGAATACATTCCTTGCAGAGTCTTTGAACTCGGCCTTCTCAATTGTGGTGCGGAGTCGCTCAGCCGCAACCCAGGACGAAGAGAAACTGGTGTTGGGCAGAACGATGATAAACTCCTCCCCTCCATAGCGCCCCGCTATATCTGTATTTCGGATATTGCTGCGAATCAAGACGGCAATCTTCTCCAAGACTCCATCGCCAGTGAAATACCCGTGCCGGTCATTGACCTTTCTGAAGTGATCGATGTCCAGGAGGATGAGGCTGAAATCCTCCTTGTAGCGGTTGGCAAGATTGACCAACTCACGTAGCTTGCCTAGGATTGTCCGGCGATTGGGCAATTTGGTCAATTGATCGCAGGTCACCAGCCTTTCCAGTTCTTCTTTGTCGGCTTTGGCTTGTTGCAGCCGGACCCATTTATCCAGCGTAACATTGACGGTGCTCCGCAACTTGTCGAGCGACAGGTTGTCCTTTGGCAGGTAACCGAGTGCCTCTTCTGAAAAGGCTTGCGTCGCGACTGCTTTGGTTCCAGAGCGGGCCAACATGATTGTGGGGGCAAGCTGTCTCTTTGAGACCTCTGCCAGCCACTCCGTTCCCGGTTTTCCCGGCATTTGGCTATCTATGAAAACCAGGTCAATTCTACGCCCATTCAGAGCATCTTGAATCTCCTTGGTATGCCAGGTCTCAAACACCACGATTTCCCTGCCAGTTATCCGTTGTAGGCAGTCACAGACCAATTTCCGGTCTGTTGGATTATCGTCGCAGACGAGGACCTTAATCAATCGTTGTTCCATGTTCCCTGTCGTTGAAGCTACCTGGCTGCCGTGTACAAAGGAGTGATTGGTAGCTTTGAAATCTCTGCGTGGCTTCCTGGCCTGTGTGGCCAGGCTTTTCCCATCCTGTCTATCTGTTGCAGCAGACTTAGTTACCATCGGTGTCTCATAACGGTCCGTGTATTTGCCTGACAGAACGTGCACCTGATTTGACTATATCATCCGCGTTAGCTACTGTAAATAGTCCTTTAGTAATGTTTCTCATGGTTGTGGTGCAGTAGAAATGGGGCTGCACAAGCCGTTCGATGGGGAGGAACTAACGGAACAAAAGCGGCCCGAAAAACTGGTGGCCCAGAGGGTTCAGGAGGAGAACTATCCTGTTGGTCTCAAGGATAAATGGTCAAGGCTTCCAGCCCTGCGGTCTCGGGGAGATCGAACATCAGATTCATATTCTGGACTGCTTGCCCGGCCCCTCCCTTCACGAGGTTGTCAATGCAACTAATGACTATAAGCCTCTCTGTCCTTGAATCAATAGCGGGATAAATGAGGCAGAAGTTGGTACCCCAGACATGCTTTGTGTGGGGAGGCTGGATTGTTATCCGAACGAAGGGAGCATGCTTGTAGAAGTCCCGGTATATCCGTTTCAAACTATCAGTTGTCAGGTGGCGGGCATCAGCCAATTTGGCGTAGCATGTGGTCAGTATACCTCTGGTCATGGGCACCAGGTGAGGCACAAAGGTTATTGACAGAGAGATGGACGGATCAAGGGCCTTCAATTCCTGTTCTATTTCAGGCAGATGGCGATGTCCGTCAAGAGAATAAGCACAGATGTCCTCGTTGACCTCGGAATAGTGGGTCGTCAAGGTTGGCGTTCTGCCTGCGCCTGAAACGCCCGATTTGCTGTCTATCACTATGTCTGGGCAAACAATCCCTTCTTTGACCGCGGGAGCCAGGGCCAGGATAGCAGTGGTGCTGTAGCAACCCGGATTTGCCACCAGTGAGGCCGAAGCAATCTCATCATGGTGTAGCTCGGGCAAGCCAAAGACGGCCTCCTTCAGTAACTTGGGCGATGGATGGGGAAATCCGTACCACTTGGGATATTCGGCGGAGTTCTTCAACCTGAAATCAGCACTGGCGTCGACAACTCGGATGCCTTTCTTCAGCAGAGATGGGACTATGTCCACGCTGCCCTTGTGAGGCATCGCCAAAAAGGCGACGTCGACTTTGCTGCCGAGTTCAGCCTCTATCGTATAGTTGGTCTCTCCCAGGCTGGGGAAAACGTCACGGAGTCTTTGCCCGGCTGTGCTTCTGCCGGTGACGCTGACAAGCTTCACCCCGGGATGCTGGCAAAGTAGGCGGGCCAATTCGGCACCGATGTAACCGGTGACATTTATTATGCCTGCTCTTATCTTTGGCATGATGGTTTTTCGTATTATACTACTTTTCGTGCGATCGGAGACATTCGGGGCTGCCATATGACTCAGTTCCTGAACCGATGACCAGACTATAACATGGCGCAAATTGACATTGGCCTGAGATGGTGGTAGCTTTTGTGAATGCGAGTCCTGGAGAGCAATGAACACATCGTGTACGTCTATCGGGTAAGGAGGAAGTATGTCCGAGCGAGCAAAGACAATCCAGTGTCACCAATGCAAAGACAATAGTTGCTTGGCGCGATATCCCCAGGGAATCCCTGAATATTGCCGGGCACAAGAGTGTCTGGACCTGGTCGAGGAGAGTAAACGACAGTATCTTGAGCCTGACGATAAGAGGTTCCACTTAGCTGCAGCCAAGGTGCTCAAGAGAGGGGGCTATGATTGGTCTCGAGTCCAGCAATGCATCGAGTTTGCGAAGGAACTGGGTGCCAAGAAGGTGGGACTAGCTGTATGCGTGGGGTTGATTCGGGAAGGCCGGGAATTTGCGCGCTTTCTGGATAGAGCTGGTTTCGAGGTTGTCTCTGTGGCCTGTATGGTCGGCGGTCTGAAGCCTCAGGAGACGGGGATACCTGACGAATGGGTAAACCCGCTGGGGATAAGCTGCAATCCCATAGCTCAGGCGGAGATTATGAACCGTGAGGGCACGGAACTGAACTTCATATATGGTCTATGCGTGGGACACGACACCGTTTTTATCAGGCATTCCAAGGCTCCTGTCACATATGTCGTAGCTAAAGATATGGTCACCGGAAACAATCCAGGCGCTGTCCTTCTCTCCCCATATCACCGTATGAAATTCGCGGCAACCTATGGGAGGGGAAGAGCCGCTGGAGAGAGAAAGGAGTGATGGGCCCGGATTCATGGGAAGCTGGACAGAGACTGGCAATTGTCACATAATGAATTCGGCAGACTGTTCGAAGCTCATGAAATATCTGAATCTGCTTGCGAGGTCATGTGGCGGTTCTGTTTGACAGAATTGTGGGAGTCTATCACTTTCTAGGTGATAGGATACCAACGGGCATTCCATCCGTGGAGCCGAAGCCACGGAAGAGTAATCCGTGGCTGAAGAATGGCCAGCCAGTCGTAGCCAAGATTAAAGCGGCAGGGGACATACGACTGACCGTTGAGCAGGCCATTGCCCTAGTGGACGGCTTAGAACGGGCCATTGGTAGGGGCGACCGAGTTCTGGTGAAACCAAATTTCAACAGCCCGGACCCGTTTCCAGCCTCTACTGACCTGGCTTTCCTTCAAGCCGTGATCGAACTTATTCTGGAAACCGGGGCCAAGGTCACCATTGGTGAGAGCGCTGGTGCGGTCTGGCGTCCAACCAGAAAAGTCTTTAATCAACTCGGTATGCCCGAGTTAGCTCGAAGGCTAGGTGTTGAACTTATTGCTTTTGACGACAGGCCTAATGAATGGGTACAGATCAAGATCAATGGAGATTACTTGAGCAGAGTTGTAATGCCTCGCTCCGCTTATGAAGCTGATAAGATGGTTTATTTGCCGTGCATGAAGACTCACAGCCTCGGCGCATTTACCGGCGCAATCAAACTTGTCTTCGGCTTTGTCGCTCCTGGGCAGCGTCGCAGTTTTCATCTCGGTCATTTGCAGGAAAAGCTGGCTGACGTCAATCTTTGCTGGCAGCCTGATCTCATCGTCATGGATGGCAGAAAAGCTTTCGTATCCGGCGGACCAGACAGGGGCCAATTAGTCGAGCCAGGTTTGGTGCTTGCTTCTGGGGACCTCATTGCTGTCGATATCGAGGCAATGAAGGTGCTCTTGGGTTACCAGGGCTCAAATAAGATTCCCGCCAATCCTTGGGAACTGACGCAAATCGTTGTCGCATTGAAGCACGGGTTAGGGTCAGGAGAAGGCAAATACATAGTAGTCGGCTGAATTTGTTCCTACAGTCGACCAAGTGTGCGGGACATCCTGATATTGCCGTATAGAAACCCATTTTGTTTAGCTTCTCGTTTGGCGTGGACGGGAGAATCGGCTGCATTATCCGTCATGAAGAGTGATTCCACGAAGTCTTGACATTCCTGCCTAGCAGTCATAGACTGCGGTTTGCGAGGAGGACATTCGTGATGAAGTGTCCGAAATGTCGGGCTAACAATCGTGATGACGCTCAATACTGCAAGAAATGCGGTCAACCTCTTCAGGCCGACCTTGTCTGCAAAAACTGTCAGCACCTAAACAGTCCTGATAGCGCATTCTGTGAGAAATGTGGGCATTCTCTGGTTGCGCCGGCGCCTGAAACACCCTCCACTGCCGCTATGCCCAACTCGTTTGTTAGTGGCCGCTATCAGGTTAAGAAGTTCCTCGGGGAGGGCGGCAAGAAAAAGGTCTACCTTGTCCATGACAAGGTGCTGGACCGTGATGTGGCCTTTGCTCTGATAAAGACCGAGAGACTGGATGATGCTACTCGCTTGCGGTTCAGCCGGGAGGCCCAGGTCATGGGGCGGCTGGGCGACCATCACAATATCATGACCATACATGATATAGGTGAGGAAAAGGGCCAGCCTTATATCGT
>Ga0316620_10000678_pt1 | contig 13891 bp, 13 predicted proteins | sample OWC_Aug_M1_C1_D5_FD_207651 | JGI IMG/M metagenome (GOLD analysis project Ga0316620, IMG submission 207651) | Wetland soil microbial communities from Old Woman Creek delta, Ohio, United States - OWC_Aug_M1_C1_D5_B | ecosystem: Environmental > Terrestrial > Soil > Wetlands | place: USA: Ohio... | reverse complement strand
GGTCTGGTGCGCCTGCTGCGGCTCGCCGGGACCGAGCACCACGGTCGGCGCGCCGCCGTACACCTTGCGCAGGTTGGCCGCGTCGGTCATGTAGCTCGCCGTGCGCACCTCGGGCGCGGCGCCGAGGATCGACTCGCACAGCGCGAACACGCGCCGCATCCACGCGTCCTGCGGCTCGGTCCACACCGCCGGCAGGTTGGAGAACACGTCCAGCTCGGTCTCGCCGAGCGCGCCCTTCAGCCGCGCAAGGAGCGCCGCATGGTCCATGCCCGGCACGGTGCGGATGTCGACGCCGATGCGCGCCGCGTCGGGAACCAGGTTTACGCCCGCCCCGCCTTCGATCGTGCCGACGTTCATCGTCGGTGAGCCCATCACCGGGTGCGGGTGCGCGTGGAAGTCGAAATTCTCGAGCGCAGCGACCGCGCGCGCCGCCTTGTAGATCGCGTTCTCGCCCAGCTCCGGCATCGAGCCGTGCGCCGAGACGCCGCGGAACGCGGCGTGGAACTTGAGCGAGCCCTTGTGGCCGACGAAGGGCTGGTTCGCGCTCGGCTCGCCGACCACGATCGCGCCGGCCCGGCCCATGAGGGCCGGCAGCTGCGCGAGGTGGCGCGAGCCAATGCAGCCGTTCTCTTCCGACGCCGTGAGCACGAGCACCACGCCGGGCGTGCCCTCGAGCTTGCCGGCGAAGGCTCGCGCCGCGACGAGCATCGCCGCCACGCCCGCCTTCATGTCGGACGAGCCGCGCCCGTAGAGCCGGTCGCCGTCGGTCTCGCCCGCGAACGCGTCGTGCCGCCAGGCGCGGCTGCCGAGCGGCACCACGTCCAGGTGCCCGGTCAGGCACAGCGGCGCCTTTGCGTCGTTGCCTCCCGTGCGCGCGATCACGCTCGTCCTACCCGGCGCGAACTCCTGGTACGCGACGCGGTAGCCCCAGTCCTCGAGCAGCCTGCCCGCGTGGCGCGCGCAGTCGGCCTCGCGCCCGGGCGGATTGACCGTGTCGAAGTGCAGCAAAGACCGTGTGAGCGAAACGGGATCCATAGCAAAGATCATAACCCTGCTTCGATCGCATCGACCTTGTGCGGGTAGAAGGCCAGCAAGTCCTTAATGACATGCACTTCGTCGTAGGGATCCTCGTAGGTCCAGGCGGCATTCTCGGCCCCGCCGGCGAGCGAGAAGTACGATGCTTCGCCCTTGAATGGGCAATGGGTACGATGCTGCGAGCGAGCCAGCCGCTCCATCCGCACGTCTTCGCGCGGGACGTAATAGACGGGCCGATAGCCGGTTTCTTCGAGCAGGAAAGCATCGCGTGTATCAGCGATCAGTTCGCCCCTCGCGAAGATCCGCACACGCACGCCCGCCGGCTTCAGGGTGATGCGGTGCTCGGGGTGCTTCGCGAAACCCGGGCCGCTCGTCATAGCGTGAAGCGTAACGCCGAAAGCAGCGCACCGGGCAGCCGCGCGCTCGCGCTCGAGCGCGCGCCGTAGGTCGAGGGATCGAGCAGCATGTCGCGCTCGCGCGTCAAGTCGATCAGCTTGTCGCCGAGCATGCGGTACACCGTATCGTCGAAGCGCATCGCGCCGACCGGCGCGGCGATGCGCCCGCCCTCGACCCAGAACGTGGCGAAGCGCGTCATGCCGGTGATGCGGCCGGCGGCGCGGTCTGAGTAGTTGAGGTACCAGAGGTTCGAGACGTACAGCCCCTCGCCGAGCGCCTCGAGCACGTCGCGCGCCTCGAGGCTGCCGGCCGCGAGCTCGAGCGACTCGGGCGCCTCGCCCGCATTCGCCGCGTTGGTTGCCAGGCCGTATTCCTGCGCCGAGCGCGGCGAGACGAGAGGATCGCCGAGGCGACCCGCCTCGATCAGCGTCACCCGCCCGGGCTTGACGAAGCCCTCGCCCTGGAAGCCGGGCGCGACGCCCCCGGCGGTGTTCTCGATGAGCGTCACCTTCGGCGACAGCGCGCGACCGTCCTGCATGCGCAGCAGCGGGCTCTGCCGCGTCGCGCGCGCGCGCGCCGAGAAGCCGCCCCAGCACAGCATGCCGACGAGTTCCTCCAGCGCGCGCGGCGCGAGGTAGGCGCGCACCTCGCCAGGCGCGATCGACTTTTCGGGCCTTTCGAGCAGGGCGAGCTGCTCCGCGGCGGAATGAATCTTTTCTTGCAGGATGGTTCCGCCCCATTGGGTCCCTGCGTGACCCGACTTCACCGCCCGCCTTTGCGCGCCGTGCAGGCTCCAGTCGAAGTTGAAGCTGTCGGCCTCGTGCCAGTTGCGCTGCCCGAGCGAGTTGGTGAAGCCCCGGTACATCGTGCCAGCGGCGTAGATGCCTACCAGGTCGCGCCCGCGCGCGGCGCCGGTGACCTGTCCGACCACTTCCGCGGCCGATGGCGGCGCGCCGCGGCGCACGCTCTCGCTCGAGTGCGGCGTCTCGTTCACGAGCAGCCACGGATCCTCGGGCAACCCCTCGAGCGCGTCGCGCAGCCGCGCGAGCGTCGCCTCGAGCAGCGCGAGGTCGTCCCCCGATCCCGCGATGTCGATTGTTGCCGCCGCCTGGCGCCGCGCGCGAACGAGGCGCAGCGTGAGCTCGGTCTGCGCGACGCTGCCGGCCTGGCGCACTCTTCCCCGGTTGAAGCGCACGAAGTCCGAGCGCTCGGCCGCCAGGTTGCACAGCAGCGTTTCGTCCGCGCGCAGGCGCGACGCGAGGCCGTCGGCGAGCGAAAAGAAATGCTCCTTCATGCCTGGCCTATAATTCTGCGCTCATTGCAGAGCTTCCTCGTCTCGACCGGACTGGTCGCCCTCGCGGAGATGGGCGACAAGACCCAGCTGCTGTCGTTCATGCTGGCGGCGCGCTACCGCCGTCCGTGGCCGATCGTCGCCGGCATCCTCCTTGCCACGCTCGCCAACCACGCGCTCGCCGGCGCGCTCGGCGACTGGCTGCCGCAGATCGCGAGCCCCGCGGTACTGCGCTGGGTCGTGGCGGCATCCTTCTTCGCCATGGCGGCGTGGATGCTGGTGCCGGACCGGCCGAGCGCCGAGGCGCGCGCGCTGCCCGGCGCGGGAGTCTTCGCCACGACCGTGATCGCCTTCTTCCTTGCCGAGATGGGGGACAAGACGCAGGTCGCGACCGTGCTGCTCGCCGCGCGCTACGCGACCTTCGCGCCCGTGGTGGCGGGCACGACGCTCGGCATGATGATCGCGAACGTCCCGGCCGTGCTCGTCGGCGAGCGGCTCGCCGAGCGCGCGCCGATGCGCCTGCTGCAACGTACGGCGGCCGCGATCTGTGCCACGCTCGGCGTGCTCGCGCTCGTCGCAGTCTAGCGCCGCGGCGCGCCTCATCCGCCCTCGCCCCCGAAGACGTCCACGCCGGCGAATACGCAGGCCGGCGCCGCGTGACCGCAATGGATCGCCTGGTTCGGCTCGCCCTTGCCGCAATACAGGGTGCCGTGCACCTCGAAGGTGTCGCGGCCGCCGACCATCCTGAGGCTCCTCCAGAAGCTCGCCGACACGCCGCGGTAGTTCGGGTTCCTGACCACGCCGGTGACGCGCCCGTCCTCGATCAGCTCGCCCCACTCGCAGCCGAATTGGAACTTGTTGCGCGCGTCGTCGATCGACCACGAGCGGTTGGTCCGCATCAGCACGCCGCGGTCGATCGAGCCGATCATCCCGGCTAGCGTGCTCGCACCGGGCTCGACGTTCAGGTTCGCCATGCGGTCGATCGGCGGCCGGTTCCAAGAGCTGGCGCGCGCATTGGCGGTGCCCGGCAGGCCGGCGCGCAGCTGCGATAGCAGTCCTCCGAGCGGCGCGACGAGGATTCCATCCTTGATCAGAAATGCCTTCTTTGCCGGCGTCCCATCGTCGTCGAACGCGTAGCTTGCCAGCTCGCCGTCGACGCTCGGGTCGAAGGTGACGTTCAGCAGCTCCGAGCCGTAGCGGTACGAGCCGAACATTCCGGGCGTGACGAAGCTCGTGCCGGCGTAATTGCGCTCGTCGCCGAGGATGCGGTCGAGCTCGAGCGGATGCCCGATCGACTCGTGAATCTGCAGCATCATCTGATCGGGCATCAGCAGCAGGTCCATGCGGCCCGTCGGGCACTCGGGCGCGGCGAGCAGCCGCAGCGCCTCCCCCGCCACGCGCGCGCCCGCGCCGTCGAGCCCGGCACGCGCGACGAGCTCGAAGCCGCCCTGCGCGGCGTGCTCGAGGCTGCGCGTCTGCGTCTCCGCGCCCTCGGCAGCGGTCACGCGCAGCTGCGGCAGCACCGCGCGGAAGCGCTGGCGCAGCTCGCCGCCCGTGTTGGTGAAGTAGAGCCTTTGCTCGTCCACGATCTCGAGCGCCGCGTAGCGCTCGACGATGCGCGCATCGACCTTGGCCGCGCGGCACTCGGCCGCGAGCAGGTCGAGCAGCGCGCCGCGCCCCGGGCTGTCCTCGAGCGCGGGGCTCTCGTACGCGCCGCGCGGCGCGGGCATCTTGTCCGGGTCGAACGCGAGCAGGCTCGCCGCGCGTGTCGCCTCGGCCCAGGCGCTCGCGCGCTCGAGCGCCGCCTGCAGGCCGGCGACGGACAGATCGCTCGTCGCGCAGTAGCCGCAGCCGCCCGCGCTCACCGCGGTCAGCATCGCCCCGCGCTCGAGCGCGAAGCGCGGCGGCTCGACCGTGTCCTGTCGTACGGCGAGCGATTCGCTCGTCTGCTCGTGCGCGCGCAGCGACCAGAACGGCGCGCTCGAGCGCAGCGCGCGAAAGCGGTCTTGCAGGCTGCGGGTCACGACAATGGATTTGGCGCGGCGATCTCCCGCAGCTCGGTATAGCGCGCCCTTTGGCTCTCCGGTCGCAGGAAAGCAAGGCCGATCAGCCCGCCGACGATCATCACCATCCCGCAGAGCGAGAACCCTTCTCCGTAGCCTGCCGCCGCGGACGCCGCGCCCTGGATCACGCTGCCCATCGCGTACGGGGCGATCACCCCCGCCGAAGTGCCGACGGCGCTGTTGATCGCGAGGACCGCGCCGCGCTGCGAGGCCGGGGTGATCTCGGCCAGAATCGCCGGCGACAGCGTGAACACGATGGACGGCAGCGCGACGCCGAGTGTGGCGAGCGCGACCTGGCTGGCGACCGCCGAGACATGCGGCAACAAGACAAGGGCCACGCCTCCTGCGCAGATCGCGGCCCCCGAGAACATGCCGCGCGCACTGCGGCTGCTCGCGCCGCGCTGCATCAGCCGTTGCGACAGCCAGCTGCCGCCGAGGGTGACGAAGACCGCGACGATCAGAGCGAGTGCGGTCAGCTTGCCCGCGGCCTCCTGAGAGAATCCCAGCGCGCTGACCAGGTAGGGCGTGAACCAGGTGAGCGCCAAGGCCAGCCCGAAGTACGCGCCGAAGTAGGCGCACCAGGACGCGATATTGGTTCCGTTGAGCAGTAGGTGCCGGTAGGCGATCGGGCGCTCGGCCACGGCGGCTCCGGCCGCCGCGCGCATATCGTCGATCGTGCCCTCGCGCCCGAGCAGCGCCCACAGCGCGGCCCAGATCAGGCCCGTCACGCCGAGCGCGGCGAACGCCATGTGCCAACTGTGGTGGGTGATGATCCAGTTCAACGCCGGGATGCTCACGATCCCGCCGATCGTCGCGCCCTGGGCGATGACGGCCCCGGGCACCGGTCGCTTGTCGTCAGGAAACCACTTGTACACGGCGTGCAGCGCGACCGGATAAGCGGGGCCCTCCCCGGCGCCGAGCGCGATGCGGCATGCAAGCAGGGTACCGAGCCCGGCCGCGCCCGCCAGCGGGAACTGCACCAGGGCCCAGATCAGCCCCATCGCCAGCATCAGCCACTTCGATTGAACGCGGTTGGCCACGAAGCCCGTTACCACCGCCGACACGGAAAAGAGCAGGAAGAAGCTCGAACCGACCAGCCCGAACTGCCGGGGCGTCAAGTTCAACTCCTGCATGATCGGCACGCCGGCGAGACCGACGATCGCCTTGTCGGCAAAGTTGATCATCATGAACAAGAACAGCAGCAGCGTGATCGTCCACGCGCCCTTGTGCGTCGTTGATCCGGTCATTGGCTGTCCCCCTCGCTGGTGACGCTCCGGCCGACCTGCACACGCGTCGCTGCACTGCGTAAATCTCTCGAATCATCGTAGCACGGGTTCGATCGGCTAAGATCAGCCCGCGATGGCCGGAAGCTTCTTCTATCTCCCGCTCGAGCGCGTGGTGTTCGACCGGCCGGCGGCCGAGGCCGCGGCCGCCGAGGCGGCGCGCATCGGCGCACTGCGCGTCTTCGTCGTCTCGTCGAAGACGCTTTCCCGCGAGACCCCCGCCATCGCGCAGATCCAGCAGGCGCTCGGCGAGCGCTACGCGGGCGTGTTCGACAACTGCATCGCGCACACGCCCTGGCCGAGCGTGATCGAGGCGGCGGACGCGGTACGCGCGGCAGCGCCCGACCTGATCCTCACGGTCGGCGGCGGAACGCCGATCGACACGGTGAAGATCCTGCAGCTCGCGCTCGCGCACGGCGCGCGCGCGCCGCAGGACCTCGCGCGCCTGCGCTCTGGGGAACTCAAGGAGCAGCGGCCCTCGCCCGTGCGCCAGGTCGCGGTGCCGACGACCCTCTCGGGCGCGGAATTCTCCAACCTCGGCGGCGGCACCGATCCCCACACGCGCATCAAGCACTCGTTCTCGGGCCCGGACATCGGGGCGCGCGCGGTGATCCTCGACCCGGCGCTCACCCTGTACACGCCCGAGTGGCTGTGGCTGTCGACCGGCGTGCGCGGTGTCGACCACGCCGTCGAGGCGCTGTGCTCGGTCGACGCGCACCCGTACTGCGACGGCCTGGCGCTGCACGCGCTGCGCCTGTTCGCCCAGTTCCTGCCGCGCAGCAAGGCCGCCCCCGCGGACCTCGCCGCGCGCCTGGCCTGCCAGCAGGCCTCGTGGCTCGCCGCCTCCACCATTGCGCGCGTCAACTACGGCGCGAGCCACGGCATCGGCCACGCGCTCGGCGCGGCGGCAGGTGTGCCGCACGGCCACACGAGCTGCATCATGCTGCCGCACGTGATGCGCTACAACCTGCCTGCGACCGCGGCCAAGCAGAAGCTCATCGCCGAGGCGCTCGGGCGTCCGGGCAAGCCCGCGGCGGACGCGGTCGCAGAGCTCGTCGCCGCGCTCGGCCTGCCCGCGACGCTGCGCGCGGCAGGCGTGAAGCGCGAGCAGCTTGCGGCGGTTGCCGAGGGTGCGATGCACAGCGCCTGGGTGCGCGCCAACCCGCAGCCGATCACGTCCGGCGCGGACGTGATGCGGCTGCTCGAGGCGGCGTTCTGAGGCGCGTGCCGCGCGCGGCTACTGTATGCCGCGGCAGATCGGCGTGTCGCACTGGTACATGTGGTTCAGCTCGATGGGATCGAGCTTCGACGGGCCGTTGGACCTCGCGTGTATCGTGAACGTCGTCCCGTCGGTCAGGTGCTCGACGCTGTCGATCACGTCGTGCCCGCGCGCGTAGCGCCCGTAGTGCGGCGATTGGGGCGAGTACGAGTGCACTGAGGTCGTAACCTCGGCCAGCGCGTTCGTGGCGAAGCCCGCGAACGAGGCCGAAATCAACAGCGCGATGATGCGGGAGAAAGGCCTTTTCATGAGAGTGCTCCTTTGTGAGAGTCGCCTCCCCCTCCAACACCTTAAGGGACACGCCGCGCGGCGGGTGGTTCCGCTGACGCGCGTCAGGCTGACGTCTGCGTCCTGAGCATGCGCGTGCCGCTCACCGCGGCCGCGACGAGCGAGATGCCGGACGCCACGCCGAGCGCGACGATGGTCGCGTGCGCGTGGAACAGGCCGAACATGAGCGCGACCAGCGCCGCGCCGCTCGTCTGCCCGAGCAGGCGCGCGGTGCCGAGCATGCCGCTCGCGCCGCCGCTCCTCTCGCGCGGCGCCGAGCTCAGGATGGCGCGGTTGTTCGGCGACTGGAACAGGCCGAAGCCCACGCCGCACAGCGCCATGCGCCAGACGATGTCCGCGTCGGAGGGCGCGGTCGGCAGCAGCGCGAGCATCGCTAAGCCCGCGGCAAACAGGCCGAGCCCGAGCGCGCCGAGCACGCCCGCCGAGTAGCGGTCGGCGAGCCGGCCGGCGAGCAGCGCGGTGAGCGCGCTGGCCGCCGGCCAGGGGGTCATCAGGAGCCCCGTGGCCACCGCGCCGCGCCCGAGCGCGTCCTGGAAATAGAACGGGATCGCGACGTACGCGAGCATCTGCGCCGCGAACGAGCACACCGAAGTGGCGATCGACAGCGCGAACAGGCGAATGCGCAGCAGGTCGACCGGCAGGAGCGGAGCCGGCTGCGGCAGCTGGCGCACGACGAGCGCGACGCCAGCCACGGCGGCGCCGCCGAAGGCGAGCGCCACGTACGGCGCGCGCCCGCCGTGGCCCAGGCCGTCGACGGCGAGGATCAGCAGCCCGAAGAACAGCGCGTTCAGCAGCGCGCTCGGGTAGTCGAAGCGCCCGCCCGACCTCGGCGTGCGCGGCAGCGCGCGCGCCGCAATCATGGTCGCGACGCCGGTCGGCACGTTCACCGCGAACAGCCACGGCCAGGAGGCGACCGACAGGATCGCGGCGGCGACCGTCGGGCCGACAGCGGCCGAAACCGCGACCACCAGCGCGACGATGCCGATGCCCCGCCCGAGCATGTGGCGCGGGTAGATGTAGCGCACCAGCGCCGCGTTCACGCTCATCACGCCCGCCGCGCCCACGCCCTGCACCACGCGCGCCAGCGTCAGCAGGCCGAGCGAGGCCGACAGCGCGCAGCCGAGCGAAGCCAGCGTGAACACCGCCAGTCCGATGCGGTAGATGCGCCGGTACCCACTGATCTCGCCGAGCGAGGCGAGCGGCAGCAGCAGGATGGTAATCACCAGCTGGTAGGCGTTCACCACCCACACGGAATCGGCCGGCGTGGCGCGCAGGTCGCGCGCGATGGTGGGCAACGCGACGTTCGCGATCGCGCCGTCGAGCACCGCCATCGCGATCGCGAGCCCGATGGCCAGCATCGCCCATTGGCGCTGCGGCGGCGGCAGGCCGTCCGGTTCGCGGGCTTGCATGCCCGCGATTTTATTGCGAACGCGGGCTTCCGCCCCTATCGAGCCGCAGCGGACCGGCAGCCGCCCGTTCCGGAGGTGACGGGAAGGGAGGGAGGGCGGGGCGGCTGCCGGTGCGGCGAAACGCCTACTTCATTTCCTTGCAGCGCGGATCATCGGGATTCTTCTTGCAGTACTCCTTGGTCACCTTCTCCTGCGACTTATCGGTGGTTCCCGCCGCTACGCTCGCGGCGAAGACTACGAACGCCGCGGCGAGCAACAAGGCAATGAAGCGCGATAGATGCTTGTGCATGGCAATTCTCCTTGCTTGGCTGTCGTGACCCCGCGGCGCACGCCGCCGCAGGTCCCCCTATGCGGTTGTTTCCCCGAAAATTCACAGTGTTGCCTTTGCCAGACGCCGGCCCGTCAGCCGGTCGGAAGCACGAGGTAATCGAGCACGGTCTGCACGCCGTCCACGCCCGCGACCAGCAGGACGATCTTCTGGCGCTCGTCGGCGCCGCGCACCATGCCCGACAGGGTGACCACGCCGCCGGATACCGAGACGTCGACCTGGCTCGCGTCCAGCTCCTTCTGCGCGCCGAGCGCGTTCTTCACGTGCAGCAGCAGCTCCTGATCGGACGGAGCGGGCGCGGCGCTTGCGGTCGCGTCCGCTGCGCTCGCCGCGCTGCGCGGCGTCGCGCCCTGCTCGCCGCAGCCGAGCAGACCGAGCGCCAGCAGGGACGCGAGCGCGATCGTTCGCTTGCGTGTCATCGATTCCTCCTTGCACGGGTTGAAGACTTCGCCCGCCATGCGAGCCCCGTGCCAGCCGCGCGCGCCACGCCGTGAAAACAGGCGCTTGCGCGCGCACGAGGTTTTCGCGGGTGAGATTTCCGTCGCCGCGCGGCGACGCAATCGCGCTCCCCGCGTACAAGTAAAATTGCGCCATGGCACGTCGCGCGAAACCGGGGCGAGCCCGGCGGCTGCTGCGGCTCGGGCTGCTCGCGCTCGCGCTCGGCGCGTCGGCATACGTCCTGTATCTCGATCAACGCGTCCGGCACGAGTTCGAAGGCCGGCGCTTCGCGCTGCCGGCGAAGATCTACGCGCGCCCGCTCGAGCTGCACGTCGGCCTGCGCGTGCCCGAAACGGACGTCCTGCGCGAGCTGCGCGAGCTCGGCTACCGGCCCGCCGTGCGCGCGGGCGAATCCGGCTGGTACGTGGAGAACGGCGACACGCTCGAGATCTCGGTGCGCCCGTTCATTTTCTGGGACGGGCCGCAGCCGGCGAAGCAGCTGCGCGTCACCTTCGGCGACGGCGGGGTCACCGGGCTCGCCGACGCGCAGGGCGCGCCGCTCGCGCTCGCGCGCCTGGAGCCGCTGCTGATAGGCGGCATCTACCCGACCAACAACGAGGACCGCGTGCTGGTGCGCCTTGCCGAGGTGCCGAAAACGCTGATCGGGGAGCTGATCGCGGTGGAGGACCGCCGCTTCTACACGCACTGGGGCTTCGATCCGCGCGGCCTGGCGCGCGCGGCCTACAGCATGGCCACCGGCCACCGCATCGAGGGCGGCAGCACGCTCACGCAGCAGCTGGTGAAGAACTTCTTCCTCTCGCCCGAGCGCACGCTCGGGCGCAAGCTCACCGAGCTTGCGATGGCGGTGCTGCTCGAGCTGCACTACTCGAAGAACGAGATCCTGGAGACGTATCTGAACGAGATCTACCTCGGCCAGGACCGCGACCGCGCGATCCACGGCGTGGGCCTCGCCGCGCAGTTCTATTTCGGCAAGCCGATCGAGGACCTCACGCCGGCCGAGAGCGCGCTGCTGGTCGCGCTGGTGAAGGGGCCGGGCTACTACGATCCCTTCCGCCACCCGAAGCGCGCGCTCGAGCGGCGCAACCTGGTGCTGCGCGAGGCGCGCGAGCAGCACGCGCTCACCGACGAGCAGTACCAGGTCGCGCGCGCGACCGACCTCGGCCTGAACCCGCAGCGCGCGATGGGCACCTCGCCCTACCCCGCCTTCGTGGATCTCGTACACCGGCAGCTGCTTCGCGACTACGACGAGGCCGACCTACGCTCCGAGGGCCTGCGCATCTTCAGCACGCTCGACCCGCGCGTGCAGGGGGCGGCCGAGCGCGCGCTCGCCGACCGCCTGGACGCCTTCGACCGCGAGCGGCGCTTCGGCGCGCCCGGGCTGGAGGGCGCGGTGGTGGTCGCCGACTCGCAGACCGGCGAGGTGCAGGCTCTCGTCGGCGGGCGCGATGCGCGCTACCAGGGCTTCAACCGCGCGCTCGACGCGGCGCGCCAGGTGGGCTCGCTGCTCAAGCCCGCCATCTACCTCACCGCGCTCGAGCAGCCGTCGCGCTACACGCTCGCCACGCTGCTCGACGACAGCCCGTTTACCTGGAAGGCGCGCGGCGCCGAGCCCTGGCGCCCGGTCAACTACGACCGGCGCTTCCACGGCGCGGTAGCGCTGCGCACGGCGCTCGCGAACTCTTACAACGTCGCCTCCGCGCGCCTCGGCACCGAGCTCGGCATAGACAAGGTGATCGCCACCGCCCACAAGCTCGGCATCGAGCACGAGCTGCCGCCCTACGCCTCGACGCTGCTCGGCGCGGCCGACCTGAGCCCGTTCGAGCTGGCGCAGATGTACCAGACGATCGCGAGCGGCGGCTTCCGCGTGCCGCTGCACGCGATCCGCGACGTCACCACGCAGGACGGCAGGCCGCTCAAGCGCTATCCGCTCGCGGTCGAGCAGGCGTTCCAGGCGGCGCCGGTCTACCTGCTGGTGGCCGCGCTGCAGGACGTCGTGCGCGACGGCACCGCGAAATCGCTCGCCGACTGGCTGCCGCCCGAGATCGGCGCGGCGGGCAAGACCGGCACCACCAACGACCAGCGCGACGCCTGGTTCGCCGGCTTCACCGGCGACCGCGTCGGCGTGGTGTGGGTGGGCTACGACGACAACCGCGCCGCGCGCCTGCTGGGGGCGAGCTCCGCGCTGCCGGTGTGGGGCGAAACCATGGCCGCGCTCGAGCCGCAGCCTCTCGTGCTGCCTGCGCCGGCGGGCATCGAGCAGACCTGGATCGACCCGCAGACGGGGCTGCGCGCCGACGCGACATGCGCCGGAGCGGTCGAGCTGCCGTTCGCCGACGGCTCGGCGCCGCAGGCGCGCGCGCCTTGCGCGAGCGTCGCGAGCGGCGCTGGCGTGAAGAGCTGGTTCGAGCGTATCTTCGGCTTGTGAGAATCCTCCTCCTTGTCCTCGTGGCGCTCGCCGCCGGCTGCGCCGCGGTGGCGCCCGAGCAGCCCGCGCCGCAGCAGCCGCCGGAGAACGCCGCGGTCGCGAGCCTCATGCATAGCGCGCACGCCGACGCCGACGCGGGCCGCCTGGCGAGCGCCGAGGCGAGCCTCGAGCGCGCGCTGCGCATCGACCCGCGCAACCCGCGCCTCTGGCAGCAGCTCGCGGGCGTGCGCCTGCAGCAGGGCGACTACGCGCAGGCCGAGAGCCTCGCCGCGCGCTCCAATTCCTGGGCCGGGGCGGACGACGTGCTGCGCGCGGAGAACTGGCGCCTGATCGCCGAGGCGCGCCGCGCGCGCGGCGACGACGCCGGGGCGCACGAGGCGCTCGAGCGGGCGGAGCACTACGGGCGCTGACCAAACGCCGGGTTGCGAATCGCAAATGAGCATGGCGACGGTCGTCGTCTTCGACCTCGGCGGCGTGCTCGTCGAGAGCCGGGGACGCGAGGTGCTGCGCGCGCTGCTGCCGCAGCTCGGCGAGCACGAGGTGATGGAGCGCTGGCTCGCCTCGCCGGCGGTCGATCGCTTCGAGCGCGGCCGCAGCGAGCCGCGCGAGTTCGCGCGCGAGTTCCTCGCCGAGTGGAATGTGGCGCTCACCGCCGAGGAGTTCATCGAGTCGTTCGCCGGCTGGGTCACGGGCTTCTTCGACGGCGCCGAGGAACTCGTGCGCGCGCTGCGCCCGCGCTGCCGGGTGGCCTGCCTGAGCAACACCAACGCGCTGCACTGGGCGCGGCTGCCGCACTTGCCGGCGTTGTTCCACGATTGCTTCGCCTCGCACCGCACGGGCCTAATGAAGCCCGAGCGCGCAGCCTTCGAGCATGCCCTGGCCGCGCTCGGCGCCGCGCCGCACGAGGTGCTGTTCCTCGACGATCTGGCGCCTAACGTCGCCGCGGCGCGCAGCGTCGGCATGCGGGCCCATCAGGTCGCCGGCTTTGCGGACATCGAGCCCATCCTGCGCGCCGCGGGGCTGCTGCAGGAGCGCGATCGGCCCTGACCCGCTCGCGGCGCAAGCTTCGCGTCAAGCGCCGGGCCGCGCGATTGGGCAGACTCCCGCCTGCGGCTGCGCACAAGAAGTCCCGCTAACAGGGACCGTCAGCTTGGCACGCGGCAAATTCCTAGGGAGCTTCCAGTCTGGAGGAGGAGGTATGAAGAGTATTCGGCTCGTTGCAGCAATCGGCGCGTTCGCCGCAGTGCCGGCGTTCGCGGCCAACACGATCACCATCGGCATGACGGTCTCGAGGACCGGCCCCCTGAACACCGACTCGGTCAGCCAGCTGCGCGGCTCGGAGCTGTGGCGCGACGAGGTGAATGCGGCCGGCGGCATCAAGGTCGGCGGCAAGCACTACAAGGTGCGCTTCGTCGAATACGACGATCAGTCGCAGGGCGGGCGCGTGCAGCAGCTCTACACGCGGCTCATCCTGCAGGACAAGTCGCAGTTCCTGTTCAGCCCGTATTCCTCGGGCCTGGTCGCGACCGCGGCGGTGATCTCCGAGCAGTACGGCAAGATCATGCTGATCGGCGGCGGCGCCGAGGGCAAGACCTACGAGCTCGGCAACAAGTACCTGTTCCAGTGCATCACGCC
>Ga0316620_10000677_pt1 | contig 13902 bp, 11 predicted proteins | sample OWC_Aug_M1_C1_D5_FD_207651 | JGI IMG/M metagenome (GOLD analysis project Ga0316620, IMG submission 207651) | Wetland soil microbial communities from Old Woman Creek delta, Ohio, United States - OWC_Aug_M1_C1_D5_B | ecosystem: Environmental > Terrestrial > Soil > Wetlands | place: USA: Ohio... | reverse complement strand
GGATGGGCATGTCCCCGAGCCCCTCGGCCGTCTCGCAGAGGCCCGGGGTGCCGTTCTCGCGGAAATGGTTCCGGAGCACCGCCTGGTGGGCTTCGCTCTGGAAGCGCTTGATGAGGGTCTGCGTGATTTCGGGGTTTGCGACCGGCACCCGCCGCGTGCCGCGGACGGCCACGGCCTTCAGGTTTTTCGACCCCATGACAGCCCCGAGACCGCAGCGACCGCCGAAGCTATGTTTGTCCACGGCAACGCAGGCGATGGCCACCTTTCGCTCGCCCGCCGGGCCGATGCAGGCGACGCTCAGCCGCCGGTCGCCGGTCTCGGCGTGGATGGCGTCCACGGTCTCCACGGTGTCCCGGCCGATCAGGTTTTGGGCATCCCGGATCGTGACGGTGTCGTCGACGATGTGCAGGTACACCGGATGCGCGGCGACCCCCTCGACGATGAGGACGTCGTAGCCAGCTTCTTTCAGCGAGATGCCCCAGGACGCGCCGGCGGCGGTGTCGGCGAAGGTGCCCGACAGTGGGGAAATGCCGACGATGCTGAACTTCGCCCCCCCGGGCACGGCCGGGCCTTGGAAGGGCCCCGTGGCGAAGATGAGGCGATTCCGCGGCTCGAAGGCACCGACTTTGGCCGGTAACTCCCGGCGGAGGATCTCGGCTCCCAAGCCGGCGCCGCCGATGAAGCGCCGAAGGTCCGCCTCGGCCAACGGCTCTACCATATGTGTTCCACGGGACAGATCCACCCGAAGCAGCTTATGCCAGTAACCATTCGGCATGGGGACCTCCACTACGCGCCCGCTCACCCCACAGCAGGAAGCGGCGCGCCGAAAAAGACATCGGATACGGGAACGACGCTCCCGGAGAGACAGACCGACTACGGACCGAGTACGGCTGGAAGCATCAGTGGAGCCAACCAGCGGCCAAGCCGGCTTCGATTTTCGGTGTAATGCTTCTCCTCATGGCACAGGTTGACCGCCCCAACGCACCGCCCGTCATACACGGCGGGATAGCTTAGACACGATCCGCAACCCAGGGCGGCAAGCGCGCCATGTTGCGGAAAGATCCGGCGCAGGTCCTCCATGGTGTCGGCCAGGAAAGCTTCACGGCGGACCAGAATCGCCTGCCCCCACTCGCTTCCCATCATGTTCTTGCGGCTGGAGGGCCCGACGGGGTGAGTCGGCAGATCGGTGCTATAGATCCGCTCCACGTCCCCCGTCCGGTCATCGACCCTGAAGAACGTGATCAGCTTGTGACCCACGAGTTCCTGATAGGCGCGATCCAGGGCGCCTAGCATCCTGTCGGGTTGCCCTCCGGCAGTCAACTCCGCGAGCACGGCTTTCATTCCGGCGAGCAACTGCGAATCACGGTCGTCCATCATTGCGCGCCCTCTCTCAGGTCGTGTTCCCCTTCCTTTACTTCCCGATGACCATCGACGGCAGCCACAACGCGATCTGGGGCCACAGGAGCAGAATGATGATCGATAGGGTCATTAGCATCCAAAACGGCACCGAGGCGCGTGCGACGAATTCGACGGGTACCCCAGCGATCCCCTGGATGATGAACAGGTTGATACCGAACGGAGGCGTCACTAGGCCGATCTCGATCATGATGACCAAGAACACCCCGAACCAAATGGGGTCGTAGCCGGCGTTCAAGATCAAGGGCAGACAGATCGGGAGACTCATGACCATGATCGACACGCCGTCCAGGAGCATCCCCAGGATGAAGTAAAAAACGTACAGGAGGGCGATCAGCGCGTATGGCGAGAGATTCATCGATGCGATAAACCTGGACACGTCCTGGGGCATGTGCAGGAACCCCATGGCCGTCGAGAGGAAGGACGCGCACATCATGATGGAGCAGACCATGCAGGAGACCTTCACCGCACCGAGGATCGATTCTGTGAAGATCTTCCAGGTCAGCTCACGCAGCAGGAAGGCGATCACCAGCGTTGAGACGGCCGCCACGGCCGCGGCCTCTGTGGGGGTGGCGAAGCCGGAATAGATCGAGCCGAGGATGATCAGGATGATGATCGCCATCGGCGAGAGCAGACCGATGCACCGGATGTAGTCCGCCACCCTGTACCCGCCCTCCGTCTTCGGCGCGAGGCTCGGATCCATGAAGCAGCGGATGACGATGTATGCGGTGTAGATGGCGGAGATCGTCAACCCGGGGAAGATCCCCGCCGCGAACAGTTTGGCGATGGACACCTCGGCCAGCACACCGTAGATGATGAAGGGCACAGAGGGCGGTATGAGCATGCCCAGCCCCCCCGATCCCGCCAGCGTGCCGATCGACAGACTCCGGTCGTACTCTCGCTTGTTCAGCTCGGGTAACGTGATCTTGCCCACGATCGCGGTTGTGGCCGTACTGGTGCCGTTGAGCGCCGCGACGATGGTGCAGCCGATGATGTTGGTGTGGATGAGGCACCCCGGTAGCCAGTTAACCAAGGGGGCGAGGCCGCGATACAAGCGGTCGGAAAGATCGGTGCGGAAGATGACCTCTCCCACCCACACGAAGAGCGGAATGGCAGCCAGCTCCCAGCCGCTTGCCGCCCGGTAGGTAATCTTGGCCAGGATGGCGCCCATCCTGTCGATGGGAAAACCGAGCACTACGCCCATCCCGATCATGGCAACCAGGATCATGGCTGCGAAAATCCACACCCCGGTGGCAAGAAAGACCGTCACTAGGATGAGAACGAGAACGCTAGACCACAGAGCTTCCACAGTGTTCCCCTGCTGTTCTTGTTCACCTAGCCGAGAGGTTCGCCGCCCCGCACAACGTGAATCAGGTACGCGATCAGCTGCGCGATCAAGATGACGAGGCCCAGGAACACCATTCCCTCGGGAATCCACATCGGCGTCCGGGCGATGCTCTCGCTGACCGCACCACGGGCCAGGTCCCGCAAGAAGATGGTACGGCAGAAGTAGGCGAACAAGAACAGGACCACCGCCAGGGTCGCCAGCACGGAAAAGACCTCCACGACCTGGCGTGTCCGGCCACGCAACCGGCCCACAAGAAGATTCACGCGAATCATGGCCGAGCCCTTCAGCGCGTAACCCATCGTCAGAAAGGTCATGCCCAGCATGCTGTAGCTGACAAACTCGTCCAGGGTGTAGGTGGTCGATGAGAAGCAGCTCCGCAGGACGATCTCCGTCATGATGTGCGTTGTCACGTAGACCAGGATGACGCCGGCGGCTATCCCGCCGAGATCCGACAGGCGCGAGGCGAACTTCTCGAACACGGTCATCGTCGCTCCTGATGGGGCACCAGCCGAAAGGCCAGTGTCGCCGACTGCTCTAGTTCCTTCCGGCCCGCTTTTTGAACTCGGCCACGATATTCTTGCCTCGGTCGCCGGCGGACTTGAGCCAGTCGTTCACCGCGACTTCACCGGCCTTCGCCAGGTCGGCCCTGAACTCCGCCGAGACCTGCTCGATGATGTTCACCTTGTTCTTGCGCATGACCTCATAGTTCTCCGCGACCCGCGTGACGGGCCGGGTCCACACGTGCGCCTCGGTGTCTCTCACGGCCTCGTCCACGGCCTTCCGCAGCTCCGGTGACAGCGCCTCGTACGTCTTCAAGTTTATATGGATGAAGTTGAGCGGCAGAGCGTAGTAGATGTCCGTGAAGTTACCGACGTGCTCCCAGAATTTCGCCGATGTACCTCCGTCGGCGGAAGTGAAGACCGCGTCCAGGCCGCCGGTACCCAACTGGGGGATAACGTCCGACCAGGCGAGCTGAATGGGCGTGGCGCCGAGCGTCTTGAACGTCGTGATGCCCGCAAGGTCGGAGCAGCGAATCTTGACGCTCCGCAGGTCATCCTTTCCCTTGACGGGTTTCTTGGACCAGATGCCCTGCTGGGGCCAGGGCGCGGCATAAAGCAGCCTCTGCCGGTTCTTGGCCATGATCTCGTCAAAGTAGGGCTTGGAGACGTCCCACAGGATTCGGGTCTCCTTGAGGTTCTGCGCCAAGAACGGCAAGGAGGGGAGCAGGAACAGGGGGTCGAGACCCACCAGGGCGCCGATGTAACTGTTGGCCAGGGGGATGGCGCCGTCGCCCACTGCGTCGAACTGGTCCTTGGACTTGAAGCCCAGCGATCCTCCGAAGTGATGGGTGATGACTATCTTGCCTCCGCTCTTCTCCTTCAGCGCCTTGCTGAAGTACTGGTCGCCGTCGCCGTGATACGTGGTGGCGCCATACTCGTTGGCCATGTCCCACTTGATCTGCTGAGCCAGCGCCGGAGTCGCCATCAAGGTCACCGCAAGCCCGACCAGGATCAGACCTGCCTTCCCCCAGCGTTTCAACATGGGAGCCTCCTCTCAGAAAACCGCCGCACCGTTGCGCCATGAGAGGGCCGCCCGCTCGCGCGCCGCAGAAAGCGTGCTGCCCCGCTCATCCCGAAACAGTCAGTTGCGGACGCGCGCCCAGCCCCATCGTGCTATGCCCCGTGCCGACACACGAGGTTTCCGGATTGGACCACCGCCCGCACGTCGCTCAAGGCCCGAATGTCGCCCAACGGATCGCCGCCCACGGCCAAGAGGTCGGCGCGCTTGCCGGGCTCCAGCGTGCCTACCTCGGCGCTCAGCCCCAGCAGTTCCGCCGCGGTCACCGTGGCGGAGCGGATGGCCTGCATGGGCGTCGCCCCCGCGTCCACCATCAGCCGCAGTTCCTCGCGCAACATACCGTGGGCCAGGCCAGGGGCTCCGCAGTCCGTGCCGGCGACGATCTTCACACCCGCCTCCAGCGCGAGCCACATGGCGTTGCGGCTTGCTCGCATCACCTTCGCATTTTTCTCGAGCAAGAACGGTGGCGTCCCCAGCGCGGCCCCTCGGTCGTACATCGCCTGGTACGTCGCCATGGTGGGCACAACGTAAATTCCCTGCGCGGCCATCCGCTGCGCGATCTCGGGGGTCATGAAGCTCGCGTGCTCGACGCAGTCCACCCCGGCGTCCAGGGCATTGACGATTGCCTCCGCGGAGTACGCGTGGGCGGAGACCTTGTGGCCGGCCTTGTGCGCCTCCTCCACCGCTGCCCGCATCTCCGCAACGGTGTACTGCGGCATCCCGGGCTCCTCGGAGAACCCGTACACGCCGCCCGATGCCATCACCTTCACGAAGTGGGCACCGCCCTTCAATTCGCTGCGCGTCGCCTGCCGGACGGCGTCCGGGCCGTCCGCCTCGCGCCCCAGCACCCAGGCATGGCCGCCCGTCATGGCGATGACGCGGCCCGCTGCAACGATGCGGGCGCCGGGGACGATGCCTAACTCGACGGCGCGGGCCACATCGAGGGCAATGGCATCCGTGGAGCCGGTATCTCGGACGGTCGTGACGCCGGCGCAGAGGTGCTGCCGCGCATGCTGCGCGGTGCGCAACACGGTCAGGTACCGCGACTCCCGGTTGACCACGTCGTGAGGCAGGCCTGATGCGTTCCACACGAGATGCACATGGGCGTCGATGAGCCCGGGCAAAAGGGTCGCCTCTCCGAGCTCGACGACCTCAATGCCCACGTGCGGGACATCCACACGGCCAACAGCAGCAATTCGGCCATCTTCGACGAGGACGACGCCACCTTCGATGACAAGCTCCGAGGCCATATCGATGATTCGCGCAGCTCGATACGCTGTCTTCATGATCACCCTCAAGAATGAGAGGTCCGAGTTGCCCGTCGATCGCCAGATGCCTTTCCCGTTATTGGCACAATCCCCCCTTGTGGGTATTGCAGGGTCGGCAGGGATTCAAGCGGAGCTAACCCGTTCCCCCGCTCACATAACCTCCAAGAACGTGATCACAAGCACCTCCATGCGGGGCGTCATGCAGACTCCTGGGCCTCGGACCCCCTGATTGAACCGTTCGTCCGGCTTGGCGCCGCGTCCGCGGTCGATACCACGTCGGCCCCACTGAAATCCGCTTGTCTCTAGGTCTGTCTCACTAACCACGTCGTAGCGAACCTCCTGCACCTTGGACCGTGCCACTCCACCTCATGGCGACCGTGTCACCCGCCCCAGAGGTCCCCCACGGTGAAGCCTTCGGGGAACGGGTCCTCGGCATCGAGCACGTAGTGGCTGAGCGCGTACACCCAGGCGGTGCCCGTGATCGTCGGGACCACAGCCGGATAGCGGCCGACCTGGGTGGCCGCCACGCACCGGCCGGTGAAGAGCGTGCCGATGAGGCTCTCGTGCCGGAAGTCCTCGTGGAGGCCCAGCCGGCCCTTGGCATGGAGGGCCGCCATCTTCGCGCAGGTGCCGGTCCCGCAGGGCGAGCGGTCGATGACGCCGGTCCAGGAGGCCGGGCGGTCCAAGGCAATGGCCCCGGTCGGCACGACGACGGCATTCTTCCGGGCGGCGTCCGGCCGCGTCGGGGGGCCCGAGAACTGGGCGATCGTCGGCCCCGCGATCCGGTCATTTTCAGGGTGCCCCACGGGGTACTGCTCGCGGGCGGCCGCGATGAGCAGGGCCCCCGCCCGTGTGAGGTCCCGGCCCTCGTCGGGGGTGAGGCGAAACCCCGCGGCCTGCGCGTCGGCGATGACGTAGATCATCCCGCCGTAGGCGATATCCACGGTCAGCGTCCCGAGGTGGGGGACCTCCACGGGGACCTCCAGGTGGAACGCGAAGGCCGGCTGATTCTGGAAGGTGATGCTCCGGACTTTGCTGTGCGCGACCTCGGCCTGGATCCGGATGAGGCCCGCGGGGGCCTCGAGGACGAACTCGGTCACCGGCTCCCGCATGGGGATCATCCCGGTCTCGAGCAGGGCGGTGGCCGTGCAGATCGTGTTGCTCCCGGACATCGGGGGATACTCGGTGTGCTCCATGATCACGAAGCCGGCATCAGCCTCGGGGCGCGTGGGCGGGAGGACGAGATTGCAGCAGAGGGCCGGGTAGCCGCGGGGCTCGTTGAGCATGCGCTTCCGGAGCCCATCGGCGTGGGTCTCGAGGTAGACCTTCTTCTCGAACATCGTCGCGCCGGGGACGTCTGCCACCCCGCCCACGATGACCCGCCCGGGCTCCCCGCCGGCGTGCACATCCACAGCCGTGAGCATACCGGTCAGGCGCATGGGCTGACTCCTTTGTTCGCTGACTGCGTTCGTATCAAGTGTCTTTACCCCTTAGCCGGCCAGGTGGGGTAAGCGCACGCGGTGGCCCAAACGAAGCTGAACAGTTCAGGGTCATCGTTGTCGCTGGCATCAGACCATGATGCGGTGTCAGTCCGCGCCCTCGGGCTGTAGCGCAAAGTGGATATTGACCAGCCTCTCGATATCCCGCAAGTGCGCTCTCGTAACCCTTCGAGCCGCTGCGACGTTCCTTTCCTTAATGGCCCTGGCCAACTGCTCATGAAGTTCTATTGATCGATCAATCACGCCCGGAATCTGCGAAATCTCCACCGTCGTTTCTCGGAGGTACTTTCGAAGAATGCGGTACATCTCCACGAGAATCTCATTCTCTGTCGCGCGCATGATCGCGGTGTGAAACTCAAGATCGCACTCTATGAACTGAAGAAAGTCGTCGACAGAGGCCTTTGCTTTTCCGAGGGTTCTCTCGATCTCCCGTACATTCTCCGGCGTGGCATTGGCAACCACGGCGTCCAGGGCTCCAATTTCCACGATCTGGCGGGCCTGGAGGATTTTCGATGCGTTTCCACGCATGAGGACGTCGTGCAAGGAACGTGTTGTTGAGAGGGCCTCGTTGGCCCCTTTTCGCACGTAAGTCCCGTCGCCCACACGAATGTCGACCACCCCCATTAGGGCCAAGCCCCGCATGGCCTCTCGTACGGTAGATCGCCCCACCCCAAATTGTGCCGCTAGCATCGTCTCCGTCGGCAACCGGTCACCCTCTTTGAGCGTACCGCCCTCCACAAGTTGGTTGATCGCTCGCACTACCTGATCGCTCAGGGAACCGCGGGCCACTCGGCTAACGGGAAGCTCGTTCAACCTCGACACGACGATTTCCTTTTTTGTCGGCGACCCGCCGCAGAACCAGAGGCTTGTGGCGGCTTAGCCCTCAACGGGATGTCATCGCAACCGAACAAAAGCACGAAGCGATCAGTCCTTCGTCTGTTGCTTCTCGAATGGCCCGCCGTACCGCCGAATCCCGGACCTGTGAACCGCCGGGAGTTTTCCGGCACAGCCGGTTCGACTGCTCGGGCCAGCGATCTCCACTCCTGGCGGCCACGGGCCCCCAGAACCCGACGCCGCCTAACCGCTCCGCCCGCGGTGTTCCCGCCCCTCTTCCGATTCCCCGAGGCGGGTCAGTTCACGACTCGACTCTCACCTCGTCTCACAAGCGGGGGTCGGGGCCACGCCTCGGTGCGGTGAATTGTTGTCGCGCTGGTGCCTTATCCATGTGGTATCCCTCGGCGGGAAAAGAGGACACCCAATTGCGGAGAAGTCTGAAGTCGAGATCGCCGACCCCCGATCCCAGCTTGCGTGGCCTCTCCCCATTGATTGGTCCACCAATAAGGTTAGTGCAAAACAATCTCACTATTTCGGGCAGGCTCTGGAATCCATGACAGTAATAGGATTCCAGAGCCTGTTCGGAACGGATTGGAGGCGCGTCCAGGATTTAGTCATTGCAAGGTCTCTGCTCAGACAGCACAGTAACTACTTCCCACCATAAACCTTCGCCATGTAATCTTCGATGATTTTGATGCCCTTTGCGCATCTTGCGTTCTTCCGTGCAATGTCAGGCATAAAGGTGGACGCAGCATCCCTTAATTTTTTTAACTCTTCAGGAGACCAAGTAACCGCAGTGGCGTTCAGGGACTTAAGGTTTTGGATCATGTCTTCGTATCCCCACCAATTTGCATGGCTGTGATCCTCGGAGAAGACCCGAAAGGCCTCGTTAACGATTGCTTTGAGGTCGTCAGGTAAGTCGTTCCAAGATTTCTGAGATGCCAAGATAACCATTGAGCTCATGTTCAAAAGAGGGGTAACAGTCAAATACGGGGCGACTTCGTAGTGTTTCAAGTCTCTGTAATAGTTTCCATATGTCATAGAACCATCAATAATTCCCTGCTGCAACGCAAGATACGTCTCTTCATGGGGGACGTGGACTGGCGCCGCGCCTAATTTCTGAAATGTCTTGGCTATGTAACCGAAAGACCTAAATTTTTTTCCCTTGAGGTCCGCTACTGTAGGTATTGGACGTTTCGACCAGAACGGGACCGCAATGTCGATCAGCGCGTTCCCAAAGAAATGAACACCATGCTCGGCATAGGCCTCCCTTATGAGCTCATCAACTCCCATGTTCCACCAAATTTGTCTCGCATCGTTTTTCGATCTGATAATTAGAGGCGGAAGAGATCCCGGCTCCAGATCCCCTTCTGGAATCGTTCCCGTATAATAATTTCCAGCAGTGTAGGCTATATCCACCGTCCCTCTTTGTAATGCGCCGAGTATCTCCAGCGAGGGAACCAGCTGCCCGGCAGTGAACAAAGTAATGTCGAGCCTTCCGTTGGACATCTTTTTGATATTTTCAACAAACGCCTTTTGTGTTATCCGAGGCCCGACCAACGATGGTGGGTCAATAGTCTGCATTCTCCATTTAAAAGTCTTAGGAGGCGTCTGGGCGCCTACTGTCTGGGGCCAACAGAGGATGCCGCTGATCACGGCCGCCAAAAACATCACCATTGCTCCAAAGAATACCGTGCTCCTCCGCAGCTTAATCATTACCTTTCCTCCTTCACACAAGACAGTAATTGACACCTACGTCGATTCCCCTGTCCAAGTCACCAATCTTCACCTCCTCTCTAAACCTTGGTTTTGGCCAGCGGTGTTTCTTAGCCTTTGCCCAGCTCCTGCGAGCGCCGCGTTGCCGCCTCGACGGCATTGATGAGCGCGGCCCGGACGCCACCCTGCTCCAGGGCATGCAAGCCGGCGATCGTGGTCCCGCCGGGGGAAGCGACCATGTCCTTCAGTTCTCCCGGGTGCTTGCCGGTCTCTAAGACGAGCCGGGCAGAACCCCGCACCGTCTGTGCCGCCAACGCGAGGGCCACATCCCTGGCCAACCCCACCTTCACCCCGGCGTCGGCCAACGCCTCGATGATCAAGAAGACGTATGCCGGGCCGCTCCCGGAGAGGCCGGTCACGGCGTCCATGAGCGACTCGTCCAGGACCACAACCTTCCCGACGGCCTCGAAAAGCTCGCGCGTCGTCTGCAGGTCCCGGGGCGTGGCGTGACTTCCCCGAGCCAGCGCACTCACACCTTCGAGAACAAGGGCCGGCGTGTTCGGCATCACGCGGACCACGCGCACCGGATGCGGGAAGCGCGCTGCGATGGTGGCGGTCGCAAAACCAGCCACGATGGAAATGAGAAGTCGCGCCTCGCCGACGGCCTCCGTCAGTTCCGCCAGGACACCAGTCATTTTTTGGGGCTTGACAGCCAGCAGGACCGTCTCGGCTTGGCGCACGGCCGCGGCGTTGTCCGACGTGACGCCGATCTTGTACGCGGTCTCGAGATACGCCAGCCGTTCGTTGCGCACGTCGGTGGCGAGGATGTCGTCCGGCCGGATGCGACCCGCCGCGAGAATCCCGCGTAGCAGGGCCTCCGCCATGTTCCCACCGCCGATGAACACGAGCCGCTTCAGCATGGTCATATGCGTCTCCGCGTGCAAGACCTAGAAACGCTTCTCGCTTTGATTCTTAGGATTCAAATAAAACCCTTTCTTGGCGTGGAGCATGAGGCGGGGGCTCCAGTGACGCTAACCACATCCCGTGCTTGTCATTTCAGCAACAAATTTGGCAACCATGTGATCAATTCTGGAAATATCATGACAAAGACTAGGCCGATTGCCTGAAGTGCAACGAAAGGCCATACAGACGAGTATATTTCTCTAGTAGTGGTATCCGTACCCTGAGTGATGCCCCTCATGACGAACAAGTTGACGCCAAACGGCGGCGTCAGATAACCCATCTCAGTATTCACTACGTAAACAACCCCAAACCATAAGAGATCTATCCCCAAAAAACTCGCCACGGGAACAAAGACTGGAGCCGTGACCAATAAGATGCTTATACAATCCATGAGGCAACCGAGGATGAACCAAGTCACTTGCATCAATATAAGAATAACCCATTTGTTTACTGGCCAAGTCTGAAGCATGTTTTGTATTAATGCAGACGCTCCTAACCCTTGGAAGACGGCCGCGAAAACCCCAGCTCCAAAGATGATCCACATGACCATACAAACGGTTCTTATCGTCTTAAAGATCACTTCTCGCATGATGCTCCAGTTAAGCTTCCGATGAAGACCAGCTGACAACACAGCACCAAAAGCGCCAATTGCTGCTGCCTCAGTTGGCGTTGCCACACCAAAAGAAATTGAACCCAGAACACCAAGAACCAATAAGAAGGGTATTATTATATTTTTCAAAATAATAATTTTTTCCCACCAACCAACCCTTTCTTCGGGCGGGAGGGGGGGGCCAAGATTGGGGTTTAAGTAACACCGCGTTACGATATAGAATATAAATAAAGCGGAAAGTAAGAGGCCGGGAAACACCCCACCCAAGAACAGCTTCCCTACCGACTGCCCTGCAATAAGTGAATAGATGATCATAATCAAGCTGGGAGGAATCAAAGGTCCCAATGCCCCTCCAGCCATAATGCACCCCATTGCGAGCTTCTTGTCATATTTGCGCCGGAGCATAGACGGAAGACCGACAATCCCCATCATGAGAACTCCGGTCGTGCTTATGCCACTCATTGCAGCAACTATGGTACAGCCAACGACCGTTCCGATGGCCAATCCGCCCCTCAAAGAACCCATCCACCGATACATCATGTCATAGAGATCCTCAGCTATTCCAGAGCGTTCGAGCGTATATGCCATAAAGATGAAGAGCGGACAAGCGAGTAGAAGATTGGCCCTCATCAAGTCACTCGCATGGGCGATAAGTACGTGGACACAGTTGGAGCCCCAGGCAAAAAACCCAAAAAAAAGCCCAAGACCACCCAGCACAAAAGCTATGGGAAGCCCGGTCGCCAACATGAACATCATAGAGACAAACATTAGAACAGCGAGCGCTTCGATACTCATGCGCTTGCACTCCTCTTGTCTTCTTGTGAGAGAAGATCACGACCGGTGAGTGCAATAGCGACGTCGTTAAGGGTCTTGGTGAAGCCCTGGAGAAGCATCAGCAGCCCCCCTAAAGGTATGCAGATTTTGGATGGCCAAATGAACGGCTCCCACATACTGTTTGAACGCTCCATCCCCCTCACGGAAATCCAGGCATACTGAGCACCTTCGATCACCAATACTGCACAGAACGCATAAAAGAACAACCACGTAACCAAATCCAATATCGCTTTCGCCCTGATGGGAAGACTGTCGTAAATAATATCTACTCTAATGTGTTCGTTCCATTTAAGGGTGTAGCCTCCCCCCAGCAGAAAATAGGCTCCATAGAGCATCGCACTAAGTTCATGCGCCCACACTGTTGGGCTGTCGAAAAGATATCTCATGAAAACTTCAAACACCAAAAACCCAATCATGCCAATTACGAGAAAGCTGGCAATTCTTCCCACCTTGTCATTCAAGTCGCTAACAAATAGCACATATTTTCTCAGAGATGACATGTGCACTCCGTTTCTTGATCCCAGCTTCGGCCCCATCGAGCCCGGGAAACGAAGGCCCTTCATCTCTCCATCATCCTCCAAGCTCGCTGGAGGATGATGGAGAGACTCCCAATGAAACCTACTGTCTGCAGTCGGTCACCATGCGTACAAACACGACGATATCTGAAGTGAGTCATTTTGAACGAAACTCGCGGCCTCGCTCTTGTAAGACCATCAAATGAACAATGTCATGGCTTCCAATCCCTTAGGCAATTTCGTCAGAGACTCGTTTCCAGCCTGCGTTACCAGTATGGTATCGGAGTTTCGACAGCCGCCCACCCCTCTTTGATAACAGCCAGGTTCCATGCTGAACGTCATTCCTGGCTCCAGGACTGTTTCATCGCGCGGGTAAGACCTAAAATCGGGCGGCGGGTCATGTCCCTCAATACCTATGCTGTGGCCCATCCGGGCACCAATATGTTTCTCATACCCGTATTTCTTGAAGACGGCGGCGCAGGCATCGAATACTTCACAGCACTTAATCCCTGGTCTTATCTTCTCAATGCCCGCTTGCTGGGCCTCGATCACGACCTCAACTATCTCCGCTGCCTTCTCGCCGGGCTTACCGAGGAAGAACGTTCGCTCACATTCAGCGTTGTATCCCTGGACGGAAACCTGACGGCTGTGAACAACTACATCGCCCTTGCCGAACTTTCTAGGCGTTGAGAAGTTGTGGCCAGCCCACGCAGACCTGTCCGGACCCGACTGGGTATCCGTGTATGGCATATTGATAATGTACCTGGGATAGCTCTCAGCAGCACTTACCAGTATCTGATAGTTACCGACGGCATCAATTTCCTGCTCTGAGATTCCCTCTCTAGCCCACTTTATGGAATTCCTGACACCGACATCACATAATTCGGCGGCAGCCCTGATAAACTCAATCTCCTCTGGAAGCTTAACGGCTCGGCACTTGTCAATAAGGCTACTGCAATCCTTAAAGGTTGCTCTCGGGAAATCCTCACAGAACCTACGATAAACCAGGTACGGTACCCCACCAGGGAAAGTCCCATCCAGCCCGATATTCGCTGTCAGCAGGTTACGTTCTTGCAAGATATTCTTGTAGATCACGAACGGGTCTGATATTGCTCCCGGGAAAGCCTCGAACTCATACCACGTCCGAATATCTTTAATCCAAATGGAGCGGCTCAACCTCTGGTCAAAATCATACGGATCAGCCCTTCCAAAATCAGCCGTTTCTACAACTGGAGCAACAAACACAGGTTCGCTCTCCAATGGTATGACGGCGGCTATCGGCCTGCTGTATATTGAAAGAAGAAGCCCGCTGACATACCTG
>Ga0316620_10000676_pt1 | contig 13919 bp, 9 predicted proteins | sample OWC_Aug_M1_C1_D5_FD_207651 | JGI IMG/M metagenome (GOLD analysis project Ga0316620, IMG submission 207651) | Wetland soil microbial communities from Old Woman Creek delta, Ohio, United States - OWC_Aug_M1_C1_D5_B | ecosystem: Environmental > Terrestrial > Soil > Wetlands | place: USA: Ohio... | reverse complement strand
CGAGGTCAGCCATGGGGTCGGGCACCAAAGCGGCCATCGCGAAACTGAAGTCTATCGCGGGATCGTGGCGCGGCTGCCGCGTCCCGGCGCCGAAAGTCAGACCATCCTCCTGATCTCCCCGACGCTGTGCCATCCGCCGGAACCGCCGGCCGGTACGCAGCGTCTGGTCCCGGAGCAATCGCCGCTCGCCGGCAGCGTGGTCGCCTGGGCAGAGGACGGCCCGGCGCTGGCGCGCTGCATTCCGCCCGTGGTGGAAGCCGGGCTCGCCAAATGGGTGGCGAGCCTCGCCGGCCAGCCGTTCGCGCTCGCCTTTGCCGGCAACAGCCTGGACCTGCTGCTGCCCTCCAAGGTGGACCATTTCACCGCCGGCAATCTCGGCCGCTCGGTAGCCGAGATCGAGGCCGATCTGCACCGCCTGCTGGCCGAAGTGACCCTGCCGCGCCGGCTGCTGGCCGCGCTGGCCCCGTGAGCTGCGGCCCGGTCTTCTGCCGGCGCTTGCTGGCGCCCCCCGGGATCGCTTATAAGTCTGCAGGGCCGCGGGTGTAGCTCAATGGTAGAGCAGAAGCTTCCCAAGCTTACGACGAGGGTTCGATTCCCTTCACCCGCTCCAGTTTTCTGAACTTCTCCATCCCCGCGACTTTCCGTCCATCGCCGGTTACACCGCCAAATACCAGACGGCGGCGCTCGCCGCGCCTGCGCGCCAGACACCGCGAGCGGGGGCCGCTGTTGTTGCCAGTTGTCATATGACCGTATAACATCCCATCACCGGACGCTAAGAGCCGGAGGAGGCTAGCCAAGGGGAGGGTGGAAAATGAATGACCGCTGGTCGCAGTCTCGCCGCAGGTTCCTGCATACGCTGGCTGGGGCGGGCGTCATCGCCGCAGCCGATCTCGGCTGGTGGGATGCCCCGTTCATCTCGCCGCGCAAGGCCTGGGGCGCGGAGCCGGTGCACTTCCAGTTCAGCGTGCCCGAACCTACGCGGATCGCGCTCGTCACCTCGCTCGTGGAGCGCTTCAACCAGTCGCAGAAGGATTTCGAGGTCAGGGTCGAGTTCGTGCCGCAGGCGCAGGCGCGTCAGAAGCTGATCAGCGCCATCAGCGCCGGCAGCCCGCCCGATGTCTGCCAGGTGTGGGACAACTGGCTCGGCCAGTTCCAGGGCATGGGCGCGGTGGAGGACCTGACGTCGCGCGTCAAGTCCTGGAAGCATCAGCAGGACGTCCAGCCCACCGCGTGGCAGACAGTGACCATCGGCAAGGAGATCGTCTCGCTGCCCTTGTCCGTGACGCTCGATGCGATCTTCTACCGCACCGATCGGCTGAAGGAATACGGCCTCAAGGAGCCGACGCCGGACTGGACCTGGGACGATTTCCTCAGGATGGCCACGGCTTTCAGCAAGAAGGACAAGAACCAGTACGGCTACGGCATGCGCGGCGCCGGCACCTGGGCGGTCCTCTATCCGAGCGAGTTCGCCTATGCCAACGGCGCCGAGGTGCTGAGGAACGGCAAGGTGACGATCAACTCGAAGGAGGCGGTCGACGCGCTCGCCTGGTACATGGACCTCGCCCTCAAGCACCATGTTACGCCGCCGAGCGCCCCGACCGACGGCTTCGTGGAGATCGTCGAGGGCTTCGGGCGCGGCATCACCAGCATGTACCAGCACAACTCGGGCTCGGTCGGCCAGCAGAAGAAGAACGTCGGCGTCCAGAACTTCGCGACCCTGCCGGTGCCGATCGGTCCGGCGAAAAAGCGCGCGTCGTTCTATTTTTCCGAGACGCTCACAGCGTTCAAGGGTGCCCGCAACAAGGAGGGCGCGTGGCGCTTCATGAGCTTCATGCTCGAGGACGAACCGAGCCTGATGTATTGCAAGACGCTCGGCCTCCTGCCGGCGCGCAAATCCATCATCGAGCGGCCCGAGTTCACGAATGACCCGGCGCTTTCCGGCTTCGTGAACTCGTTCCCGTTCACCATTGTCAGCCCCTACCTTGCGTACCCGGGCTGGGGCGGCAAGCTCGATTCGGACGGCGTGCCCCTCATCCAGCAGGCGATGGTCGGGAAAATCTCGCCCAAGGAGTGTCTCGACCGGTTCGCCGACATCCTGACGAAGGACATGGGCTAGGGTCGCCAGTCGGCCATGTCCACGGTCTCGGTCACCGGCGGCAGCCGGCGCGCCCGCCCGCTGCTCAGCATGCGGGCGCGCACGCTGCTGACCGGCTATGCCTACCTGGTGCCGGCCGCGCTGTGCCTGCTTGCCACCGTGGTGGTGCCGATCGCCAAAGCGATCCAGATGAGCCTGTACAACGACGTCCTGTTCAAGCCGCAGGACTATCGCTTCATCGGGCTCGCCAACTACATGCGCCTCGCGCAGGACCCGGTGTTCTGGCTGACGCTGTGGAATTCGTTCGTCTGGGTGTTCGGCTCGGTAGTGCTGCAGTTCGTCGCCGGATTCGCGGCGGCGCTGCTCCTGCACCAGGCGTTTACCGGGCGCGCCGTGGTGCGCACCGTGGTGCTGCTGCCCTGGATCATCCCGGGGGTGGTGGTCGGGCTCATCTGGGAGTGGCTGTATCAGCCGAATTACGGCGTGATCAACGACCTGCTGATCAATGCCGGATGGCTGCACGATCGGGTCGCGTGGCTGTCGAATCCGGACCTCGCCATGGCGGCAGTGGTGTTCACCAACGTTTGGCGCGGGATCCCGTTCTTCGCCATCATGCTGCTCGCCGGCCTGCAGGCGGTTCCGGAGGAGCTGTACGAGGCGGCGCGCATCGATGGCGCGGGCGTGCTGGACCGCTTCTGGCACGTCACGCTGCCGCTCATGCGGCCCATCATCGTCGTCGCTACGGCGACGCGCATCATCTGGACGTTCAACTACGCCGATCTGATTTTCGTGATGACGAGCGGCGGGCCGGCCAACGCCACCCAGATCACGTCGACCTACACGCTGCTGCAGGCCTACTCGAACCTCGACTTCGGCTACGCGGCGGCGCTTTCGGTGGTCCTGCTGCTCGTCATGCTGGCGTTCACCGCTGCCTATCTGCGCGTGACCAAGGGGGTCGAGGAGACCGGATGAGGCGCCGCCGCATCTCAGCCAGCTTCGCCGAGCGGCTGCTCGGCGGTCCGGTGCTCTGGGCCGGGCTCGCGTTGCTCAGCGCGTTCGCCTTCGGCCCGTTCGTCTGGATGCTGCTCACATCGTTGAAGAACCGGCAGGAGCTCTACGCGACGCCGCTGCAGTACCTGCCGCGACAGTACACGTTCGAGAACTACATCGAGGCCTGGACCTCTCCGATCACGCCGTTCAGCCGCTTCTTTCTCAACAGCCTGTGGGTGTGCTCCGTCACCATGGTCGCCACTACCGTGGTCTCGGTGCTCGCCGGTTATGCCATCGCCCGCTTCCGCTTCGCCGGCCGCGACGCGCTGCTGCTGATCTTCCTCGCGACCCAGATGTTCCCGAGCGTTCTGCTCATCGCGCCGCTGCTGGCGCAGTGGCGCTCGCTCGGCCTCATCGATACCTACCAGGCGCTGATCTACTCGAACTTCACCTTCACCGTGCCGTTCACCGTCTGGATGATGGTCGGCTACTTCAGCTCGATCCCGCGCGAGCTGGAGGAAAGCGCGATGATCGACGGCTGCAGCCAGTTCGGCTCGCTCTGCCGCGTCGTGCTGCCGCTTGCGGCGCCCGGCATCGCGGCGACCGCCATTTTCGCCTTCGTCGTGTCCTGGAGCGAGCTCCTGTTCGCGATCTCGTTCACCACGCAGACCGACATGCGCACCCTGTCGGCCGGCCTGCTCTACATGGTCGGGCAGTATGAGGTGCAGTGGGGGCAGCTTTCCGCGGGCGTCATCATGAGCACGGTGCCGGTGGCGATCCTGTTCACCTTTCTGCAGCGCCATCTGATCCACGGGCTCACTGCAGGCGCGGTCAAGGGCTGAGCGCAGTTAGGGGCGCCCGGCAGACGCAGGAAGAGCGCTCCGATAAAGGCCAGGCACGAAATCAACGCCGCCACCTGCTCAACTGAGGCGAGCTCGATTATCCGCGACGGGCTTGCGACGGATTCCGGGATCGCGTGCCCGGCCAATGCTCGCGTCAGACGCCGGTGCCTGCCGCCGGCCCCGCAGCCTGGCGCCAGGTCCAACCTGAAAAGTCGCGCGACATTTTCGCCTCATGCGCTAGCATGGCTCGGCAATTTGGCCAAAGCCTGCAGGGAGGGCGAGCGCGATGGATTATGTGCGGCTGGGACAGAGCGGCCTCAGCGTTTCCCAGATCTGCCTCGGCACCATGATGTTCGGCGGCCGCACCTCGGAAGCGGATTCGGCGGCGATCATCGCCCATGCCCGTGACGCCGGGGTGAATTTCATCGATACCGCCGATGCCTATGGCAATGGCGAATCCGAACGCGTGGTCGGCCGGGCGATCAAGCCCGACCGCGACCGCTGGGTGCTGGCGAGCAAGGTCGCCAACTCGATCGGCCGCGGCGGACCGAACAATGGCGGCCTCGGGCGCAAGTGGGTGCTGCAGGCCTGCGCCGACAGTCTCAGCCGGCTCGGCACCGACTATCTCGACATCTATTATCTGCATAAGGAGGATCTGGCGACGCCGCTGGAGGAAACCGCGGCGGCACTGCAGCAATTGCTGGCGCAGGGCAAGATCCGCTATTTCGGAATCAGCAATTTCCGCGCCTGGCGGCTGGCGGAGCTTTGCCGCATCTGCGATCGGCTCGGCATGCCGCGGCCGCTGGTCAGCCAGCCCTATTACAACGCGCTCAACCGCATGCCGGAGGTGGAGCATCTGCCGGCATGCCGGCACTACGGTCTCGGCGTCGTGCCCTACAGTCCGCTCGCCCGCGGCGTCCTGACGGCGAAATATGCGCCGGGTGCGGAGCCGCCGGAGGGTACCCGGGCGGCGGTCAAGGACAAGCGCATGCTGCAGACCGAATGGCGCCCCGAATCGCTTGCCATCGCCCAGACTATCCGCGCCGCGGCCGAGCAGCGCGGCATCACCGCCGGGCAGTTCGCCCTGGCCTGGGTGCTGAACAATGCGATCGTCAGTTCGGTGATCGCCGGCCCGCGCACCATGGAACAATGGCTGGCCTATATGGCGGGGCTGAACTACCGCTTCACCGCCGAGGATGAGGCGCTGGTCGACCGGCTGGTCGCCACCGGTCATCCGTCCACCCCGGGCTACAATGATCCGGCCTATCCGATCGAGGGGCGGTTGCCGCGGACCTAGCGCTTCCCGTCGTGCAGCCGTTGGCGCGGGCTCGAACCGGCATTCCGATGTATTGCGGTACGGCGCCAAGTCCGCCGGCCACTTGTGAGCGCGCACCGAAATGTGACGGCCGCCACAGGGGTCCGGCGTCGGCCTGTGACGGCGCGCAAGGACAGAACTTGGTAAACCCGCTATTATCGGCTCGACTTTGCGACCTCAGAATTCGTGAGCGAAGCAAAAGGGAGCTTAAGCGAGATGGATACGAAGATTCGATCCGTTGGCCTGGCGGGCGGGTTGGCGTTGGCGGCCTTGCTTGCCGGCACTCCTGCCGCTCCGGCGGCCGACCGGGTCGCGGCGATGGTGCTGGACGTCGCCGGCACGACCGTGCCGCCGATCGAGGCCTATAGCGAGCTTGCCGATCGCACGACCGTAACCTTGCAGCCGGGCACCCATCTGACCTTCATCCATTACGGCAGCTGCAAGCAGGTTACCGTTACCGGCGGCAAGCTCTATGTCGACCGGACGCGGTTCTCGCTCGCCGGCGGCAAGGTCGACAATGAAGAAAGGACCAATTGCCCGGGCGAGCAGAAGCTGGCGGCGGATGCGACCGGCGGCAATGCCACCGGCGCCGCCGCGATCGTCATGCGCAATCTGCCGCCGACGCCGTCCATGTCCGGCCATCCGGTGATCGTCCTGGCCGGCGCCCATGCCGGCGACATCACCAAGGCGACCCTGTTTCAGGGCAGCAAGGCGCTCGGGCCGATGAGCGCGGTCGGCCGGCGGGTATTCTGGCCGACGGATCGACCGGCGCTGGCGCCGGGCGAGGATTATCGGGCGCATCTGACCACCGCCGATGGCCATAAGGCGGTCGAATTCAAATTCGCCGTCGCGGCGCCTGAAGCCGCCGGCAAGGCGCCGGTGATACTGCGGCTGGATTGAGCGATCGTGCCGGTTGGGGGGAAGGGATGGAGCCTGGCGCGCCAGCACTATCGCGCGCTCGTGCTGGCCGCAGCGACGATTGCGGCGATCGTGGCGAGCCTCGTGCTCGCCGGCAATTTCGCCGCCCTGGATGGGCCGCTCTACGATCTGTCGGTTGCCGCCGCGGTGCGATTGCGCCAGCCGACGACGGCAGCGCCGCCGCGGGTGGTGGTGGTGGCGCTCGACCGACGCTCGCTCGCGGCGCCGGAACTCGAGGCGGTGCCGCGGGTGCTGCTCGGGCCGCAGTGGGGCAAGCTGATCGAGGCCCTGGTCGCCGCTGAGGCCAAGGTAATCGGCTTCGATATCATCTTCAGCTTCAGCGCCAACGGGCTGATGCCGGGCTATGACAAGCCCTTTCTCGATGCCTTGGCCCGGCACCGCCTGCAGGTCGTGCTCGGCCGCTCGCTGCAGACCGCCATGGCGCGGCCGTTCTTTTTCGCCCTCGGCGCCAATCGCGATCCGGTCAGCGTCGGCTTCAGCGAACTCACCGCCGACAGCGACGGCGTGATCCGGCATATCCGGCCGACCCTGCCGCTGGCCGGCGGCGAGCGGGCGCTTACCCTGGCTGCCGCACTGGCGCGCCGCGCCGGTGCCGCGAATCTGCCTGCCGAGGCCTGGCTGGTGCCGCCGGCGGCGCTGGAAACCCTGCCGAGCTTTGCCCTGGTGGATGTGCTGCGCTGCGCCGCCCGCGATCCGGCGAAATTGGCCAGCGTCTTCGCCGGCCGCATCGTCCTGGTCGGCTCGACCCTGCCGGAAGAGGACCGCAAGCGGGCACCCGATCACCTTCTGACGCCGCCAATGGGCGATCCGGCACCCGCCGACACGGCGACGACCTGTGCCCTGCCGCAGCTTGGCGCCTCGGCACCCGAGGGGGGGACCGTGCCGGGAGTCTATCTGCAGGCGGCGGCGGTACAGGCGCTGCTCGGCCAGAATGCCGCCAGCGCCGCGCCGGCGCTGCCACGCACCTTTCTGGCCGGAATTGCCGCCCTGATCGCAGGTGCGGCCGGGTTGTTCCTGGCGCCCTGGCTCGCCGTGGGCGGCGTGGCGGTGCTGGCCCTGGCCTTGTTCGCGATGCAGACGACACTGCTCGCCGGCGGCCTCTGGCTGCCCATCGCCTTGCCGGTGTTGGTCGCCATCGCCGCCATGGTGCTGGCCTATCTGATCCGCTTCCTGATCGAGGAACGCCGGCGGCGGCGGATCCAGCACGCCTTCGGTCATTATCTGGCGCCGGCGGTGGTCGAACGGTTGATCGAGGACGAGGACGGCCTGCGACTCGGCGGCCAGACCCGCGAGGTTTCCATCATGTTCGCCGATCTGAGCGGCTTTACCGCGCTTTCGGGCAAGGTTGCCCCGGAACGGCTGATGGAACTCACCAATGGCTACCTGCAGATCATCGCCGAGGCGGTCGATGCCACCGGTGGCTATGTCGACAAGTTCATCGGCGATGCGGTGATGGCGATCTGGGGCGCGCCGGCCAAGGATGCCGAGCATGCAGCCAGCGCCGCCGGCGCCGCCCTGGCCGCGGCGAACCGGATCGCCGACCGGCGCGCCGCCGATCAGGCGCGGGGCGAAGCCGGCTTTTCGGTGAAGATCGGGGTGAATTCCGGGTTTGCCACGGTCGGCAATGTGGGCGCCCCGAAGCGCTATAATTATACCGCGGTGGGCGAGACCGTGAATATCGCCTCGCGGCTGGAAAGCGTGCCCGGCGACTATGGCTGTCGGGTGGTGCTGGGGCCGCGCACCGCGGCTTCGGTGAAGGCCCGGTTCCTGGTCAATGAGCTGGACTGGATCAAGGTCAAGGGCAAGGTGGAGCCGCTGGCCGTCTACGAGCTGGTGTGCCCGGCGGCCGCGGCAAGTGCGGCGGAGCGCGATTACGTGACCGCCTATGCCGCGGGCCTTGCCGCCTACCGGGCGAAGCGCTTTGCCGAGGCGGAGGCAGAATGGCGGGCGGTCCGCCATCCGAGCAATCCGCCGCCGGAGGCGCCATCGCCGGCCAGGGTCATGGCGGCCCGGGCGGCGGAAATGCAGCGCGAACCGCCGCCGGCGGATTGGGACGGGGTCTGGGTAAAATCCGGCAAGTGACGGCGGTACGCTGGACAATCGGTACGCAACAGGCGAAAATTAATAATTCGGGCGGCGAGACGGCCCGGAGGTGCAAAATGACCATTCTGCGATCCGCAATCGGCGGCAAGACAATATGCGCGCTGGCCGGCAGCCTGGCGCTCGCCCTTGCGGTCCTGGCCATGGACGGCGTCGTTTCCGCGCCGGCGCAGGCGGCGGCGCAGGCCGAGGGCAATGCCGACAAGCTCCTGGTGGTGGATTGCCTGTTGCCGGGTCAGATCCGTCGCCTTGGTGGCGTCGCGACCTATGTGAGCGCCCGCAAGGCGATCAAGACCTCGGCCCAGGATTGCGAAATCCGCGGCGGCGAATATACCGCCTATGACCGGGCCTCCTATGCCACCGCCTTGAAGATCTGGCTGCCGCTCGCCCAGGAAGGCAAGGCCGATGCGCAGACCAACGTCGGTGAAATTTTCGAAAAGGGCCTCGGCGTGCCCCCGGATTTTGCGGCCGCCGCGGTCTGGTACAAACGGGCCGCCGACCAGGGGTTCAGCCGTGCCGCGATCAACCTGGGCGGCCTCTATGAGCGCGGCCTCGGGGTGCCGAAGGATCCGGTTCAGGCGCTGACCTGGTACCGCAAGGCCGCCGGCCTGAACGATCTGAACTTCCAGATCGCGCCCAATGCCCCCGCGGCGCCCGCGTCGCCCGCGGCGCCGGCTGCGGATCCGGGGGCCGCAAAGGCCCAGGCCGAACAGAAGGCCGAGGTCGAGCGGCTGCGCGGCGAAGTGCAGACGCTCCGCCGGCAGCTCAATGCCAAGCAGGGCGAGCTCGAACGCACCCAGCGGGAGCTCGACAATCTGCGGCAGAGCCTGCGCCAACGCAGCGGCGAAGCGGATTCCAAACGCGACGAACTGGCGCAATTGCGCCATGAGCTGGAGAGCAAGCGGCAACAGGAGGGCGCCAATGCGGCCGGCCTCAAGGAGCTTGAACGTTCGATCGCCGATCGGGAAAAGCAGCTCAAGGCCAAGGACAGGGAAGTAGCCGATCTGCGTGCCAGTCTGGCGAAGATCGAGAAGGAATCCCGGGCGCAACGCACCGATCTGGATAAGCTGCGGCAGAAAAGTGCGTCGAAGGCGCCCAGCATCCAGCTGATCGAGCCGGAACTGGTTGCGACCCGCGGTAAGCCGTCAGTGAAACTGCCCGGCGGCGTGGACAGCCTGGTTCTGGTCGGCCGGGTCGAGACCATTCCGGGGCTGATATCGCTGACGGTGAATGGGCGGGAAGAAAAGCTGGACGGCGAGATGTTCCATTCGAAGATCCCGGTGGCGGAGGCGGAGGAGCATATCCGTATCGTCGCGGTGGATCGCAACGGCAAGAAATCCACGCTCGAATTCATCGTGCCGTCGCGGCCGTCGCAGACCGCCGCCGCCGGCCTGTCGAGCCGCGCCCTCAAGCCCGGCGTGGCGACGATCGGGCATCCGCGGCCGAAAGATGCCATCACCTTCGGCCGCTACCATGCGCTGGTGATCGGCAACAACAACTACAAGTTCATCCGGCCGCTGAAGACCGCGGTCGAGGATGCCACGGAGATCGCCCGCATCCTCAAGGCGCAATATGGCTTCGATGTGAAGCTGCTGCTGAATGCCGACCGCTACGACATCCTTTCGGCACTCAATGAATTGCGCGAAAAGCTGACCGACAAGGACAATCTGCTGATTTATTACGCCGGCCATGGCGAGCTCGATCAGGTCAATCAACGCGGCAACTGGCTGCCGGTGGATGCGGAGCCCAACAGTTCGGCCAATTGGATCTCCAACATCTCGATCACCGACGTGCTGAACGCGATGACCGTGCGCCAGCTGCTGGTGGTGGCCGATTCCTGCTATTCCGGCACCCTGACGCGCTCGGCCGTCGGCCATATCGAGGGCGGCGTCGGCGAGGACGAGCGGCTGAAACTGATCAGGCTGATGGTGCAGCAGCGGTCGCGGATGGCGCTCACCGCCGGCGGCGTCGAGCCGGTGCTGGACAGCGTCGGCGGCAAGCATTCCGCCTTTGCCCAGGCCTTCATCGACCTCCTGTCCGCCAATATCGGCGTGCTGCCCGGCCAGGAGCTGTTTCAGGCGCTGCAATCGCGCGTCGCGACAGCGGCCGAGAAGGTCGAGGCGCGGCAGGTCCCGGAATATGCGCCGATAAAGTTCGCCGGCCACGAGTCGGGTGATTTCTTCTTCGTTCGGACCGTGAATTAGGGGCCGGACCGCACCATTCTTGGGTTAATTGGGGCGGGCCGCGAACTAATCTTGGAAAACTCAAGACGGAATATGTGATATTTCGGCCGCAGTGGCGATGATTCCTTGCCGCAAGTGGCCCGGTAGAACGATCAGGCTTATGGATTGGTCACGGCAACTATGCTATTCATCCGAGCGACCGGTCCGGGGTCCGGGCAGGGTCGACGAGTGATACGCGTGGGCGGTTGGATCATCGGCGGTAGGTTCAAGCGGCTTGGCGCGTCTCCGATGGGGGATAAGAGATGAACGGCGCTTCGCGGATCCAGCACCTCGATCGTGACAAGATGGCGTCAACCGGGGCGGCTCCGGGGCGGGCAACCTGGGCGGTCGCGATTGGTGCGCTGTCGGCGGGCCTGCTGGTCCTCGGTCTCTCCTTGACCCCGGTCGTGCCGGCGCAGGCGCAGGCGCTCGACGACGCAGTCGCCAATATCTTGAACAACAACTGCGCTGCGATCGCCGGCCCGACCGGCGCACAGCTCGGCGCCTTGTGCGGCGGCGGTCCCGCCTCGAGCGGGGTCAATACCCCGGCTGGCGGCAGTCCGACCGCGCAGTCCAACAGCGTCTCCCATGACGAAGAGAACAAGATCAAGAAGCGCCTGAAGGAACGCCGTAACCAGCAGGCCGGGTTGCCGACCGGCTATTCCGCCGGCGATTCGAACGATGCGACCTTCAGCCTCGGCGGGCTTGCCGGGTTCATTTCCGGCGACTACGAGAATGTCGACAAGAAGACCACGGGCTTCACCCCCGGCTTCAATTCCGACAAATTCGCCGGCACGGTCGGCCTCGACTACAGCTTCGACAAGTTCGTGCTCGGCGTGGCGTTCAATTACTCGCGCACCGACGGCGATTTCGAAGCCAATGGCGGCGGCTTCAAGACCGATAGCTACGGCGGCTATGTCTATGGCAGCTTTACGCCGATCGATAATCTGTATTTCGATGCGGTGGCCGGCTATGCCAAGAAGGATCTGTCGAGCGACCGGCGGGTTTCCTTCACCAACGCCGGCAACGCGGTGACCGCGCAGGGCACCTCGCTCGGCAGCACCGACGCCAACGAATACAAGGCGAGCCTGAGCGGCGGCTACGATTTCACCTATCAGAACTTTACCTACGGCCCGCGCGCCGGCATCAACTACGTCCGCAATTCGACCGATGCCTTCAGCGAATCCGGCAATACCGGCCTGGAACTGGCGTTCGACAAGCAGACCTTCACCTCGATCACCTCGTCGGTCGGCGTGCATGGTTCGGCGGCGTTTTCGGTGGGCTTCGGCGTCCTGGTGCCGCAGGTCTCGGCCGACTACATCCACGAGTTCGGCGACGGGCAGAAGACGCTGCAGGCGCATTTCGTGCAGGACCTGGCCGCCTCGCCGACCCAGATCAGCTTCCAGAACGACAGCCCGGATCGGGATTATTTCGGGCTCGGTTTCGGGGTGGTGGCGGTGCTGCCCCACGGCATTTCGCCGTTCGTCAATTATCGTGCGCTGGTCGGCGATTCGATCAAGACCACACAGACGGTCAGCGCCGGCGTCCGCTTCGAGTTCTAGTCCCGGCCAGTCATGACGCAGGCTGCGGCCGTCACATGACGGCGGCAGCCATTCGGCCGCTCCCGCGGCAGGATCTGGTTCACGTCCCCCGGCAAACTGCTAAGCTGCGACCGAGGCTCAATCCAGGGAGCGATTGCATGCAGCCGGTGTTCGACCTGTCCGCGGTACATCATTTGCAGTTTCCCGGCGCGGTCGATGCCGACGGGCATGTGTTGGAAGCGCCCGATCTGTGGGAAAGCTATCTGGAAATGCGCTTTCGCGATCGCGCCCTGCGGCTCCGGCGCGATGCAGACGGGCTGGAATATCTCGAGATCGGCGGGGCGCCCTCGAAGATGACTCGCAAAGGCTATCCGGCGACGCTCGGCCGCATGGGCCAGACCGAACTGGATGTCTTCAAGCCGCATCCTGACAAGACCTACGCCGCCAACATGCCCTTTGGTGCCTGCGACATGGCCGAGCGCCTCAAGCTCCTCGATGCCGAAGGGGTGGAGGCGGCGGTGCTGTATCCGACGCTCGGCATCCTGTGGGAGGCCGAACTCGATGACGTCGAGCTGTCGCAGGCCTATTGCCGCGCCTACAACCGCTGGATCGCCGACTTCTGCCGTGGCTCCGGCGGCCGGCTGATCCCGATCGCCCATCTGTCGCTCGGCGATCCGGCCGCCGCCGCGATCGAACTGGAGCGCGCGGTGAAGGACGGCTGCCATGGCGGCTTCGTCGTCCCCTTCACCTGGAGCCGCAAGCCGCACGGCCATCCGGCGCATGATCCGGTCTTCGCCAAGGCGGTGGCGCTCGACGTGCCGATCGCCATCCATCCGGCCTTCGAGCCGTTTGCCCTGCGCCCGGCCCGGTTCGAGAACGGCCATCGCCTGTCGCTGCTGGCCAGCGCCACCGCGGCCGACGGGGTGCGCCATGCCTTCACTACTTTCTTCGATTTCGCCACCTTCGACCGCTTCCCGGGCCTGAAGCTGGTGATCCTTGAGTCCGGCGCCGGCTGGATCGGCTACTGGCTCGACCGGCTCGACGGCGTCGTCACCGCCACCTACCTCGGCGAACGGTCACCGCTCAAATTCAAGCCCAGCGACTATTTCCGCCGCCAATGCTGGATCTCGGCCGATCCGGACGAGCGAACCGTCCCCGCCCTGGCGGCGATCTACGGCGGCGACCGCTTCTTCTGGGCCAGCGATTATCCGCATCCGGACCATACCGGCGATTATCTGCAGGCGCTCGAAGCCATGGCGGGGGCCATGCCGGCGGCCATGCGGGCAGGACTGCTCGGCGGCAACGTCCGCGCCGCCTATCGGATTTAGTTAGCTTTTCAGCCGGGCGCTGGGATAAAGGTCCGGCGCCCCGAGGTCGTCGCTCCGCCGGCGTTCCAGCTCCTGGGTATAGCGCCGCAACGCGTAATCCTCCGACAGATAGCCGACCACAATGGGTTCATCCGCCGACTGCAGCACCGGCATGGATTCGATTGCCGCCTCGTCGAAGCGGCCGAGCGCGGTGCGGATATTGTCCTCCGGCAGCAGATATTGCTCGCGCCCCTGGGCCAGATCGGCGGCCACCAGGCCGGTCGCGGCATCGACCAGGTCCGGGTCGTGGATGGTGGCGACATCGATCATGCCGAGATAGCGGCCGAGGTTATCGACGGCGAAGACCCGCTTGGTGCTGCCGATCGGGATGGCTTCCTGCAATCGCAACAGCGGCATATTGGCCGGTACGGTCTTGGCGTCGGCCCGCATCAGCCGGCCGACGGTCAGCTGCACCAGCCAGCCGATGTCATAGGCTCCACGCAGCGGCAGGCCGCGCAGATGGAAGCGCCAGGTCGAGAACGAATAGCCGAAGCCGAGCCGGACGATG
>Ga0316620_10000674_pt1 | contig 13931 bp, 14 predicted proteins | sample OWC_Aug_M1_C1_D5_FD_207651 | JGI IMG/M metagenome (GOLD analysis project Ga0316620, IMG submission 207651) | Wetland soil microbial communities from Old Woman Creek delta, Ohio, United States - OWC_Aug_M1_C1_D5_B | ecosystem: Environmental > Terrestrial > Soil > Wetlands | place: USA: Ohio... | reverse complement strand
TTCAGGATTTAACAATCGGGCTGGCTTTTCATCCATAAATGCGATTATAACCTATACGGAATACGTACTATAATTCCTTCATCCTCATCCGGGAGCATATCTGCATGTCAACTGTCTATCCATCCACGCACCCCCTGGTGGCTCACAAATTGGCCTTATTACGCGATAAAAATACGGAGCCGAAGAAATTCCGCGAGCTCATCCGCGAGATTGCCATCTTATTGACCTACGAAGCCACCAGTGACCTGATCCTTTACCAGGTTAACGTCGATACTCCCCTGGCTACGACCTCGGGAAAGATCTTGACTGAGAAAATCGGTCTCGTGCCGATATTAAGGGCTGGTCTGGGCATGGTCGAGGGGGTCTGGAACCTGATGCCTTCCGCAGAAGTCTGGCATATCGGTCTCTATCGTGATGAATCAACCTTGAAACCAGTCGCATATTACAACAAGCTTCCGATTGAGCCGACCGTATCTGTATGCCTGATCCTTGACCCGATGCTCGCCACGGGCGGTTCTGCCGTTGCTACGGTAGATATCCTTAAGCGCTGGGGTGTCCGCAAAATCAAGTTTGTCGGTATCCTCGCTGCACCTCAGGGTATTGAGAACCTGCAAAACCACCACCCGGATGTCCACATCCATATTGCTGGCATTGATGAGACCCTCAACCAGCGCGGTTATATCCTGCCAGGGTTGGGGGATGCTGGAGATCGCCAGTTCGGTACTGGCTGATTCAAATTGCCGGGTTTAAAAAAAGTCTTTTATACATGGATTAGTCATAATGGCCGTTGAGATAATGGCTCGATAATATCTGAGGAAAACGTAGATGCGCTGTCGGACATGTGGTGAAAAAGCTGTGATCAACATGCGCCAGCACAAGCTGGCATTGTGCACAGCTCACTTTCTGGCGTGGGTGCCTGAGCAGGTGGAACGATCCATCCGCAGGTACCATATGTTCACCCACGATGACCGGCTGCTCCTTGCCGTTTCTGGCGGGAAAGATTCGCTTTCATTATGGGCTATTCTCACTCGTCTTGAATACACCGTGGATGGCCTATATATCAACCTGGGTATTGATGGCGGGATCGGGTATTCAGCCCATTCGCATGATTGTGCTCAAAACTTTGCCAGGGAACATAATCTCAAATTGCACGTTGTGGACATTTTAAAAGATTATGGCGAGACAGTCCCTGAACTGGCTATGCGCACCAATCGTGGTCGCCACAAACCCTGTTCCGTTTGTGGGCTGACCAAACGCCACGTGATGAACCTGCTTACTAAACACGCAGGCTATGATGTCCTGCTCACCGGCCACAACCTGGATGATGAGGCTGCCATCCTGTTCGGCAATACCATCAATTGGGTCGGTTCCTACCTGATCCGACAGGGGCCTGTCTTGGAGGCCGATCGACCTGGCCTGGCAAGGAAAGTCAAACCGCTGTGCCGTATGTACGAGCGTGAAATGGCTGCGTATGCCTTATTACAGGGCATCAAATACATCCATGATGAGTGTCCTTATGCGTTAGGCTCGACTTCCATTTATTACAAAGAGCTGCTGAATAAAATAGAATCAGACCGTCCTGGTGCTAAGCTTAGTTTTTACCTGTCATTCCTGCAAGCTCGCCGTTCTGGTTTATTCTCTCCATCGGCAGATGAGCGCGCCGAATTAGTGCATAATTGCCCTCAATGCGGACAGCCTACCTCAGCCCCAGGATTATGCATATTCTGCCGCATGTTTGTTAACGTCAATGAGCGTCTGGATTCTAGTGGAATGGAAGTGTTATGACCAATAACCAGGACCACGACCACAGTGAGAATCCCAATTACCGCTATCTGGATATCATCACCGCCCTGTTTGTTACAGTATTGGTGGTCAGCAATATAGCTTCTTCAGCCAAGATTGTCGATTGGGGTATTAGCATATTCGGAATACACCTGGCATTTGATGCGGGCACACTGCTGTTCCCAATCAGCTATATCTTCGGCGATATCCTCACCGAGGTGTATGGCTACAAGCGTTCCCGGCGTGTCATCTGGACGGGATTTATTTGCCTGGGTCTAAGCGCCTTCGTATTTTGGATAGTCCGCATGCTGCCAGGCGAGGCCACCTGGCAGCAATATGCCGGCCAGAATGCTTATAATGCCATTCTCGGCGGGATGAGCAGTGGGGGTATCGTCCTGGCCAGCCTGCTTGGTTACTGGACTGGAGAATTCTCCAATTCCTTCACCCTGGCAAAAATGAAAATCCTGACAGGCGGGCGATGGTTATGGACACGAACTATCGGCAGCACCCTGGTTGGTGAATTGGTCGATTCGCTGGTCTTCATCCTCATCGCCTCATTATTCAAGGTCTTCCCTTGGAGCCTTTTCGTCACACTGGTGTTGACGAATTACATCTTCAAGTGTTCAATCGAAGCCTTGATGACACCAGTTACGTACCTGGTGGTCAATGGTTTGAAGCTTCGTGAGCACGAAGACTATTATGATCGTGCAACGAACTTCACACCTTTCCAAATCTAAGTGTATTTCTTCCACCCTGCAAGTAATATCGATGATCTAGCAATATTCTATACTCTGCCCCTGAGATCTTCATAGGATACTGACCACATTCACTAAGCTTGCTCCAGATATCTTTCCACCTCCCAATCGGTCACCTTCATTTGATATTCCTCAATTTCTTCCCATTTCGCCCGGTTGAATGCTTCGTAAATGACTGCTCCTAACGAAGCCCTGATCACCGCATCAGCTTCCAGATCGTGTAAGGCTTCCCCGAGCGAGCCGGGTAATTCAGCTACACCTAAATTATGGCGCTCCTCCGCAGTAAGGTCGTAGACATTCACATGGTTCAGTGGTTTCGGACAATCAAGCTTGTTATCCACGCCATCCAATGCCGCTGCAAGCATGGCTGTAAAAGCCAGGTAGGGGTTCGAAGAGGGATCGGGGAAGCGCAGCTCAGCGCGGGTCGACTTATCTCTCCCCTCCGACCAGCGTGGGATGCGGATAAGGGCCGACCGGTTGATCTGTGCCCAGCCAATATAGACGGGGGCTTCATAACCAGGGACAAGGCGTTTATAGGAATTGACTGTCGGTGCAACAATTGCCGCCAGGGCGCGTGCATGGGCAAGCTGACCAGCGATGAAGTGATATGCGAGTGGTGTCAGGTGAAAATCATCATTTAGATCGGAGAACAGGTTATTCCCCTCAAAATCGAATAACGATTGGTGCACGTGCATCCCAGAGCCATTGATCCCGAAGATTGGTTTCGGCATGAATGAGGCGATTAATCCATGCTGTGCGGCGATCGCCTTGACTGTATATTTCAACGTTAGCACGTTGTCAGCGGTACGCAAGGCATCATCGAATTTAAAGTCGATCTCGTGTTGGCCAAGCGCTACTTCATGGTGACCTGTTTCAACTTCCAGGCCCATTCCTTCCAGCGCATCCATCAGCTCTGTGCGCACCCTGACCGCATCATCATTGGCAGAGAAATCGAAATATCCGCCCACGTCATGTGGTACAGGGTGGATATTCTCATGACCATTCCCACCCCTGAATAGGAAGAACTCAGGTTCAGGACCGACGTTATATTTCCAGCCTCGTTTCGCCAGTTCACCCAACGTGCGTTTCAACGTCCCGCGTGGATCACCTGAGAACGGCATGCCATCCGGCTGGTAAATTTCACAGAATATGCGTGCACGGCGTAATTCAGGAAGTGTCCATGGCAGTACGGCGTATGTTTCCACGTCTGGCACAAGGCGCATATCACTCTCCTGGATCCGGGCGAACCCTTCAACAGATGAGCCATCGAACCAGATACCATCATCCATGGCAGATTCTAAGCGTCCGACGGGGATATCCACGCTTTTCACTGTCCCAGTGACATCGGTGAATTGCATCGAAATGAATTTAACCTCGTCTTCTTTAACCCGTGCCAGTAATTGCTTGTTGTCCATTCATTCTCCTTACCAGTGCAGTAAATAGATTAATTGCACAAGAGTGCAAGATTTATCCATACAAGAATTTGGATAACTTGAGATTAACCGTCCGCTGGATATAAATGCTATATTGTGTAATCTCTCGATCTGGTGTTATGCCTGGCAATTGTCCGCAATTTTATCACACCCTTATGACTCGGTGGGGGTTATCAAATATGAAACTGGCGAGGTAATAGGAGATTTTATGCGAGAGATTGCTATTATCACCGATACTGATTCGAGCATCCCCTTTGAGTTAGCTAGCCAATACGACATTTATCAAGTACCGATAACGATCCAATTCGGAGAGCAGAGTTATGAAGCTGTTTATGCCATTAATGACTCCGATACATTCCGTTGGATCGATGAGCTGGGAAAGCTACCAACCACCTCGGCTCCTTCACCCGGCAGGTTTATTGAAGCATTCAGGAAGGCATTCGACTCTGGTGCTTCAAAGATAATCTGCATATGCGTGAGCAGCCAGGTGAGTGCCACTTATAATGCTGCCCTGGCAGCCCGCGATTCTTTTCCTGACCGGGAGATTCATGTGGTTGATTCAGCCAGCCTTTCCATGGGCATGGGATATATGGTCCTGGAAGCCGCGGAAGCTGCTTCAAAAGGTAGGACAGTTGATGAGATTCTAAGAATAGTCATGGATGTACGTGGACGGATATATTTGTACGCCGCTTTATCTACACTTAGATATTTGGCGATGGGCGGTCGCGTGAATAACATTACCGCTGGTCTGGCGAATATGTTGGATGTAAAACCGATCCTCACCATGCGCGATGGTAAGCTTGACTTGCTCGAAAGGGTTCGCACCCAGAAAAAGGCTTGGGAAAGGGTTATCGAGCTCTCTGCGCGTGCGGTTGGAGATAAGCGAATTGAGAAAATGAGCATCCTGCATGTGAAGGCTCCGGAAATGGCGCATCAATTTGAAACCGAGATACGGAGCCATATGGAATGCCCAGGCGAGATTCTGTGCGTCGAAGTGACACCCGGCCTGTCTGTCCATTCGGGGGCAGGGATGGTTGGCACAGTTTTCGTCGTAAAATAAATCCATGACTGTTATCACCTTGCTCACCGATTTCGGATTGCGTGATGGCTATCCAGGCATGATGAAGGGTGTCATATGGAAAATCGCGCCCAATGTCCAGATTGCCGATATCACTCATGCCATCCAGGCCCAGGATATCCTCCAGGGAGCAATCACCCTGGCGCGCGCGGCAGCCTATTTCCCACCCGGGACGATCCACGTGGCGGTGGTCGACCCCGGAGTTGGCACACAACGCCGTCCAATTGGATTGCAGCTTGGTGAGCATTACTTCATCGGTCCAGATAACGGTTTATTTACCCAGGTTTACGAGCGTGCCGAAGCACAAGAAAACACAATAAAGATTGTTCACCTCAACAAAACCGAATATTGGCTGCCCGAAGTCAGCCGGGTATTTCAAGGGCGCGATATCTTCGCACCCACCGCTGCCCACCTGGCACTCGGCACCCGTTTGGAAGAAATGGGCACACCGATCCGGGATCCTGTCCGCCTCGCCATCCCTCGTCCTGAACAGCTTCAGGGAGGTGGCTCGCAGGGTCAAGTGATCTACATTGACCATTTCGGAAACTTGTCTACCAATATGAACGTCAGCCAGCTCGAGCAAGCGCAGGATGTGATCGTCCGTATCAAAGGCGTGGAGATCGTTGGTCTCGTCACCACATTTGGAGAACGCCCACCGGGCAGCCTGGTCGCCCTCCTGGACAGCAGCGGTTCATTGGCTATCTCGATTGTTAATGGATCTGCTGCCCAATACCTGGAAGTTGGTGTCGGTGAAAAGGTTGAAATAATGATCGTACGGTAGTGGAATACTTCCGATCTCTTTATCAAGAATCCCACAAATATCGGACACACAATAAGCAAGCTAAGGCACCTCCTGGTATGATCCCAGGATAAACTAACCTTAAGCCTGTTTACTTGCCAAATCATCCTCCCTGCGGTATCCTTAGCCGTTGGGAGTGGTTGAGTTCCGGTGGGCTCCCCGGTCTTCAAAACCGGTGGCGGGTCGCGTTGCGGGCCGCGGTGGGTTCGACCCCCATCCACTCCCGCCTGTTATTGTTAAGATTATGGAATAGGATTGGATGAACATATGTTACCAGTTGAAAAAGATACTTATACGCCTGTTGTCGGTCGCTTCATGCGCATCGATGCAACCTTTTTAGGTGACGATAAAAAGGGCGTTCTCATGCGTTATCAAGGTCAGTTATACGACCAGGATTCAGCCCAGGCTTATGATCAGATGTCTGAAGCTTTACGACCTCTGAATGCCACCCCGTTATTCCGCCTTGAGGGTAACAACCAGGTGGTGATCCTGATGAATGGCACGATCCAGCCCAAGCCCAGCAAAATGTGGCCTAATCTCGTCTTCTTCGTGCTGACACTCCTGTGCGTCATGTTTGTCGGGGCAGGTTATGGTGCCACATCTGCCACTCTGCCTGCTTCATTTGATGGCTGGGTAAAGTTCTTACTGGGTGGGCTCCCCTTTGCCCTCGCTCTGCTGGCTATCCTGGTGTGCCATGAATTCGGCCATTACCTTGCAGCCCGTTACCATAAGACCGCCGTCACCCTGCCATTTTTCATCCCGCTTCCCGTCGGGTTTGGCACATTGGGGGCATTCATCCAGCTCAAGGAGCCACCCAAGAACCGGCGCATCCTGCTGGATATTGGGATTGCCGGTCCATTGGCTGGCTTGGTGATTTCCCTGCCCATCTTGATCTATGGACTGGTTCACTCACCGGTGGGCAGGTTACCTATCCAGCTGCCTGTCCTTCAAGGGTTTGAGGGGAACTCCCTGCTGTACCTATTCCTGAAGTTCATAGTTAAAGGTCAAATCCTTCCTCAACCAGCCAGCTATGCAGGATTGAGTCCCATCCTGTATTGGATCCGTTATTTCTTTACCGGCACACCCCTGCCTTCGGGCGGTCTGGACGTCAACTTGAACCCCATCGCCTGGGCTGGCTGGATTGGCTTACTGGTGACTGCCCTCAACTTGATCCCTGCCGGCCAGCTGGATGGCGGGCATGTGATGTATGTGCTCTTGGGAAGGCGTACCTCCCGTCTGTTACCATTCATCCTGGTGGCAATGGTCGGGCTAAGTTTCGTCTACCCAGGCTGGCTGGTCTGGGCAGCTTTGATTCTCCTGCTGGGTCGTTCTCATGCGGAACCACTTGACCAGATCACCCCACTTGACCCCAAGCGCCGGCTGATTGCCATCCTGGGCGTGATTATTTTCGTCCTGGTCTTCATGCCTGTACCGCTCTCATAAGACTATCCATCGATCAAAATTACAGTAATGATAGAGCCCATCGAGATCGATAACGTCCCGATGGGCTTTTCGTCAAATCGATGCATCTGGTGATATTACGGTCTGGCCTCGGTGAGGACTTCTACGTGGTCGATCACCCCTGCCAGGCTGTAGACGGTGATCTCAAATTGCGTTTCACCCTCCGATTTCCATTTACGGGCCCCAATAATATCTCCTTCGGCATTATAGGCTACTCCTAGAGCCCATAATTGCCCTGGTTTAGAGGTACCATCTGGCAGCACGACCTCTCCACGGATGCTCACCTGCTTCCCGTCCTGGCTGATATCCGCAGCGCTGATATTTGTTTGCAAGTCAAGGTAGCGTTGGTCATCCTCTGCCACCTTCAACCCGCTCAAGACCTGGCTTTGTGGTGTAAACTCATCTGGCAGGGGCGGGGAAAAGTAAGCCATCAATGGCATCGTTCTGCCTGGTTGCAGGATGTTCAGAGACGCGTAGGTTACTTCACTAGCCAACATTTCTCCTTGGGAATTGTACAGGCCAATCCCCACCGATATATTTTCCAGGCTGTATTGCGTATCATTGTGAACTGATGCAATACACCAGGCACCTCCGTCCCCAGTCGGGTAACACATTACTCTCCCGGCGCTAATGGGGATGGGTGTTGGGGTGGTTAACGTTTGCGTGATTTCCCCGCTGATCGGGATGACAATCTGCTTGCCCACCGTGAGGTAATGAGGGTCCACACCAGGATTGGCTGCTTGGATGTCTTCTAATGACACCCCATATCGGAAGGCCAGCCCCAGTAGTGTGTCATCGTTGGTGAGCGTATGCAGGAAAGGTGTAGCCGTTGGAGCCGGTGTAATGGGGATCTGGACGTTAAGTGTAGCTGTAGGGGTTAACTTCTCAGGCGTAGGCGAGTGAAACGGTGTGAGCATGCCTGTCGGGAGGTGAGTCGAGGTTGCCTGGTAGGTCTCCGCTGGTCTGGTTGGGCTGCAACTGGTAAGGATTAAGCCGATTACCGAGAGTAGAACAGCAATTCTGCTCCTCATAGTCATTGATTATACCCAAAGAAGCATCCTTAAACAGGCAAGAGCGGTTAATCCGCATGGCGAAAGCGTTGGCAAGACGATAAATGATGAGTTGGCAGGTTACAGGTTGCAGGTTCCAGGTTGGCATGTCACAGGTTGGCAAGTTACAGGTTGGCAGGTTACAGGTTTTCAGGGTACAGGTTTGCATATCGCACGTATAAACGTTGTCACGCATCCACTTAAGCTCACTTTTCCCGGCTGACGGCTCTTCGCTAATTCACTCCTCCAGAACTTGCTAGCAGCGAAAGGCTGTGCTAAACTCATGCCTAGGATCCAATGGCTCAAGATAAGATGTTCAAGGCTGCCCTGGATGCTATCTCCCAGGGCCAAACCACCCGGGCGCGCGACTTGTTCACCCGTCTATTGCGCTCTGATTCGTCCAAGGCCGAATATTGGCTTTGGATGAGCACCCTTGTCGATACAGATAAGGAACGCGTCTATTGCCTTGAGTCGGCCTTGCGCGCTGACCCCGATAACGAAGCCGCCAAACGTGGCCTGATCATCCTGGGAGCCAGGCAAGCCGGGGAGGACGTAAAGCCGGTCCCACCGGTGCGCCGCCATTGGGAAAAAGAAATTGTCGAGGTTGTCGCGCCGCCCAAGTCGATTTTCCGCCGTTTCTGGGAGATACCTTCCTATCGCCTGGCTATAGGCGTGGTAGCAGCATTTATTATGATCGGGATTGGTGTGGGCATTTTTTCCGGCACCAGGCCCGAGCCTGAACCGCTGGCTACTTACAAGGTCTCTCCCTTCCCCACGCGCACCCTCACCCCTACACTAACCCCTACCATCACCCGCACACCGGTCATCCATACCCCCACGCCGGCTGAGCTTGGTCCCACCCCCTTGTGGATGTACCTCACCCAGACCTATACACCCATCCCACTGTATGTGAACACCCCTCATCCGGCCATTGAAGCTTACCGGGCAGGTATACATGCCTATGAGCATTCCGATTGGCAGACCTTATTGGCTTTCATGGATCAGGCCATCGAGGCTCAGCCCAGGGAGCCAGACTTGTTCTATTATCAGGGTGAAGCTTACCGGCTGTTAGGCCAACCCCAGGAGGCAGTGATTTCCTTCGGTAAAGCCCTTGAGATCGACCCTAAATTTGCCCCGGCCTATTTAGGTCGAGCACTCGCCTACGAAGCCATCAACCCCAAGGCCGATATCGAAGGCGAGCTGAACTACGCCGTTGATGCGGATCCGTTTTATCTGGATGCCTACCTGGCCAGGGCCCGGATTCGGATTAAACATGGTAATCCGCAAGGAGGGTTGGATGACCTGCTGGCAGCAGAAAGTATTTTTCCAGATTACCCGATGATCTTTGTCTTGCGTGGCGCGGCGTATCTTAAAATGGGTGATATTGCCACCGCCCTGGAGGATGCCACCCGTGGTTATGAGCTGGACATTACTTCGCTGCCTGCCTATCTCACTCTTGCCCAAATCTATCTGGCAAAATCTGATATTGGTCAAACCCTTCATTACGCCAACATCTACCTGAGCCTGGTCAAGAATGATCCCGATGGCTGGGCGGTCAAAGCTCAAGCAGAGTACCAGAAGGGTGAGCTTGACAAGTCGCTCTTCGCCTGCGAACAGGGCCTGGCAGTGGATCAGGAATATGCATCCTTGTGGTATTACCATGGCTTGATCGTCCTTGACCGAGGTGATCCCCAAACAGCCGTCAATGACCTGGTGAAAGCAGTAAACCTGGATCTGCTCAACTTCGATTACAGTATTGCCCTGGCAAAGGCATTGTGGGCGGACCAGCGACTTCCGTTGGCTATTCGCCAGTATACAAGTGCAGAGTCGCTCGCCCAATTTGATGCCCAAAGGGCAATCATCTATTACAATCGGGCACAGGTGTACGAGCAGGAGGCAAGTTTCCCCGAAGCCAGCCAGGATTGGGCATTATTGTTGGCACTACCGCCTGACCAGGTGCCGCCAGATTGGAGAATATACGCCCAGCAACGCTGGGATATCCTCAACCCGCCCACCCCTACTGAAACTATGACCCTCACCCCGGTGCCCACACCGACCATCACTCCCACGCCTACTCCAACCCAGGAGAATCTCCCGACGGAAACATTGAACAATTAACTCACCCGGGTGACATCCAGCATGTTTTTGTTAGAGTTATGTTAGAACCGCCTTGCCCCTCTCTTGCTATTGCACTCAGGTTGCGCTATAATGCGCCGAGGAATGTAGGGTAGAGATTTTTCGAGGAAAAGATGCCAGTATACACTTATCGTTGTGAGAATTGCGGTGTGCGCTTCGAGCGCTTGCAGAGCTTTGATGAACCCGCTCTGGCGCGCTGCCCGGAATGCAATAAAAAAGCCTTGCGCAAGGTATATACGCCCGTAGGCATCGTCTTCAAGGGTTCGGGCTTCTATGCCACCGACCATCGCTCGCCATCCGGCTCGCCTGAACGTTCAGCCAAGGCAGCAGAATCCGAGAAGAAAACCGAAACACCTAAACCGGCATCCGAAAAAACTACCGATGCCTGAAAGCTTGAATGTCATCATTGCGGACGCTGGATAAGCGTCCGTTTTATTTTAGGGGGGATTAATGGTTGAATTTTAAGACCACCGAAGGTAAATAAAGTAATAAAAGCTTGCTGGTCAACGGATTGGTAACGGGTAGCTGATAAGACCTGTTAATGACCTTGTAGAAGGTCAAGGATCCCAATATATCGGTTTCGCCTTATGATGAATAATAACTAATTAAATCAGATAAGTGCCCAAATTTGCTCTGTTTGAGCGATCTTTGCGAAATATCCTGTGCTCTCCAGGATGCAAAACTCGAACCTGGAACCTAGCGGTTAATCAGTGCACACCCATTTTAATGGGTGCCGCCCAAAAATAAAAACACCCCCAAGGGATTGGGGGAATTTAGCTCCTCGACCAGGACTCGAACCTGGAACCTAGCGGTTAACAGCCGCCCGCTCTGCCGAATTGAGCTATCGAGGAAAGAAGCGTCGTGATTATAAGCTCAAGCCGAAGCAGTGTCAAGGAAGTCCTATTTTACCCACCACCTTCCGCAATTGAGCTACTTTTTCGCTTTTTGTAGATATTGCTTCACTTTCTCAGCTAACTTGTCGGGGGAGATGGGTTTCATGATGTAATCTTCAGCGCCCGCCTCGAGGCCTGCCTGGACTTCGGCTTCCTGCCCCCTGACAGAGATAAAAATCACCGGGATAGCAGCCGTAGCCCGGTCGGCTTTAAGTGCTTTGCAGGCCTCATATCCATTCAGCTTGGGCATGCGCACATCCATCAAGATCAGGTTTGGGTGGTGCTTTTTTGCTTCCTGGCAAGCTTCCTCCCCATTACTTACCCCCAACACATCGTGTCCAGCAAAACGCAGCGTAAAAATGATCAGCTCTCGGACCTCACGGTCATCATCGGCAATCAGGATCTTTGCCATATTTTCAATTAAGCATCCAGATGCTTTTCATCGTTTGGTAAAACGTCGCTGATCTCCATTTCCTCCAGGATGCTGTAGAGCAATTCTAGCAGCACACTCTTAACGGTCTCCTTGTCTGTAGCCACGCATGGCAGCAGTTTGACCTCTGAGCTCAGGCGTAGGGCAATGCGCATGTCTTCTACCTCCCATGCATCCGGGTCATCCTGCTTATTGGCAGCTACCACGTAAGGCGTGGGAGCATAAGCATGGAAAGTTTCCAGGATATTGCGTGCTTCACGGAATGTCTCCGGTCGTGCGCTATCGACCATCACGATAAAACCCAGCATGCCCTCGGAGAGGATCTCCCACATGAAGTCAAACCTGCGCTGACCAGGGGTGCCAAACAGGTAGAGCACAAGGTTTTCATCGATCGAGATACGTCCAAAATCCATGGCGACTGTGGTCTGGTCCTTTACCTTTTCAGCGTCTGACGAAATCTTTCGCTCAGTTGAAACCACATCAATCTCGCTGACAGAGCGGATGAACTCCGTCTTCCCCGCATTGAATGGACCTGTGACAACCATTTTTACCGTTTGCATGATAGCATCCTTATTTCCTTGTCAATCGTCTTCATCATAATGACCGTATCCGACTGATGATGCGGAAAATTAAAGACTTTTGTTCGGTTTTACTCGCCTGTGGAGCGGTTATCTTAGGCTGTACAGGGGGCGGGGGTAATGTTGGACCAGCGGGGCGGATCAGTTCGACCAATCCAGCCTGGATGAAGCTGTAGATAATCCTGCGGATTTCAAGATCGTTCTTGTTGGTTGCCTTGGCAATCTGGTGGATGGTATTTTTGGGATTGATGAAAGAAATGACTTTCCATTCTTCCACGTTTAGATTCAAGTTGCGTAAATTTACCCCCGGCCGGTCACTGAATCTCAAGGCCATGTCGAGGCTTGGGATCTCGTCTTGCAGCTGCTCCCACTCGCGCATCTTGCGGGTGCCCTCGATGATAAGGTTCTCCAGGTTGATACGCACAGTGATTTTATCTTTAGGTGGCAATAACTCATTGTCGAACCGGAAAAGCCCTTCATTCCAGGTAAATAAGCGGTTGAACATGCTCAGGTAATATAGCTGCAAGCTTGTCAGGATCTCTCGCTGGCTTAATAAATTTGAATTGATCAGGAGCAAACCCAGCTCTTTATCACTCATCCCGGCTGCTTTTTCATTGATTATACGCACCTGGGAGGCATTCAATTTCTTCGCCCGGTAGAGCACCATGGTGAGGCCGGCGCTATCCTTGCCATTACGGGCGTAGGATAATTTACCCTCGCGGAAGGAGATGTAAATTTGTTCCGGTTCTCGCTCGAGGATCAGCGTGCCGGTTTTCCGCGCCATGCTTATTAAATTTAGCAATTGGGTTATCGAAAAATCGCGTAAATTACCCTTCAATGCCATTGCAAAGGCTCCTGGACAAACGCAACGTAGAGGTGAAAAGATTATACATTTAAGCCGATAATGCGTCAAACCAAACTGCCCGTATATTTCCATTCATTCTTGACAATTCTGCAAAGTGGCATATACTGGTTGCACATAGAAAAAAACCGCTTGCACGGGGAGCCTGGTGTTGCCAGGCTGAGAGGAGTTCCTTGAGTTCTCGACCCGCGAACCTGATCCGGATAATACCGGCGGAGGAATAGCTGCAAAAAACAACCAACTCCCTCCACCGGCATGGGTGAAAGGAGTTTTTAGTTTATGAAGCGAGCCATCATAATTGCCAATGGGAGGATGGAAAAGCCACCCGATGTCGCTTCAATCATCCAAAAAAGTGACCTGATCATCGCTGCTGATGGCGGGATCCATAATTGCCAGGCGTTGGGCCTCCAGCCCAATGTCATCATTGGAGACCTGGATTCGATGAGCCAGGAGGAGCTGACTGCCTGTCAATCTGCCGGAGCTTCTGTTACGCGCTATCCCACCCACAAGGACGAGACTGACCTGGAGCTGGCACTTCAATTCGCCCTACGTGATGGAGTGAGCGATGTGACGATCCTGGGTGCGTTGGGGGCACGTTGGGATATGAGCTTTGCCAACGTGTTATTGGCAGCCCATCCAGCTTTTGCCGGGCTGAATATCCGCATTTTAGATGGC
>Ga0316620_10000673_pt1 | contig 13933 bp, 7 predicted proteins | sample OWC_Aug_M1_C1_D5_FD_207651 | JGI IMG/M metagenome (GOLD analysis project Ga0316620, IMG submission 207651) | Wetland soil microbial communities from Old Woman Creek delta, Ohio, United States - OWC_Aug_M1_C1_D5_B | ecosystem: Environmental > Terrestrial > Soil > Wetlands | place: USA: Ohio... | reverse complement strand
TAAAATCTTCGTTTATGGCTGGCTGCATGATGGAATCGGGTATTTTCATTTCAATTCTTTTAACGATATGGAAGGGAGCGCCAAAGCGATCGACGACATCATCGCGGAATTCAAGGATGCCAAAGCCCTGATCGTCGATGTACGAAGAAACAGCGGCGGCGATGATCATATTGGCAAATTGATAGCCGGCCGCTTTGCCGACAAGAAGAGACTTTACATGACGACCCAAGAACGGAACGGCCCTGATTACGATGATTTTGAGCCGAAGAAATATTTCTTCGTCGAGCCGGAAGGGCCGATCCAGTTTACAAAAACGGTGATCCTTCTGACCAACAGACTGTCCATCAGCGCGGCTGACAATTTCGCCCTGGCGATGCGGATCCTTCCCCATGTCACAGTCGTTGGTGATTTTACCTCAGGCTGCTTTGCCGACCTCTATCCTGTGAACCTTCCCAACGGTTGGACAGTGACGATCTCCAGAAACCTATTCCTTGATTATAATGGCTTCTGTTGGGAAGGCATAGGCGTTCCGCCTGACCTAAAAATTAAGGACGATTACGGCGGCGCCGCGAAGGACACCGATCAGATAATGGAATCGGCGATATCACTCATCAATTCAGGGGGACTCGGCCTGCAGGACGGAAATGAAGGGCTTAAATCGACTCGCTCCCTGGTTGAGCTGCTTGAACAGGATATCGATAAATCCGGGATCGATCAGGCCGTTAAAGCTTTTTTCGCCAGAAAAGAAGACGCCAATAATGATGCCTATTATGTCAGCTTCTTTGAATTGACATCCCTTGGACGCAAGATGTTCCAATCGGACCGGATCAAAGAGGGGGAAAGGATCTTTTCATTAGCCTCCGAGCTTTTCCCTGGAGGCTCTTATGTGAACGAGAAACTTGGGCTTGAATACCTAAGACACGATATGAAAAGAGAAGCGGCCAGAGAATTCGAACGCGCTGTTTCTCAAAAAGAAACGTCTCTTTCGCCTTATTCACATCACTTTGGCGAATACCTGAGGGATAAGCTCACGATGAAGCTCGTATCCGGCGGCCATAACGATATGGCCAACGAGTACAATCATTTAAAAGAGAAATATCCGTTGCAGGTCGATGAGAGTCTTTTGAACAATCTGGGCTACGTCCTCTTAGATGCGAATCTATTCGACGACGCGATTGCTTCGTTCAAACTCAATGCCGATAAGTATCCTCAATCGTCCAACGCTTATGATAGCCTTGCTGAATCCTACTTGAAAAGCGGCAATAAAGGCCTGGCGAAGAAAAATTATGAAAGATCGCTAGAGCTGAATCCGAAAAATACAAATGCCGTCGAACAACTTAAGAAGCTGAAATAAGCTATTTCTTTTCCGTCTCATGGAAGCGATATCCTTTCGTAATCAGACCGGACTTCCGCAGAGCAGCACGGAAAGCCGTCTTGATATCCCCTATCCCCTACCCTGACGAGTCAAAAGAAAAGATAAATAGAGAACTCGTTGCCTGTACCTTCATTTCTTGAAGCAGGTCTCGGATCCTGGAGCCCGTCGTCAGCTTTCGGACGGGTGCTTGAAGGGTTTCGGCTACAACTGGAGGATGGTCTTGGGGCTATGGAATCACCGCGCTGAATTATTCCAACTCCTTTGGCTTCATGTCCTTGACGATCTTCGAGGAAACCCAGTAGATGGCGGACGAGCCGGAGCCCGGTTCCGATTTGGAGCGAATGATGTCCCTGAGCGTCGTTCCACTCTTGATATCAGGTTTGGAAGGATCCCTTCTCGATGAGCTGAAGAACAGGAACCGGCCGTCAGGCGAGACGAAGGCCGAATTGGCGTTGTCGCCGGGCGTGCCCTTAAGGATGCCGCCCAGGCGCCGGCCCATGTGGCTCCAAAGCATGAGATGAAGATTCCAAGCCCCTGGCCAAGGACGACTTCGCGCTTTTCCGACAGGATCATAACAAAGAGCGCGAGAATCCAAACGGCATCCAACGCAAGCATGACGGGCCAGTCCTTACGCCACGCCTAAGGATTTCCGCGCGACAACCGGAACTGGCAGACGAAAAAGTATGCGGCCATCAAAACAAACGATGCGCCGGCTCCCACCACGCCACCAACTCCCCTCCCCCCAAAGCGGGCACGTGCGCCTTGGCTATAGTCATGATTCTGGCAGTCCGAAAACCATGGGTTCAAATGCCTTTCCTGTTCTTCTTTAGGTAAGAACGCCAGGTGATGGCCCATTTCGCAGGGTCATCGAACGAACTGTGGTCGATCCTGTGGACGACGCTCCGGTAAGGTGCGCCTTTGACTTTCGCCGGGTCCTCGTACGCTTCTTCAGAGATTTTTCTCAGGGCGGCCAGGTATTCGTCGATCTCGGCTTTCGAGTAAGACTCCGTCGGCTCGATGGTGAAGGGCTCAGGCACAATGAAGGGGTGATGGCTTGACCAAAGGTGGAAGCCGAAATCCGCCATCCGGAGCGCCACGTCCTCCGTGGTGACGGCCGTCTCCTTCGTCATCTTCTCCCAGCTGTACCGGACCTGCTCGATCCGGTGGCGGCCCGGGGCAAAGGGGGCGCTCGCGCCCCGAATCGTCTTGACCTTCTCCAGAATGTAGTTGTTGTTGAGAACGGCCACGTTCGCCGCCTCCCTCAGGCCGCGCTCACCGAGGCTCATGATCCAGGCGTAGGCCTTAAGGATCGCGGGAAACACACCATAAAAGCTCCGGACTTTGCCGATCGTGTGCTTCAGGTCATGTCGGAGCATGTATTTTTCGCCGTCGAAATCGACGAGCGGGACGGGCAGGTAATCTGTGAGCTCTCGGACGACGCCAAGGGCGCCGCAGGCCGGGCCGCCGCAGCCGTGGGGCGTCCCAAACGTCTTGTGGAGGTTGAAGAAACACATGTCGAAGCCGGCCTCGCGCGCCCGGGTTACGCCCAGAATGCCGTTGGCGTTAGCCTGGTCATAGCCACATAGCCCGCCGGCCGCACGGACGATCCGGGTGATCTCGTCTATTTTCGGGTTGAAGATTCCCGTGTCCTCGGGGTTCGTGATGAGAAGCCCGGCCGTCCGCTCCGAGACGGCGAGCTTGAGGGCCTCGAGGTCGGGAAGGCCGTCTTCCGTCTGATGGATCGTGACGACTTTGTAGCCTTTGACGGCGGCCGCGGCGGCGTCGGAGGGATGGGAGAAGATCGTCGTAATGACCTCGTCGCGTGTCTTCCCCTCGCCCCGTGATTCGTGCCAGGCCTGGATCATCGAGGCCATAGCGAGGATGGCCGCCGAGCCCGAAGCCGGCTGGAAGGAGAACCGGTCAAGCCCCGAAATCTCCCGCATGAAAAGGTCCGTCCGGTGGATGATCTCCAGGGCGCCTTGGACGGTGCTCTCGTCCTGGAAGGGGTGGAGCTCCGCCACTTTGGGCGAAGCGGCCAGGGCGTCGTTGATCTTCGGGTTGTACTTGACCGTGCACGTCCCTTGGCCGATGTCCACGTTAAGGTCTGCGCCGAGCGTGTGCTGGGAGAGGCGGAGGTAGTGTTTCAGGACCCGCATCTGGGAGATCTCGGGAAGCGCGGGCGGGGTCTTGCGGCGAAGCGATTCGGGAAGGGCCGAGATCCCGTCGCCGACTTCATACGCGATAGCATTCTCGACCGGCGAGACGAGGATTCCTCTCTCTCCCTTCGTGTGGAGCTCGAAGATGACTTCCTCGTCCCATTTCGCCTGATGGAAAGCCCGCAGCTTCATCGGAGCACCTCCTCGAGGGCCGCCGCCAAGGAATCGATGTCGTTTTTCGTGTGAACCTCCGTGACGCAGAAAAGGGCACAGCCCGCCAGGCCGAGGAAGTCCCGGCCCAGGTCTCTTCCCCCGAAAATCCCGCGCCCGAGGAGGGCTTGGTTGATGTCGGCCACGCTCTTCCCCGTCCCCGTGAAATCGACGACGAATTCCTTGAAATAAGGCGACTTGAAACGGGGGGCTTTCACGCCGGAAAGCGTGGCGATTCTTTTCACGGCATATTGGGACTTCTGAAGGATGTGCTGTCCCAGCTCCCGCATCCCCTGCGGCCCCATAAGAGCCAGATAGACGCCGGCCGTGATCCCCCAGAGAGCTGCCGCCGTACCGACGAACTCTTTGCCTTTTTCCCTAACGCCGAACGAGGTCCGGTCGTAAGCGACATCGCCAAAGCCCCATTCCCCTTCGAACGCTGTCTTGGCGATCCCGAAGAGCCGCGACGGGTATTCCATGACGAACCTTTCTTCGTCCCGGGTTGAGATGAAGCCGCCCTGGCCGCCTCCGAAGTTCATGTGGACACCGAGGGGCTGGATGTCACCGCAAACGATATCGGCACCATAGTGGCTCGGCGGGGCGATGACGCCCAGCGATATGGGGTCCACGCCGACGACGCACAGCCCGCCGCGGGCGTGGGCCATCTCGGCGATCCGTTGCCCCTGCGTTTCGAAGAAGCCCAGGTAGGAGGGATTCTCAAAATAGACCGCGGCCGTTCTTTCTGTGAATTTGACCGCCAAGTCCTCGAGGTCCATGCCGCCCGTCACCGGGTCATGGCGGACCGGGACGAGGTTCATCACACCGCGGCAATAATTCTTCATGACCAGGAGACGGTCGGGACCCGTCGTGTCCACGACGAGAGCCTCGTCCCTTTTCGTGAGCCGCCCGGCCATCCGGACCGCCGTGCTGGCCGCCTGGCACCAGTCGAAGGTCGGGACGTTGACGACGTCCATGTCGAGGAGCTCGGCCATCAGGCTTTCATACTCGAACAGGGCCTGGAACCGGCCGTGGTCTTCGTACGGCTCTCCGGCGTAGGCCGTCAGAAATTCCGATCGGCGGTTGATCTCATCGCAGACGGCCGGCACGTAGTGTGGCCAACAGCCGCCGCCGAGGAAGCTCAGCGCCTCGGCGCAGGACCGGTTTCTGCCGAGGATGCCCTCGACATGCCGTTTTAGTGCCGCCTCCGAAGTCAACGGCTCGGGCAGGTTCATCCGGCCGCGGAAACGCAGCCGTTCGGGGATATCGCGGTAAAGCTCATCAACGCTCCGGACGCCGATCTCCCTCAGCATCTGTTCCTTCACCTCGGGGACGGAATTCGGGATGTAGGGATGGACAAAGGGCTTTTCGTCGCTCATGGGCACCTCAAGGGTCGGACTGCGCGTTCATCAGTCGTCCTAATTTCGGCCGGCTGGCCCGTCGGTCTCGTGCGGGAAAGGCGGGCCCTGATCCCGGCGCTACGCGATGCCGCCGCCATCCACGACAAGGAAGGCGCCGGTCACCCATTTCGAAAGGTCGCTCGCGAAAAAGAGGACGGCGTTGGCCACGTCCTCGGGCGTCCCCACCCGAGCCAGAGGCCGGAGGGCAGCGGCTGCCATGAACGCCGACTCCTCCTGACCGAGCTGGGCGCATTCATCCCGGAGCAAGGGAGTGTCGATGTCGCCCGGGCAAACACAGTTGACCCGGATGCCCTGGCGGCCGTGGTCGATGGCCATGGCCCGGGTTAGGTTGAGGATTCCGCCCTTAGCTGCACAATAGGCGACTGCGTCAGGGCCGCCTTTGAGGGCCCAGCCGGAGCCCATGTTGATGATGCTCCCCCCTCCGGCGGCGATCATATGGGGTATGACGTGACGTGACAGGAGATATGTCCCTTTGAGCATGACGTCGAGCGTAAGGTCCCAATCCTCTTCTTTGAGGTCGATGATATTCTTCCGGACAATGACGCCAGCGTTATTGAAGAGGATATCGATGCGACCGAACTCGCGGATCACCTCCCCGACCGCCTGGCGGCAATCGGCATCAGAGCGGACATCGCAGGAGATGAAAAGCGCCCGGCCGCCGCAGGCGGCGATTCCTGCCGCGGCCGCGGTTCCTTTCTCCCGGTGGACGTCAAGAAGGACGACGCCAGCCCCGAATTCGGCCAGCCGGCGGGCTGTCCCCAACCCGATTCCCGAAGCGGCACCGGAAATGATGGCCACCCGTCCTTCGAGGGAAACGATCTCAAATGCTTTTGGATTCATGGAGGCCTCGCCCCGTCGCGAAGCGACCCTCGATATACCATAGGGACCGGGGACTGTCAACGGAACGGGAATCGGCATCTCCACGCTGCCGATTCATTGAAGGACGGCGGCTAGCCCCAATGCGCCGTGGCGGTCATTCTCGGTCGCTAGGTTGCCGATCGTTCGCTTTGACTGGCCAGACCGCCGGCAATCTCCCCCCCGTCGATGACGAACGATTGGCCCGTAATAAACGCGGCGTCATCGGAGGCCAAGAAAGCGAACAGGGCAGCGACTTCATCCGGCCGTCCGAGCCGGCCGAGCGGCACCTTGGCCTCGAAAACTCGGCGCTCGTCCGGAGTGTATTCGGCCTCCTGCATGGGCGTCAGGATGAAGCCCGGGCAGACACAGTTGACTCGGACGCTCGGCGCAAGCTCGAGGGCCATGGACCGGGTCAGCTCGATGACTCCGGCCTTCGAGGCGTTGTAGTCGGCGTAGTAATGATAGCCTATGATACCGTTGGTCGATCCCATGTTGAGGATGACGCCGCCCGAGCCGGCGGCCATGCGCCGGGCGGCTTCGCGGGCGCAATAAAACACCCCGTTGAGGTTCGAGTCGATGACCTGCCGCCATTCCGCCTCCGTGATGTCGAGGAAGCGGTGGCGGAGGCTGATGCCCGCGTTGTTGATGAGGATATCAAGTCCGCCCCACAGATCATCCAGCCGGGCGAAAGCGCCGGCCACCGACCCGGTTTCCGAGACGTCCGCTCGGAGGACCGTTTCCAGGCTGGGAAGCTGCTTCGTCACACCGCCGAGGGCCGCCTCGTTCCTATCGAGGATGGCTACCCGGGCTCCCTCGGCGAGAAAACGGGCCGCGATGGCCGCCCCGATGCCCTGGGCCCCGCCCGTGACGACAGTTCGTTTGCCTTTCAATCCGCGCATCGCAACCTCCCTTAATATTATAGTCCACGTGATCTTACGAACATAGACCGCTCATTAAACGGGCTTGTTCGGCCTAGAGAAGGCTATGCATTCCATATGGCTGCACGTCACTCAGGCCTTCGAGGGGACGAACCCTTTCTGACTTAAAGTCCCCCCTCGGGGAAGATCAGCACCTGCGGTCTCTCCCCTGTTGGGTCGCATCCGCTTGTTTTTCTTGCATTTATCGATCTTGATGGTTTGATCATGTTTAGGCTAGACTGAGCTATTTTGAGCACGAGTTTGTACAATCTCTGCTCAATTTTTTGAGGGTATGTAGACATTCACGGCGTGGTGGTTTGCCCTGCCGGCCTACGTATTTCCTGGGTCTGTCGTCAGGAGAATAACGCGAAGGCCATACGCTCTCAGACTATATCATCTACTGCGCCCAGGATACTGAGACCGGATTGGGATATAAGGTGGACGATACGTGGCCGTCAAGGACATGAGTTACTGAAGTTTCTTTCTTATGATATGCCTACACCCACACAGCCATGGGACTAGGACATACCCGTATCCCCCAATAGGTATTTATATGGAATGTTATCCCATTGCTAACATGCGGTATAAAAAAGCATACGGGGTGAATAGTTCTTATCTAAAGACCGGCCAGCCGCTTCCTGGCGTCTGCAACCTCGGGTAGGCCGGGGTCGGCGTCCTTCCAGAGGTCGAGGAATTTGCGATAGTTCTGGCTGGCCCCGGCCTTATCCGCCTGCTGCTCAGCGATCTTCCCCGACATGTAGTACGCCTTGGCGTAGATGTCTCCAAAGTTAAGCCTGGCCAACGTCAGCAGCGTGATCTTCTCGAATCCTTTACGAGCTTTATCGAAGTCCCCGGCCCTATAATAAGCTTGGGCTAAGCCGTCAAAATATAGAGCATGCTCATACCCTGAAGAAGACGGATAAGGAAGGAAAGATATGGCTTTGTTGAAATCGTCAATGGCTTCGCTCAAGTGGCTTTGCATGAGCTCGATCATTCCTGCCAGGTAATGGCACATTCTCATGAGTTTTTTATTTAACCCCTTTTCTATAAGGGACTTCAGCTCCGCCGTGGCCTGCTGGGCTCTGTCTATCTGATTTCTCTCGAGGAATATCATGGCTTTTGAATTGATGCAGGATCGCTGATCGGCCAAGAACTCGTTGCTAGTGGCGATAGCCCAGGCCTTGTCGCATTCTTTCAGAGCCTCTTCATAATGTCCTGATCTTAAATGGAGATATGTCAAGCACCGATGAAAGAAAGATTCAGAGGCCCACGCGTTGAGCTGCCTGGCCTCATCAACTCCAAGTTCACAGTGATTCTTCGCCGCCGCAAATTTTCCCTGGAGTACACACAGCTGGGCCAATCCGCCTCTGCCACTCAGGTGAGCTGTTTTTTCATCCGATGCCAAGAGCTTTTCGAAGTCTTTTTCAGCCACATTAAAATTGCTCTGGCAGAGGAAAATAACGCCTCTCATCCAGATATTGTCATTATCATCCGGATTTAGGGTGATGGCCTTTTCCAACTCTAAGAGGGCCGGGTCGTATTCCCCCTGACAGAGATGGATGTAAGCAAGCCCCCAGCGCGCGTTGAAATTATCGCCGAACGTCTTGATGTAGTATTCTTGAGCTTCCTTTGCTTTTTCGTATTGTCCCTCGGCCACATATTCAAACGATATCTGTAGATACGAGTAAGGGGACCAATCCTTATTGCGGACGGCTCCTTCATTCCGTTCTATGGCCTTATCCCATTCTTCTAGATCCGAATAGACAAGGGCCGAGTTCGTATACCCGATAAGATCATCCGGATAAAGCTCTAACAATTTGTCATAGGTTTCAATAGCTTTGTCGTAGGTTTTTTCTGATCTCCGGTAATAATCGCCCTGGATGATATAGCGCTCCCGTTCCGAGACCCGGTCGGACAATTCGAAGGCCTTTTGGAGGTTCTTCCTGTATTCAGAAATATATCCCAGGCTGTTGTAAGCCTGGGCCAGGCTTCTGTAGGCCATGGCAAACCCGGGGTCAATGCCTATCGCTTTTTCCATCAACGGAATGCTTCTACGGATCTCGAAATTGTTGTGATACTTTCTGCCCTCGCTATAACATTTATAGGCTTCCGCAGAGCTGGTTGTGATCTTGCCGACTTCTTTGTCGATATCGGTGGCGATCTGATCCGGCGTGAGGTTCATGTCGGACTTGATCGTCCTGGCCAGCTCATCCACCTTGGCGAAGATCTCTTCCTCGCCGTTGCATTCGATATTCAGGGGGCTTATGAGCTCGCCCGTGCGCGGTTTCTGAAGCGTCAGCGTCATGATGATCTTATTCCCGGCTTTCATGAGGCTCCCGTTCAATGTGTAGACAGCCCCTCCTTCATCTGCCACTTTGACCAGGTCTTCAGTGGAATATTTCTTAGCTTCTTGAAGATCCAATCTTTTCAAAATGCTGAAGATCCTGTCGCTGCTCAAAACATTGATGAACTTCGATTGGGAGAGCTTCGTTATAAGCAGCTCCGTAAGCCCGGTCTTCCAGGGATCCAGGCTCTTGTCGCCGGACATGTTCTCGAAATAGAGGATGGCGAGAGAAGGTTTGCCCGGGAGCAAAAGGGGGCCAAATGGCTTTTTAGGGCTGAAACGAAAGACTACGAGAGCAAGAACCACGAGAGCAAAGATCACCAAGGCCGGGATAGCAATCTTTCTCAGGGTAAACTTAACGGTGATCTCGCGCGACGTGATCGTTTTCCGCTCGGGGACGACGCGCTCTGTAGTGGGGATGCCTTTTTCGATCTTCTCCAACTCGGAATGGACGTCGGAAGCGCTTTGATATCGCTTCGCCTTATCTTTTTCTAAGCATTTCAGGATGACGCCGCTCAGGTCATCCGGAATATTGGTGTTGAGCTGTTTCGGATTCTTGGGGATCTCGCCCTTATGCTTCATTGCGATGCTGAGCGCCGTCTCCCCAGTGAACGGCACGTGGCTGGTCGCCATTTCATAAAGGATGACGCCTAGCGAGTAGATATCCGAGCGAGGGTCTACGTCCCTGGTTTCTGCCTGTTCCGGACTCATATACTCGGGGGTTCCGATCATCACTCCAGCGCCGGTGATGCCCTTATCCTTGACCGACCGGGCGATCCCAAAATCCATGATCTTGGCGTTCCCGTTCTTGTCGATCATGATGTTCTGGGGTTTCAGGTCCCGGTGGACAACGCCAAGGCTGTGGGCTTCGGCCAGCCCGTCGCAGACCTGCTTCCCAACGCTTAGGAGCATACCCAAGCTCAGGCTCCCGGACATGTGAATCATGCTCTTCAGGTCTTCGCCATGGACATATTCCATGGTGATGAAGTGGGCGCCGTCCGCTTCGCCAATGTCGAACATCCCGCAGACGTTCTTGTGCCGGATCCGCCGGGCCAGGCGGATCTCGTTCGAGAACCGTTCGATCGTTTCTTTATCCGAGGCGACCTCGGGCTTGATGAGCTTAAGGGCGACTTTCTCTTTAATCTTGGTATCGAAGACCTTGTAAACCCGGCCCATGCCGCCCTGGCCCAGCTCCTCGATCACCTGGTAGCGGCCGGCGAAAGTGGAGCCCGTCGTCAGTTCGTGTACAGGTGTTTGAAGGGTTTCCGTCATGACCGGAGGTTGGCCTTGGGGCGGCGGAAGCTGAGTGCCGCACGCGCCGCAGAATTTCAGGGTATCAGGATTGTCGGAATGGCACGTTGGGCACTTGTTGGCCAAGCTGGGCCCCCTTCTCTAGCTTGACCTCAGATTAACAGAGGGATGGACGGGAAGTCAAACGTCCTTGACGCCACTTGATTGACGGACTACGATAACTCAGCCCACGGGAGGGTCAGGGTTCCGGTGAATCCTCCGGACTTCAAATCCGGTATGGGGCTATAGACGTCCCGGGTGGGTTCGACTCCCACACCTTCCCGCCACTCCCACTCAGCAAAAAGTATCCCATCGGAACGGCGAAGGGTGCTGTGAACAATGCCGACTTCTTCCTGAGATCGCCCCGTTTCGTTAGGCTTCCGGATTCATCAGCCTCCCGAGGAAGAGGATGCTGCCGGTTTTGTTATAGCGAATAAGGAAGAGGAACGGGTGGTCGGCGCGGAAGAGGGGGGGACCCTTTATATCATCAGGTAGCCCGAGCAGCTCCATCGTGGCCGCCGTCACAGCCGCAGCTTCGGTCCCGACTTCGTTGACCCCGATAAAGGCCTTATGAATCACCTGGCTGATGAAGAGCCTCTCTTCACCTGTCACGGCGCCGTTCATGCCCGAGAAGTCCGCCTTGCCGCGCATGAAGGCATCGACCATACCCATCGAGGCCAGCGTTTCTTTCATGTTGAACCCGCATTCCGCCGCGAACCTCGGGAGGACCACATTCACCTCCTGGTCTTCCAGCGCTCGAGTCCACTTCTGCAGATTCTCGGAAGTCAGGGATTTCTCCAGGGACGCCAGACCATCAACCTTCTTCGGAAGGAACAGGACCATGGACAGCTCTTCGCCTTTGTAGGCGAGTTCTAGGATTTGAACTCCGCCCGCCTTCGCATAGGGATGATGTTCCGTCTGATTCATCAAAGGCGCCAGGACTAGTTTCCCGTCGGTCAAATAGAACGGCTCCACTCTCGTCCGGCTGTACTCGAACTGCTCGAGCCAATCGCCCTTAAAGTAGATTGCGTTGGTCAGAAGGAGCCGCGTGAGGGCGTCAATGTCTCCGGCATTCAGCACGTCCCTGATCTTCCCCTGTGTCCGATCCTCCGCCCAGGCGTTGATCGTCCTGCGGGCCCCTCCAGGGTCCCTGACGAAATCCACTTCGTTCAGAACGGCGTCATAGCGCGCTCTGGTGAGGTCGAGGAAATCTGGGAGCCAATGGTATCCGGTCTGTCCCCACAGAGCGTTGGCGATATGCACTTCGCACTCCCGCGGGCCTTCTTTTGGGTTGACCTGCGCCAACATCGACTGGAACGCAGGATGGAGATCCTTTTGGTCGAGCGTAAAGTGCAGAACCTGGGCCATCTGTTTTTCGGTGGTGCCACGCGCGCCAGCATAGGCCATAGCCAGCCCCGTCGAGATGCTGAACGGAGAGAAGAAGAGATTCTTGCCCGCATTCTCGGCTTTCAGGCGTTGGTAGAGCTCCAGGGCGAAGGCGTTGTTCCCCTCAACGACCGCCTCTACGCCGGATTTGGTTGGCGTGTCGGGTTTCGCCTCCCCTGTGGCGGGCGAAGCGTCCGGCGCCGCCGATGCGGCCTGCTTGGCTTTATCTGCATCCGTCCCGCGCGCACGGCAACTTAAAAACACCAGGGGAACGGCCAGTAGCAACAGCGTCGCCATGGCCAGCATGGCGGCCGCCTTGCCTTTCGGATTGAACATCACGTTCATGGTTTCCTCCCCCAGCAAAAGAACGACTCCGCCCAGTTCAGGCATATCGCTTGTTGGCCTACGGTGGCAGTTAAGAACAAGGTTCCTAGGGCAATCACAAAGAGAATACGCTCATTCATCTCTTGCCTCCCTCCTAAAGCCAATCTTGGTCCCATAAATCTGCTCTGTCAAGCGCGCGGCCAGTCGCGGATCGCCTTAGTCGAGCGCGCATAAAGGGGATGCGTGGACTTGACAACAAGCTTGTTTGGATTATTGTCATGATCGAGGATAAGGAAGATAAAGGGACCCAATGAAGATCTCAATGAGGTTCGCTGTCTTATCTTTTTCATTGTTGGCGCTGCTTTCTTCCTGCCAGAGCGATAACGGCACCCCGCCGCCGGGTCCCACGCCGCTGGCGGCCGGCACTTGGACCTGGGTATCCGGCGGCAACATTGTATGGCGGCAGGGAATCTATGGAATCAAGGGTACGTCCGATCCGTTAAATGTCCCCGGGGCAAGATGCAACGCTGTTTCCTGGATTGACTCATCCGGCAAGTTCTGGCTCTTCGGGGGACAGAGCGTGGATTCGGTCTGGAATTCTGGTCTGATCAATGACCTGTGGAGGTACGACCCAGCAATCAGCGAATGGACCTGGGTATCCGGAAGCGATCTCACTTATGAGAGTGGGATCTATGGCACGCAGGGCATATCCGAACCGTCGAATGTCCCGGGGGCAAGGTGTGATGCCGCTTCCTGGCTCGATCCCCAGGGAGGCCTCTGGCTCTTCGGAGGAATTGGCCAGGATGGGGCCGGCGATTATGGCTGGCTCAATGACCTTTGGGTATTCGCCCCGGCAACCCTCGAATGGACCTGGGTATCCGGCAGTAATACCGTGACGCAGGCGGGCAGTTATGGCACCCGGGGCGTGTCTGCTCCGTCGAACGTCCCGGGAGCAAAAGCCCGGGTCGCATCCTGGATCGATGACAGCGGCAAACTCTGGCTCTTCGGGGGATTCGGCTTCATTGCTCCTGGCAATTATGGCGATTTTAATGATCTGTGGAAGTACGATCCGGAAACCCGTGAATGGACATGGGTATCCGGCAGCAGTACGGATCATGAGAGAGGCGTGTATGGAGTGCGAGGCACGGCCGATCTATCTAACGTCCCGGGGGCGAGAGACGGGGCAGCTTCTTGGATTGATGCCCGGGGCAAGATCTGGCTCTTTGGGGGAGCAGGTGTCGATTCGGCCAATAACTTCGGTGCGCTCAATGACCTGTGGAAGTACGATCCGGTAACCTCTGAATGGACCTGGGTATCCGGCAGCGTCCTTTATGGCCAGAAAGGGGTTTACGGAACCCGGGGCCTTGCCTCACCGACGAATGTCCCGGGAGCGAGAGAAGAACCCCGATCATGGATCGATTCGAGCGGCAAGTTCTGGCTCTTCGGTGGATTCGGTCATGATTCGGCTGGCAATAAAGGCATGCTCAATGACCTGTGGATGTTCGATCCGGAGACCCGCGAATGGACATGGGTATCCGGAGTCAATGTTCAAGGTCAGACTGGCGTCTACGGCATCCTGGGCACCCCAGCATCGTCCAATGTCCCGGGGGCACGAAAGGCGGCAACGTCACAGATCGATCCGAACGGCAGGCTCT
>Ga0316620_10000672_pt1 | contig 13935 bp, 19 predicted proteins | sample OWC_Aug_M1_C1_D5_FD_207651 | JGI IMG/M metagenome (GOLD analysis project Ga0316620, IMG submission 207651) | Wetland soil microbial communities from Old Woman Creek delta, Ohio, United States - OWC_Aug_M1_C1_D5_B | ecosystem: Environmental > Terrestrial > Soil > Wetlands | place: USA: Ohio... | reverse complement strand
CCGTACCTGGACACGGTGCGCGCTGAGAACCCCGATGGCCGGCTGCGCTATTACCCGGGCTCGCCGCTCATTGCGCGCTCAATGCTGCGTGCGGGCGACCGCGCGGTGCTCTCGGAGCTGAACAAGAAGGACTGCGCCGCGCTGCAGGCGCTGTTTGTCGGCGACCGCCAGGTCGTCGTGCACCTGATGGACGGCTACCAGGCGCTCAAGGCGCAGCTCCCGCCCAGGGAGCGGCGCGGGTTGGTGCTGATCGACTCGTCCTTCGACCGGGCGCGCGAATTCGAGCGGCTCGCTGAAGCGCTGCAGGCCGCGCATCAACGCTGGGCGACCGGCGTCTATGCCCTGTGGTTCCCACTCATGGAGCCCACCGCGATGCGGGCGTTCGAGCGCCAGATCGCGGCGAGCGGCATTCGCCGGATCCTGTGGCTGGATTTCAGGCTGAGCTCGAAGCGCGAAGCGGGAAAGCTCACCGGCTGCGGCATGGTCGTCGTCAACCCGCCCTACGGCTTCGCCGAGGAAGCCGCGTCGATACTCGACTGGCTCAGGCGCGTCCTTGCACCGGCGGGCGGAGGCGCCGCGCACTGCCGCGTGCTCGTCGGCGAGTAACCGATGCGTCGGCTTCGAAGCCAAACCTACACCGTTCGTCGATCAGCCTTTCAGCCCGAAGTACGCGCGGCGTAGCGCGTCGTTCTCGTGCATGGCGGCGACCGAGCCCTCGAAGCCGATGCGCCCCCCCTCGAGGGTGTAGACGCGGTCGGCGAGCTCGAGAAAGCGCACGTTTTGCTCGGCGATGAGTAGCGACAGGCCTTGGCCGCGAAAGCGCACCAGCACCTGTATTACCTCCTTGACGAATAGCGGCGACAGCCCGGCCGAGGGCTCGTCCATGACGAGCAGGCGCGGGCTCCCGGCGAGCGCCTTGGCAATCCCGAGCATCTTGCGCTGTCCGCCCGAGAGGCTGCTCGCGAGCGCGCCGCGCCGCTCCGCGAGCGCCGGGAAGATGGCGTATAGCTCCTGCGTGCGCCGGCGCAGCTCCGCCGCTGGCGTGAACTGGCCGCCGATGCGAATGTTCTCTTCGACGCTGAGCCCGGCAAAGCAGCCGGCCTCGGACATGTACGCGATTCCGGCGCGGACGCGCCGGTCGGTGCGCTCGTGCGTAAGGTCGCGCCCCAGGAAGCGGATCGCGCCGCGCCAGGCCTGCACCAGGCCCATCACCGTCTTGAGCAGCGTGGTCTTGCCGGCGCCGTTCGCGCCGAGCAGGACGACGGTCTCGCGCTCGCGTACGGCGAGGCCGGCGCCCCACAACACCTGCACGCGGCCGTAGCCGGCCTCGAGAGCGTCGGCGCGCAGCAGCTCAGGTTCCATGCTCGGCCCCGAGGAAGACTTCCACGACCTGCGCGTCGCGCACCGCATCGGCGAGCGTGCCCTCGAAGATTTCCTTGCCCGCGTTGAGCACGACGACGCGGTCGGTGACCTGGTCGATGAAGCCCATCAGGTGCTCGACCACGAGCAGCGCCATGCCCGAGCGCGCCAGCGCGCGCAGCCGCTCGGCGACGCGGTCGAGCTCGGCCGGGTTGAGGCCCGCGGCGAGCTCGTCGACGCAAAGCAAGCGAGGCCGCGTGGCGAGCGCGCGAGCAAGGTCAAGCATCTTCTGCTGCGCGCTGTTCAGCTCCTCGGCGGGCTTGTCGGCGTAGATGTCGAGCTCGAGCGAGGCGAGCAGCGCCAGAGGATCGAGATCGACTCCGCCGCGGCGGCCGTAGGCGGCGGCGACCTCGACATTCTCACGCACGGTCAGGGTCAGGAAGGGCTTCGGGACCTGGAAGGTGCGGTTTATGCCCTGGTGCACGAGCCGGTGGGACGGCAGCCCGCCGACTGGCCGCCCGTCGAACAGCACCTCGCCTGCGTCGGGTCCGTAGAGGCCCGTGATGACGTTGATGCAGGTCGTCTTGCCCGAGCCATTCGGCCCTACCAGGCCGAGAATCTCGCCCGGCAGCACGTCAAAGCTTACGCCGTCGAGCGCGCGAAAGCCGCCGAAGCGCTTGACCAGCGAGTCGATGCCCAGCAGCGGCACGCGCTCAGGGGACATCGATCCCCCGGCGCTTGAGCAGCGACACGAGCCCGTTAGGCAGGAACAGCACCAGCCCCATGATCAGCAGGCCGTAGATGAGCTGGAAATACTGCGGCGTCGAGATCCCGATCGCGTTGTAGATGCCGTAGAGGATCAACACGCCGAGCACTGGGCCAGTCGCCGTCGCGACGCCGCCGAACAGCGCGAACACGATGGCAAAGATGCTGAAATCCGCGCTGAACACGGTGTCGGGGTAGAACACCGAGACGTACCAGGCGAAGGCACCGCCGATCAAACCGGCGACGAGCGCCGAGAGGAGCCACGCCAGCGTGCGTGCGCGCACGACATTGATGCCCGCCATTGCCGCGCTCACCGCGTCCTCGCGGATCGCCTGTAGCGCGAGGCCGAAGCGCGAGTTGCGCAGGTACACCGCAAGGGAGAGCGTCGCGGACATGATCGCCACCGCGACCGCGTAACTGAGCTGCGGATGATAGACGCCCGACAGGCTAATGCCATAGGGTCCCTTGGTAATCTCGGTCAGATTCGGGTTGGACACCACTTGGTACACGGCGAGTGCGGCGGCGAGATTGGCGATCGCGAAGTACGCCCCCGACAGGCGCAGCAGCGGCGTGAGCAGCAGGCCGAGCAGGATCGCGGCGAGTGCACCGACCCCGAGCGCGCCGAGCGGCGCCATGTGCAGGTGGATGACCGAGAGCGAGAAGCCGTAGGCGCCGGCGCCGAAGAAGCCGACGTAGCCGAAGGGCAGGTAGCCGGTGAAGCCGTAGATGACGTTCACCCCCTGAGCCAGGGTGAGGAAGACGACGAAGTTGAAAAGCAGCAGCTGGTTCGAGTAGCCGAGCGGCAAGAGCGCCGCGGCAAGCGTCACTGGCAAGACCACCAGCAGCGTGTGGCGCAGCGCCCTAGGCACGGCGCACCTGCCTGCCGAGCAGCCCGCTGGGCCGCACGAGCAGAATGAGGATAAGCAGCACGTACGGCAGCAGGTTCGCCCAAGAGCTGAAATACGTCTGCATGAACATCAGCGAAACGCCGTAGACGATCCCTCCCAACACCGTACCGAGGGGATTGCCGAGCGAGCCGATGACGATTACCACGAACGACTGGATGTTCAGGTCGACGCCCATCGCAGGCGTGACGCTCCCGAGCATAAACGGCGCGAACACGCCCGCGATCGCAGCAAGGGCGAGGCCGACGCCGAAGGCAATGGCGGAGACCCGGTGCACGTCGATCCCGGTGGCGAGCGCCTCTTCGCGGTTCACCATCACCGCGCGCGTCAGGTAGCCGAGCCGCGTGCGGTACAGGTAGAGGTAGACGCCGAGGACGGCAAGCGCGCTTGCCACGCCGCTTGCGAGCCAGGCCGCCGGGAAGCTCTGCCCGAGGACCTGCACCGGACCACTGCCCAGGACCCGGCCGGGGATCGAGCGCTCGCTCGGTCCGAAAACGATGGTGGCGAGCGCCTCGATTACCTGCGACAGGCCGAAGAAGAGGATGATCGAGAGCATTTCCGGATCTTTGGCGCGCAGCAGCCGCGGGACCAACAGGTAATACAGTGGCACGCCAAGTGCGGTGAACAAGATCAGCGCGAGGAATACGGTGGCGATCGGGTTGAGGTGAATCAGATTGAACAGCCAGAACGCCCCGAACGCGCCCAACATTAGGAAGTCTCCGTGGGCGAGATTGACGATGCGCATCACCCCGAACACGAGGTTCAGGCCCAGGCCGACCAGGCTGAAATACAGGCCGAACACCAGCCCGGCGAGCAGCGCGTATTCGAGCATCGCCTAACGCGCCGCCGCCGGGGGCCCCGCAGGGGCCGAACTCACTTCGCTGGGTAGACCGGCTTGCCCGTGGCGACGTCGTGAGGATACACGACGACGAACTTCAGGCCGCCCTTGCCGTCGGGCACGATCTGGCCGAGCGGCGTGATCTCGCCGATCTGCGCGCCGGTCTCGTCGAGCTCGAAGCTGCCGTCGATCGTCTTCAGCTTGCCAGAGAGCGCGAAGATCGCCTTGCGCAGCGCCAACTGATCCATGCTCTCCGTACCGGCGAGCGCCTTCTGCAGCACTAGTCCCGTGGTATAGCCCGCGACCGAGTTGAAGCCGAAGGACACCTTACCCTCGCCATACTTCTTGTTCCACGCGGCGCGAAACTGCGGCAGCGACATGCCGAACTCGGCCTTGTACTCGAGCACCGATGAGGGGGTGTAGGTATAAACGTATTCGAGGCCCTTGGCGCCCACCGTCTTCTCCAGGTGCTCGGTCTCGAGGCCGGGATAGATCGCGAACTGCCACTTGTACTTGACTCCGCTATCCTGCAGGTTGCGCAGGTACGAGATGTCGTTGTTCGGATAGCCGAGCGCGATCACCGCGTCCGGGTTCGCGGCGCTGATGTTGTTGATGATGACTGTATAGCTCGTCGTATTGGTCGGCACGCCCTGGTCGTACACGATCTCGACCGGCGCGTTGGCCGCCTTGATGAAGCCGCGCACCGCGTTCGCCTGCGTGCCGGTGAAGTCGTTGGTCGAGTACAGCAGGGCAATGCGCTTGATGCCGAGCTTGACGCCGTCGGTCGTGAGGAAGTCGGCGATGTACTTGGGCCAGATGCTCGACACCGGATCCGACATCAGCACGATGTAGAGGTTGTCCTTGCTGAAGAATGCCGCGCCGGTGCCGGTCTGGTCGATGAGCAGCATCTTGTGGTCGCGTGCGATCGGCACCGCGACGGAGGTGAGGACCGAACCCGAATCCGCCACTAGGATGTCGACCTTGTCCTGGGTGATGAGTTGGTTGTAAAGCGTCGCCGCGGTGGCCGTGTTGCTCTGGTCGTCATAGGCGATCAGCTTGATCGGAATCTTCTTGTTGTAGGGCTTGACATACACGCCGCCCTCGGCGTTCATCTGGTCGACCCACAGTTTGAGGCCATAGTGCACCGGCATCGAGATGGCGGCGAAGTTGCCGGAGGATGCGTACAGCGTCCCGATCTTGATCTCCGCAGGCGAGCCCGCGCCCCAAACCGAGGCCGCGAACGCGGCTGCCGACAGCGCGGCCGCCGCGTTGACGGCGATCCGGCGAAATATGCTCTGATACATAGTTCCCTCCTGTCGTATTTCCGTGAATGTGGGCGCGCCGCGGCGCGTCATCCCCTTGTCCACACTATATACGTCCTCCCACAAAACTTTGGGCCCGTTTCGATCAGCGCGACCCGCTTCCTCGTGTGACCTTCTCCGGAGATTCGCCGTAAGGTGGGCTGTAGACGACGAGCACCTTCGCCGGCTGCGCGCTCGTGACCGTGAACACATGCATCGTGTCGGCCGGGAAGTAGCACGCATCGCCGGGCCCGAGTTCGCAGCGTTGCCCTGCGACCTCCGCAATCGCCGTGCCCTCAAGCATGTAGCACACCTGCTCGATGCTGGGATGAGAGTGCGGCAGCGCGCCGCGCCCTTTCTCAATGACGCCGAGGACGACCTCGAGGTTCCTTGCGCCGACGGTCTCCGGGCCGATAAGCCGCCGGTTGACGGTGCCGGTGTGGTTCGCGGGGCTGTAGGTTGGAACCTCGGCACCGCGCACGAAAAAGCGTTCTGCCACGTTCTGGTCTCCGTCAAGCCACTCCGGCGGCTCCCATCGCACCGACCCTTAGGCGATCTTAGCAAGGATTTTCCGTTAGCCCAGCGAGCTGACCGCTGGCTGACAGAGCCAACAGCGATCTGCGGACACCGAAATTGCTGCCATTCCGCGACCATAGGTGCTGTTTTACTGATCGAAGGGAAACCTTGAGAATTCAATCCTTGCAGCGCCTTGCAGAGACGCTCGTGAAAGGCGCACTTTTGAGTTCGTCTAGTGGACACGCCTGACGAAAGACGCCGACACCAAGTTGGAGTGAGGCACCGGGACATGAGCGGGTCGCTCGATGGCGTCAAGATTCTCGACCTCACCACGGTGGTAATGGGGCCGTATGCGACACAGATCCTGGCCGACTTTGGCGCGGACGTCATCAAAGTGGAGCCGACCGAGGGGGACATCATGCGCCACGCCGCCCCAATGCGCTCTCCCGGCATGGGGCACATCTTCCTGAATGCCAACCGCAACAAGCGCTCGATCGCTCTCGATCTGAAGCATGCCGATGGGAGAGAGGCCTGCCTTGCACTAGCGAGGCGGGCCGACGTCCTCATCTACAACATCCGGCCGCAGGCGATGGAGCGACTAAGGCTCGGTTACGAAGACGTGCGCGCGATCAACCCCCGGATCATTTACGTCGGCGCCTTCGGCTACAGTCAGCGTGGACCCTACGCAGCCAAGGCGGCCTACGACGACCTGATCCAGGGCGCCGTGGGCCTGCCGTCGCTATTCGTGCAATCGGGCGCAAGCGAGCCGCGTTACGTACCGGCCACGATTGCCGACCGTACCGTCGCGCTGCACGTCGTTAACGCAGTATGCGCGGCGCTTTACTGGCGCGAAAAGTCCGGCCGCGGCCAGCGCATCGACGTGCCGATGTTCGAGAGCCTGCTGCACACCGTGCTCGGCGAACACCTGGGCGGCAACACCTTCGAGCCGGAACTTGGCGAGCCGGGCTACGCGCGCATGCTGGCGAAGGGTCGCCGCCCTTACCAGACCAAGGACGGATACGTCTGCGTGCTCGTCTACAACGATAAGCAGTGGCGCACCTTCTTCGAGCTGATCGGCCGATCCGAGTTGCTCGCCGATCCCAGGTTTGCGACTCAGGAGGCGCGCAGCCGCAACTACGAACCGGTCTACGACCTCGTCGCCGAGGAAATGAAAGGGCGCACCACCGCGGAGTGGATCGCGGCGCTGGAAGGCGCCGATATCCCGGTACAGCGCATGAATAGCCTCGCCGACGTCATCGCCGATCCCCACCTCGCAGCGACGGGATTCTTCGCGACGGTCGAGCACCCGAGCGAGGGGAGGCTGAAGTCGATGGCGGCGCCCATCGAATGGTCCGAAACCGCGTCCGGGTACCGGCGCCATGCTCCGCGCCTGGGCGAGCACACGCGCGAAGTGCTGCGCGAGGCGGGTTTAAGCGACGCGCAGATAGACGCGCTGGTGGCGAATGGCGGGGCACGGCTACCCACCGCGAGTTCTACTGAAGGGGACTCCCACACTGAGAAGATGTGACGTGGCCGACGCTTGGATTCGAAGGCCCGCGCTACCCGCCACGCGGCGTCCTGGACACGGGCATCCGCAGGGTCTTCTGGGTCGACCTCAGCGTGCGCAAGAGCCGTGAGGTGGGAAGGCTCCACGGCTGCGGCATGGTCGTCGTCAACCCGCCCTACGGCTTCGCCGAGGAAGCCGCGTCGATACTCGACTGGCTCAGGCGCGTCCTTGCACCGGCGGGCGGAGGCGCCGCGCACTGCCGCGTGCTCGTCGGCGAATAGGGGCCGCGCAGGGTGGTTACTGTCAGATTGGATTTCGACCGCTGATCAGTCTGAACAGAACGACCACGATCGCGATCACCAGCAAAACGTGAATGAACCCTCCCATGGTGTAGGAGGAGACGAGTCCCACGGCCCACAAAATGACGAGCACGACGGCGATGGTGTAAAGCATGGCAGATCTCCTTCGTGTAATAGGTCCCTGCAACGGGATTGCATCATCCGGCTGTTCGTCAGGCCGTTCGGTGCGCCAGCCGACATAAGGCGTACCTTTCGTCGCTTCGTCCGGCAGCTGCGCAAGGCTGCAGTGAATATATTTCACTGTATGTGTGCTGGCGCGCCGACCGTCGGAAGGCACGAAGCCATGCTGCAGGAAGCGACCAGTCAGCATCTTCCCGCTTTTGCTGGCATTCACCGACCGTCGTAGGCAGCAGGGCAAAGCGGGACTATTGCAGTCAGTCATTGAGAGAACAACGTGAGAACCACAATTGCAAGGAAGCAATTCCGAATGGCCACGGCGTGCGCTTTGGCGCTGGCCGTCATGTCGGGTACGGCCAGCGCGCAAACGACATTGGCGCCGGTCAACGAGAGGGCGCTTGTCACCGGCCCGGCAGTCCACGTCTGGACGAATGGCTACGGCGAGTGCTGGCACAGCGGTTTCGGCCCGGCCCCTTCGCCGAATCTCGTCTGTGGCCCCCAGCCGATCGCGCAGTACGTCGCCCCCACGCGCGCGGCGCAACCGGCCCCCGTCGTGGTCGCCGCAGCCACTCCGCAGCCGGTACGCGAAAAAGTGACTCTGGACGCCGATGCACTGTTTGACTTCGATAAAGCGGTCCTGCGTCCCGAAGGCCGGGCTGCCCTGGATGCCTTCGTCAGCAAGCTCCAAGGCGTCGAGCTCGGGATGATCACCGCCGTCGGGCATACCGACCGCTTGGGTTCCGAACGCTACAACCAGCGTCTCTCGGATAAGCGCGCGGCAGCGGTAAAGAGTTATCTGGTGGCCCAAGGCATCGAGCAGGATCGCGTGCGCGCCGAAGGCAGGGGTGAGGCGCAGCCGGTCACCAGGACCGGCGAATGCCCGGGCGCCAAGAGCGCGAACGTCATTGCCTGCCTGCAACCTGATCGTCGCGTCGATGTCGACGTGGTCGGCACCAGGACCACGCAGTAGCCGGGCGCTCGCGCAGTTACGAGACAAGCCAATGCGGTCAAACGATGTATGAAAGAGGTATGCCAATGAAAACGATGCGAAGGTACGCAATCAGCGCGGTCGCGGCAGCAGTGCTGCTCGGCGCGGGTGGATGCAGCGGGATGTCGACGCGGGACAAGGACACCGCAATCGGCGCGGGCGTAGGTGCGGTCGGGGGTGCGGTCCTTACTGGCGGCAGCGCGATCGGCACGGTCGGCGGCGCCGCGGTTGGCGGCGTGATCGGCAATCAGGTCGGAAAGGACAACTAGCGCTTTCGGTGACGCGAGCGATTCTGTCGCCTTATGTGTGCGCCAGCGCACAGAGCGAATTTGCGCGGTAGGGCATGGTATCTCCGGGTGTTCGTTCTCCCCTTTCTCCTTCCCTGACGAACACCTGCAGCATCGGGCCCGGAACGGCAATCACGTTTCGGGCCTTTTTCTTTGGCGCCCGACAGCGGTCACGCGGCCGCGGATATCCGCGTCTTGCGCAATGCGCGCCCGGGCGGCGCGCCGTCGTGCATGTCCTTGACGACCTCGTAGCATCCGCAAGCCGCTGCCTCGAGACCTCTGCGGTTGAGAACGGTGATGTCGCCGCGGCTGTAGCTGATCAGTTTTCGCTTCTGCAGCGCTTGGGCGGCCTTGGTGACGCCGACCCGCCGCACACCCAGCATGTGGCCCAGGAATTCGTGCGTCATGCGGAATCGGTCCGACTTGACGCGGTCCTGGGTCATCAGCAGCCAGCGGGCAAGGCGCGTCCCCACCACGTGGAAGCGATTGCACGCGGCGGTTTGCGAAATCTGGGCCATCAATGTATGGGCGTACCGGTACAGCTCCTGCTGCAACGACACGCTGAGCCGGAATTCCCTGACGAAGTGCGCCGACGCCATCCGCATGGCCGTCCCCGCCCCTTGCACCAGGGCGCGAACCGACGACGCAGTGTGCCCCAGCACCAGAGGAATGCCGACCATCCCCTCGCGGCCGATCAGGCCGACTTCCAGGGCGAGGTGGTCGTCCGCCAGCGTCAGCAACGACACCAGCGAGGCACCGGGAAAGTAAACATGGCGGATCCTCTCGCCCGGCTCGTAGAGCACCTCTCCGAAGACCAGAATGACCGGTTCGAGTCCGGCGAGCAGACGCCGATAGTCCTTGCGAGGGATGGCGGCAAGCAGGCTGTTTTCAATTTTGAGCACGGTCTCGATCACGAGAGCTGGTCAACGATGGCGGTCTTGCCGGAAAGCAGGCGGTCGGATTCCCGCCTGACTACTGCGTAGCACTCGCACACGCGCGCTTCAAGATGCGGTCGGTCCAGCACGGTGATCTTGCCGCGGCTGTATTGGATCAAGCCCTCGGCCTGAAGCTTGCCGGCGGCCTCGGTCACGCCTTCGCGGCGCACGCCCAGCATATTGGCAATCAGTTCCTGGGTCATGACCAGCTCGTTCGAGGGCAGCCGGTCGAGGCTCAAGAGCAGCCAGCGGCACAACTGCTGCTCGACCGAGTGGTGCCGGTTGCACACCGCGGTCTGCGCCATCTGCGTGATCAGCGCCTGCGTGTAGCGCAGCAGCAGGTACTGCAGCGGACCGCCGCGCTCGAATTCGTCTTTCACGAGGCCCGCCTTGAGCCGGTAGGCGTAGCCCGCGCTTTGCACCACGGCGCGGCTAGGGGTGGTTTCGCCGCCCATGAACAGGGCGATGCCGACCACGCCCTCGTAGCCTACGACGGCGATCTCCGCCGAGCTTCCGTCCTCCATGACGTAGAGCAGGGACACGATGCTGGCGGTCGGGAAATACATATACCCCTGCTGACTGCCTGATTCGTAGAGAGCCCAGCCGAGCTCCAACGGAACCAATTCGAGATGTGGCAGCAGGCGTGCGTAGTCCGTATCCGGCAGCGCGGCGAGAAGGTGGTTCTGCTTCGGCGTGTGCGGCGCGCGCATGGTGGCAAGAGTAGGTCGAAAGTCGCGCGCCGTATGTGCGCCAGCGCACGGATCTCCGCTTTCCACGGGAACACCATTCGCGCACCGTCATGAACGAGCCGAGCACGCCGATCGTGGACTCCACCGCGCTCGCGGCCAGCGAGCTGCGACGCGCGCATCCACCTTGCAGCCGGCGCACTGGCGTTATGCGCACTGGTCGCCGCGTCGTACCTGGCACGCGGCAGATGATATTGGCAACTACGGTTGATGACCCTGCAGAAGGAGACACAAACGATGAAAGTCGACGGCGGACTAATAGCCGCAACGGCGATGAGCTTCTTGATCCTGATCCTGGGTCTGGTCGGCTGCCCGCAGAAGGAGGGCCCCGCCGAGCACGCGGGCAAGGAAGTCGACAAGGCGATGGACAAGGCCGGACAGCAGATCGAGAAGGCTGGCGAAAGCGTGCGCGACGCCGCCAAGGGTGACAACAAGTGAGCGCAGGCGCGCACGACACACGAGAATCGGACGTGAAGATCAGGAACGTCACCAAGCGCGGGCGCTGAAACAGGCCCCGGACACATTGATCGTTCGGGACGCCGTACGCTGTCGCTAGCGTCGACTCGGATCCAGATCTGCCTGGCGCCGCCGCAGGTCGGCAACGACGCCGGCAACGGCGCGCTTGCGTGCTGCCGCGGTATCGTGGGGATCGAGCGCCGGCCCATCCGATCGAGCCTCCAACTGCGCGAGCTTGTCAAATAGCCCCATGGCCCGCTCCGGGTCGTAGCCGGTTACGAACAAGATGGCCGCTCCGATGGTGTCCGCCTCGCGCTCCTGAATCTGCGCTATGGGCTTGAACGCGGCCGCGTAGGAGTCCTGGGCCAGAAACTCGAGCAGGGCCGCGCGCGCGGTGGGAAGCCTGTCCTTGCCCACGAATTCGGCCATGAACGAGAGCTTGTCAGATGCGTGCCCGGCAAGCAGATGCGCGGCCTCGTGGCACAGCATCAGGGCAAGCTCGTCGTCGCTAAGCGCGAGCTTCCGCACGAACTTAGCGTCGATGAGGATGGTTTGTCCCGGAAACGCCACGGCGCCGTGGCCGAAGTCGTCGATCAGGATGGCCCTCCAGGCGGACTCGGCGAAGCGCGGATCGACAGCCCCCGCTGCAGCGCCTACGGCGGCCATCACCCTGTCCACGCGCGCGTTCAATATCGGATCCTGGTCCAGCGCGTGATCCCTGCGCGCCTTGCGCACGTAGCTCGCTGCGAGCCCGCGCCATGCCGCCGCGGCTTCGGATTCCGGATATGCCGCGGCGGTCCCGGGGCCGCCCGCCGGAACTTGGGGAAAGCAAACCCCGCACACAAGCATCAGCACGGCCGCGACGCACGCTTTGATGGCTTCCCTCCAATTCGCCCCAGGCTCCCGCGTTGTCCCCGCGGGATGCCATTCCGAAGCAAGTATGCCGCTTCGACCCTATTGTCACAACAAAGGGTCCGAGTCTGTGCATAAATGCACATAGCGCCGCGCCATGTAAGGCCTCGTAAGCGGATGGCTGCAGAGTCTCGCGCTATCCCATCGCCGTTGAATGCTCCGTGCGACAGCGCACCCGGGCGTGCCGCTCTCTGCGGTTGTGTGCGCCAACGCACAGCGCGCCGCACATGGTTGGCGATAATCGAAGCACCGCGCGACAACGGCCGGCGGGCGCCGCTGCTTTCCCGTCGCTCGGCAACGCTGAACGAGGTCGTCTTCGATGTGCAGGTTGCTGGTCGCGGGTCTCGCGGCAATTGCCGGACTGGGTGGGCAAGTCCGGCGGCGTGGGTGGAGGAGTTTTTCCGCCACTGGCCCTGTCATCGCTGTCCTCGCCGGCAAATGAAGCCACAGCCAGCGGAGCTTTTTGCATGCGATGCCGCCGAGCTCGTGGCGCGCTATGTCCACGCCCTGATCGAGTGGTGGCTGCTCGGCGCGAAGGCGCCAGCATGTCGGCCCGAGGATACGCAGCGTGACGCGGAGCAGCGGTGGGAGGAAGAAGGCGGGAACTTGTCCAGGTGACGAAGTGAACCGGGCCCGGAGCGGCGATCCCGTTCCGGGCCTTTTTCTTTGTGCGCGACGGCGCTCGTGACGCTGCCTGCAGGCCGGTATGTCTAGGCGTGTGCACTACCGAACAGACTGCCCCGGGCGAACAATCCGAACACGATAAGTTGGATCTTCCTTGCTTTCTTGGGCGAGGCAGTGGGCTTGTCACGAACACGATGAATTGATTCGGACCGGCGCTCGGTACTCAGGATACGTCGTGGTGCAATCGATCGACGTCGTGAAGGAAGACGGCAATGGCAGCCGCGTCGGAGCGGGCACCATCGCCGGAGCGATCATCGGCGGTGTGCTCGGCCACCAGGTCGGGCAAGGCGCCAGTCAAGCAGCCGCAGGTACCGCCTCCGCGGCAGGGCGGCGAGCAGGCTGTTTGGAGCGTGCGGTGGGAGCATCCCCGCAGGGCTAGTTTGAAAGTCATGCACCGTAATATGTACGCCAACGCACAGATTGTCGAATTCAGAGGGAACATCATGTATGGATTGAATGGCGACGCGGAAGGTGGCGAAATGAACCGGGATCGTATTCACGGCGTCTGGAAGCAGTTCGAGGGGAGCGTGAAGGAACAGTGGGGCACGCTGAGCGGTGATCCGCGCATGGTAGCCGCCGGCAAGCGCGATCGCATTGCGGGCAGGATCGAGGAGCAGCGCAGCATCTCGAAACAACAGGCAGACCGGCAACTCGAGGACTTCATGCAACGCAACCGCAATTGGCAGGACCTATCACGGCACTAAGGCTCGATTTGACATTCTTTCGGAGAATCCGACCATGCAACAACTCAAGCGTCTTTCCGCTCTTTTTCTCGCCGTCATGCTGCTGACCATGCTGGGTTGCGCGTCCACGGCGCAGCGGGAGGGAACGGGGGAATACGTCGACGACTCCGTCATCACGACGAAGGTGAAAGCCGCGATCCTCGACGAGCCTTCGCTGAAAGTCGCCGAAATCAACGTCGAGACCTTCAAGGGCGTCGTGCAATTGAGCGGCTTCGTAAGCTCTCGGACCGCCATGAACAAGGCGGTCGAGGTTGCGCGCGGCGTCAACGGCGTCAAGTCCGTCAAGAACGACATGCAGCTGAAGTAATTCACCTCATCACTCGGAGAACACCATCATGCACATCGATCGTAAACGTCTCGTCCTGGGTGTAACGCTTGCCGGCGCATTGTCGGTCCTGATCGCAGGTTGCGGCCGTCAAGACGAACAGGCCGCGCAACCCGCAACCCAACCCGCAACCACCAGCCAAGCCGCACCCGCCTCCGAACCCGCGAGCACTGCCCAACCCGCAACGACCAC
>Ga0316620_10000671_pt1 | contig 13945 bp, 14 predicted proteins | sample OWC_Aug_M1_C1_D5_FD_207651 | JGI IMG/M metagenome (GOLD analysis project Ga0316620, IMG submission 207651) | Wetland soil microbial communities from Old Woman Creek delta, Ohio, United States - OWC_Aug_M1_C1_D5_B | ecosystem: Environmental > Terrestrial > Soil > Wetlands | place: USA: Ohio... | reverse complement strand
GAGAACGGCCTCGAGAGTCTGGTCGCGAAGAACAACGCGCTGGTGGAATCACTCAACGTTCGCAGCGAACCCGGCGTGCCCGAGACACAGCTGGCCGAGTCGGTGGCGGAGCCCGCCGTCGAACGCGCTCCGTCTCCCCTGCCCTCCCCGCCGCCCGCCCCTTCGACGCCTGCTTCGGTCGAGGAGAGCATTGCGCGCAAGCTCAAGCTGCTCGCCGAGCTGCTGCCTGCCCTCGAGCGACCGGAGCCTGCGGCCGCTGAGCCGACCGGCAGCGCCGCCCAGGCGATTGAACAGCTGCGCGACGAGGCCTACGTCGACACGATCATCGATCCGACGGGCAGCGAATGGGACGCGATCCTGGATGTATCCGTCGAGGAATCGGCCCCGAACCCGGTCGAGCCCGCGCCGGTGGCACAGACCCCCGACACCACTCCGCCTGCTGTTGAAGCGGTCGTGCGCGTCCCAGACCCGGTGGCACCGGTGCAGGTGGCGCCGCTGCCGGAAGCGGTGGCGCCCAGCCCGGAGCCCGTCCTGCCGACGCGAGAAACTCCTCCGGCTGTTGTCGAGGCGGTTCCGCCGGCGCTGGCAGCCGCCGCGCCTGCCAGCGAGTCGATGGTCGAGCTGGCCGTGCAGATCGATTCGCCGGTCGAGAATTCCGTGGCACCGGTCGTCGCGGCGCTCGTCGAATCCGCGCCCGAGGCACGTCCCGAGCCTGTGCAGCCTCCCGCCGCCGAAGAAGACACGAGCCTGGAAACTCTGGTCGCCAAGAGCAACGCAATGGTCGACTCGCTCGAAGCACGGAACGAGCCTGCAAGGCCACTCCCTGCACCGGCGGCCGCCGAACCCGAGAAAGCGCCTGCTCCACCGGCGCCCGCACCCGCGCCGCTCGTGCTCGAGGTCATCGACGGGCCGCCGCGCGTGCTCGATGTCCCATTGCTCGCGGCGCCGGTCAAGGCTGCCGAGCCGGCGCCGCCACGCATCGTCAGTGCGCCGCTCAAGAAACCGGTCCACGCCAAGCACGGCAAACACGGCAAGAACGCCAAAATACGGAAGCCGCCACCGCGGCCCGATTCGAAGGCGGTGCTCGCCGCACCCACGGTCGATGGCGCACCAGCGGCGCCGACGCTGCCTGCGCACCTGGAGACCCAGCCGCTCGCGTCGACACCGAAGCCGACCGCCCCGGCTGCGCCAGCCCTCCCCGCACACATGGTGACTCAGCCGCTCGCCTTGACGCCGAAACCGACTCCCCCGGCGCCGAAGACGGCTTCGCGTCAGCCGCCGAAGGTCGCGACGAAGGCGCCCGCGGCTGCGCCACCAAAGTCACCGCATCCGGGTAGCGCGCGCAGGGTTGAAATCCTCTCCGAACCGCTGCCGGCGGTCGACAGCACGCAGACGATCCGCTCGCTGACGCCGCTCGAGCTCGCCGACGACCAGAAATCGCGCTGGTTCGCCATTCAGCTGTCGCTCGCGGAGGACGCCTTCGATCCCGAGCACGTGCCGCACCTCGACATCTTCGATGAATTCCGGCTGTACTCGGTTGCCGGACTCGAACAGGGCCGATTCATGCACGCGCTGCGACTCGGATTCTTCGAAAGCGAGGCCTCCGCCCAGGCGGTCGCCGGATATCTCAACTGCTACTTCGAGTCGCCCGCGGTCAAGCGCGTGAGCAACGCCGAGCGCGAGCGCTTCGCCGAGCAGCAGAAAGTCGTGCCGCGCAAGGATGTCGGCGCGACGGGCTTGCACGCGGTCATCGAATTGAGCAGCCCAAGGCCGGTGCCCGAGACGCGGCTCGCCGACCTGCGCGAGGCAAACGGCGTGCCCGTTCCCGAGGACAAGTCGCTCTGGTCGCGACTCTTTTCGCCGCTCAAGCGCTAGCTCCGAGCGCCCGCTTCCCGTGCGGGTGCCGGCAAGCGCGCAACGCGAGATCCGAAGTTCTGCGGGCCTACTTCCCGCGCCAGCCTGGTCCGCGCACGAAGCGACCCGGCAGCACGCCGGTGTGCTCGCCATCCTTGATGACCTGCTCACCGTTCACGAAGACATCCACGACACCGGTCGAATACTGGTGCGGCTGGTCGTAGGTTGCGTGATCGATGATCCTGCCGGCGTCGAACACGACCACGTCCGCATAGTAGCCAGGCGCGAGCCGGCCGCGCTCCTTCAGGCGCAGGTTGTGCGCGGGCAGCCAGGTGAGCCGCCGGATCGCGTCCGCAAGGGTCGCGACGTGCTCATCGCGCACGTAGTGCCCGAGAAAGCGCGCGACGTTGCCGTAGGCGCGCGGGTGCGGATTGGATTTCAGGAAGACGCCCTCGGGTGCAAGCGATTCCTCGTCGGAGCCGATGCTTACCCACGGGAGCCTCAGTCCCTTGAGTACGTTGTCCTCCGACATGAGGAAATACGCGGTGCCGACGCGGCTCCCGTCCTCGATGATGAGATCGAGCACGGTCTCCTCGGGCGACTTGCCGCGCATCTTCGCGACCTCGGCGAGCGTCTTGCCGGTGAGCGGTTTCAGCTGCTCATTCTTGAAGCCGATGAAGAGCACCCGGTCGGGCGTCCCGGCCATCTGCAGCAGGTTCTCCCAGTCGGGCTTCGGATCGCGCATGTCCGCGAGCACGCGCGCGCGCAGCGCGGGATCCTTGAGCCGCGCGATCCAGGCATCGAGGCCGCCTTCCTGGACCCAGGGGGGATTCGCCGCGTCGAGCCCGGTCGCGCCCGCCGTATACGCATACATGTCGGCGCTTACGTCGAGGCCATCGGCGCGCGCAGTCTCGATGCGTGCGATGGCCGCGTCCATTTTCGGCCAGTTCCGCTCACCTGCAGCCTTGAAGTGGTAGATCTCGGCGTGCTGGTGCGTCGCGCGTGCGATCTCGATTACCTCGTCGATGCCCTCGAGCAGGCGATCGCCTTCGCTGCGCATGTGGCTGATGTAACCGCCACCCGATTCGGCGGCCGCGAGCGCCAGCGCCTTCAGTTCCGCGGTCTTCGAATAGGAGGCGGGAGCGTAGATGAGCGACGAGCCCACGCCGAGCGCACCCTCGCGCATCGCCTGGCGCACCAGGTCCTGCATGCGCGCGAGCTCCGCCGGCGTCGGCGCGCGATCCGCGTAGCCGAGCTCGTGGATGCGGACGGTGGTCGCGCCGACGAAGGAAGCGACGTTGGTCGCGACGTGGCGCCGCTCGAGATACCCGAGGTACTCGCCGAGCGTGGTCCATTCGATCGCGTACTTCTCGTCGCCCTGGTGCTTCAGGTCCTCGGCCTTCATCGCATCGTTCCAGGGTCCCATGGACCAGCCTTCGCCCATGACTTCGAGCGTCACGCCCTGGCGGATGTCGCTCTCGGACTTCGGATCGATGATCAGCGAGCTCGTCGCCCAGGAGAGCATGTTGACGAAGCCGGGACTCACGGCGAGCCCGCTCGCATCGATCGTCCTCGTCGCCGCCCGTCCACGCAGGTTCCCGATGGCGACGATGCGGTCGCCCTTGATCGCGAGGTCGGCGACGCGGCCCGGCTTGCCGGTGCCGTCGTAAAGCGTGCCGCCGCGGATGATGACGTCGGCGTAGACGGCAGCCGAGCCGACGGAAGCCAGTCCGCAGAGAAGTCCGGCCGCAAGGCAGCCGAGGAAGCCGAGCCGGCGCAGTGTTGTCATGGTCCCTCCCGTGAAAACTCCCAGATGGCGTCGATCTCGAGGCGCGCGCTTTCAGCCAGGCCCACGGGCAGACCAGCGTCCGTCTGCAGGCAGAATTCGGGCGTCGGTCCGAGCGTCATCTGCCGCATCCACAGCGCCTCGTCGGAGTCGCGCTGCGCGAACTGCCCGAGGAGCGCCGGGTAGCTCGTTCCCGCAGGCTTGGAAAACCAGAGCGCCCGGGACGCGCGCGCCTCCCGCCGGCCCGCGCGCAATCGGTAGAGCCCGGCGATTCCCGCTGCAGCGAGCAGGGCGACGCGGTCATGCGGGGCGCGGCGCACTCCGCCCACGGCCGCTTCGTTGATGGCGTCGAGCGCCGCCGAGTCATCGAGGTAGTACCAGTCTTCGTACGTCTCCGGCAGCTCGGGCCCGCCGCCGAGCCACGGTGCCCGCGACAGGCGCTGCACACGCGAACCGCGATATCCGGCCGGCGCATTCGCCCGCAGGATACGATGAAACTCGAAGTGGCGCCGCTCGTACTCGTCGCGCGCGATGTGCGGCTGGCGCGCATGCCAGAAGACGTACGCAAGCGCCGCGTCAGCGCTCATGCCGGCGGCGCCGTGCGGGGCTTGCGGTGCGGACGCGGCACGAGCTCGCCGCCGCAATTCGGGCAGACGTAGTGCATGGCCTTGGCACAATCCGGGCAGAACGTGCACTCGTAGCTGCAGATGAACGCGGGCGCGTCGCCCGGCGTCGCCGCCGTGCACTTTTCGCAGGACTTACGCAGCTCGAGCGCCATGGAGGTTCACCTCTTGCCGCCTTGCGGGAGGCTTGGATAGTCGGTGTATCCCTGCGGGCCGCTCGCATAGAAGGTCTCGGAGTTCCATCGATTGAGCGGCGCGTCGGTCGCGAACCGGCGCGGCAGGTCGGGATTGGCGAGGAACAGCTTGCCGAACGCCGCGGCATCGGCTTCGCCGGCGGCGAGGAGCTCCGCCGCGCTGGCGCGCGTCAGACCCTCGTTGGCCACGTAGACGCCGCCGAACGCCGCCTTGAGCAGGGGGCCGATGCGGTCTTCGCCGAGGTGTTCGCGCACGCACAGAAAGGCAATCCGGCGCCGGCCGAGCTCGCGTGCAACGTAGCCGAAGGTCGCCGCCCGGTTGGAGTCACCCATGTCGTGCGCATCTCCCCGCGGCGCAAGGTGCACGCCGACGCGACCCGCTCCCCAGACGGAGATCGCCGCATCCGCGGCCTCGAGCAGGAAGCGCGCGCGATTCTCGATGCTGCCGCCGTAATCGTCGGTGCGCCGGTTGGTGCTGTCCTGGAGAAACTGATCGGGCAGATAACCGTTGGCGCCGTGCAGCTCGACCCCATCGAAGCCGGCGCGCTCGGCGTTGGCGGCGGCCCGCCGGTACGACTCGATCACCGCAGGGATTTCCGCGCGCTCGAGCGCACGCGGCACGACGTAGGGTGTTTCCGGCCGCACGAGACTCACCCGTCCCTGCGGCGCGACAGCGCTCGGCGCCACCGGCAGGGCGCCCCCGAGATACAGGGGATGCGAAACGCGGCCCACGTGCCACAGCTGCAGGAACATGCGCCCGCCCGCCGCGTGCACCGCGCGCGTGACGCGCTGCCAGCCCGCGACCTGCTCATCGGACCAGACGCCAGGCGTGCCCGGATAGCCGATGCCCATCGGCGAGACCACGGTCGCTTCCGAGAGGATGAGGCCGGCCGAGGCACGCTGCGAGTAATACTCGGCCATCAACGGATTGGGAACGCGCGTGTCGCCCGCCCGGCAACGCGTGAGCGGCGCCATGAAGATGCGGTTGGGAAGCAGAAGTTCGCCGAGCTTCAGCGGGTCGAGCAGGCCAGGCATGCAAATTCCAGAGGAGCGAGTCCGCGGCGCCTCACCGGGCGCGGGCCCTATGATGCCACGGCTGAGCGCCGCCTCGGCAGCCCGAGCGCATCGTTGAGCTCGGCGAGGAAGCGCGTGACTCCCTCGTCCCCGACGCGGACGTCGTCCGCGTCGCCGGCCAGCCTCTCGAGCAAGGTCCCGTCCCCGGGCTGCGACTCGATCAGGGTGAAGAGCGGGACCTCGCCGCGCGCGTCGCGCAGGCGTAACGCGATGTAGAACATGGCAAGATCGGTGCTGAGTCCGGAGCCCTGCGAGTAGAAGAACCGCCACAGGGAAAAGCCCGTCGGCAGCGCCTGCGCTTCGCACACGACCCGTTCGATGCTCGCGAGCGCCACGATGCGCGTGTTCTCGGCGAGCCAGAACCGGCGCGTATCGATGCGCACGTGCTCGAGGCGTCGGTCGATCGTCACCAGCCGCCGATAGGAAAAAAGGTACAGGGCCCGCACGAACAACGGTGTCGTGGCGGTCAAACGGTGTTCCGATCGCGCAAGTTCCGGTTCGATCAGCAGGTGGCTCACGGCGGCAGAACTCCCCACTCTCGCCGCCGACACGGTATCATGGCGACACTCGAAAGAGACCCCCGGGTTCCCGATGCCTCACGTCGAGCTGAGTCGACCGCTGGAGGATTACTTTGCGTTCGCCGAGACCGAACGCCGGGGCGATGCGCGACGCTTCACGATCACCCTGCCCTATCTTGCCGGCGCGCAGCTCGGCCGCCTGCAATGGTGGTGGCGGATGAGCGACGCGGAGTTCGAGCTCACCGGCGAGGAAGGCATGGCCGCCCGGCGCGCACGCGAGACGGATCGCTTCCGCCGGCACATCGTGCGGTGGCTCGCCAACACCGGGCAGCGGCTCTACGGGGATGAGCCCATTCCGCGCATCGCAGCGCTGCCGGCGCCCGATCCGCGCACGAGCGGGGATCAGACCGCCAGGTCAGCGTTGCCCAGATCAGTCAAGGTCGCCAACGGGTGAGCCGGGCGGTCTCGTCGCAGGGCTGCTTCTGTTCTCGCTGGCCTTCATCAGCGCGCTCGAAGACCTGCATGCGTTCGACCGCGCTACCGGCCGCGGCTGCGTCGACGCGCTGCACGCACCATTCCTCCTTCTTGCGCTCGTATTCGTGCCTGGCGGCTTGCACGAGTTGCTCCTGCGCCCGTACGGCGTCCGTGAACCGGCCGAGGAACGTGCGATATCCCTGCATTCGCACGGCGTCACCCGAGCCGAGGCCGGGCGCGTTCCTGCGTGCGTAGTCCTCGAGACAGGCCTTGAGCTGGGCGAGCTGCCGTTCGCGGTCGCTGAGCGCACGCGCTGCCTGGGCCACGACCGCGCTTGCATTGCACTCGCGCGTGACCGCAATGTCCGTGATTGGCTGCATGCGTTCGGAGTGCCTCGCGGCCTGCCGCGGGAGCTCGAGTATACGCGGCGAGCGGTCGATCGCCAGGTCGCTGCGGCACTGCGCGAGCACGTGTTGGCGCAGAACCTCGACCCGGGACGACGGTCGAAGGCGTGGCAATCGCTAAGAACCTGGTGGAAGTCGCAGTCCGATGAGTAAGATTTGACTTAAGGGCGCTAAAGTCAGGGTGCTCCCGGACGATACCACGGTGCGGGAACCTGACCGGCTTCCGCGGACTGGGCCCCTTGGGGAACAGGATCGACAGTTTCAACCAGATGCCCCTGAGGAACCTCGAATCGGCGAGAGAACTTCACAAGGACCGGAACCATGCTAGTGCTCAGCCGACGCGCCGACGAATCGATCGTAATCCAGCCCGCGGAAGGAACCGACGAGAGCATGACGCTCAAGGAGCTGTTCGCCAACGGCCCCATTCAGATCACGCTGCTCGGTGGCACGGGCCGGCGCATCAAGATGGGAATCGAGGCTCCGACGCAGCTCGCGATCAGGCGCAAGGAATAGGGTCTGCCTGCGGTCACGGATCGCAGCGGCGCAGCAGCTCGCAGAAGAACGTCCGGATGTCGGCCGCCAGCAGCTCCGGCTCCTCATGGGCGGCGAAGTGGCCGCCGCGCGGCATCTCCGTCCAGCGGGCCACCTCGTAGCCCCGTTCCACGTAAGTCCGCGGCGGAAAAGGCGCCTCGCGCGGGAAGCGGGCGATGCCGCAAGGCACCGAGATCCGCTCGCCGCGCGCCAGGCACAGGGGACGCAGCCGGTTCTCGAAGTAGTAGCGCATGGACGAGGCGATCGTCGCGGTGACCCAGTAGATCATCACCTGTACCAGTACCTCATCGCGCGTGAAACGGCGCTCGAGATCGCCCGCGCAATCCGACCAGCCGCGATACTTCTCCACCAGCCAGGCCGCAAGGCCCGCGGGGGAATCGTTGAGCGCGGCGCCGAGCGTCTGTGGCCGGGTACGTTGCTCGTGTGCATATCCGCCTTCCTCGTCGTACCAGCGAGCGGCGTCCGCGAGAAACGCACGCTCCTCGTCCGTCAGCTCCCCGGCGGAGCCAAAGGACGGACGGTAGGATCCGGGGATGCAATTGAGGTGCAGGCCGAGCACGCGGTCCGGATACTTGAGCGCGATGGCGGTGCCGATCCCGGCGCCGACGTCGCCACCCTGCAGCCCGAAGCGCCGGTAGCCGAGCTCGTCCATCAGCCGGACGAACGTATCCGCAACGCGGAAACTGTCGTATCCGGCCCGCGCGGGTCGCGCTGAGAATCCAAACCCCGGGATCGAAGGGATGATGAGGTCGAACGCGAGCTCGGGGTTGCGCCGGTCGCCCGCCGCCGTGAGGAAGGGCACCAGTTTCACGAGCTCGGCGAAGGATCCCGGCCAGCCGTGGGTGAGTAGCAGCGGCACCGACCGCTTGCCCGACCCGCGTACATGCACGAAGTGCACAGCGCTCCCGTCGATCGTCGCGATGAATTGCGGCAGGCGGTTGAGCCGCGCTTCGTGCTCGCGCCAGTCGAACTCGTCGTGCCAGTACTCGATGAGTGCGCGCAGGTAATCGACGTCCGCACCCATCGACCAGCCGCAGCCCGCGACCGAGTCCGCCCAGCGCGTGCGCTCGAGGCGCTCGCCGAGATCCGCGAGCACGGCATCCGGAACGGCAATTGAGAATTCGCGCAACACTCACTGTCTCCGGCCGCGAGTGTTGCGTGCATGCGCGGCGCGTGACAACCGAGTTTTTCTGAGCGCCCGATCAGAAACGCTTATCGATGCGGGTCAGGCCGCGAACGCGAGACGCCGCCGCATCTCCCCGCGCGCCAGCAAGCAGCTTACGACCGCCTGCAGGGTCACGGTCGCGACCGACAGGTACCAGAAGTGCTCGATCTTCACCCACGGCCGATGGGCGAGCCACAGCACGGGCAGGACGAAGGTGATGAGGCGCCCGCCGCTCGAGATCAGCGACGGCAAGGTATTGCCGAGCGCCTGGAACAGGCCCGAGCAGGTGAAGATGATGCCGCTCGCGACGAAGTTCCAGGACGTGATGCGCATGTAGGTCGCGCCCACCTCGATTACCGCGGGCTCGCTCGAGAATTGGCCGATCAGGAGCTCGGGCCGCCACTGGCAGAAGAGCGTGAGCGCCGCCATGATGCTCGAGCCGATGAACGCGGCGGAGCGGAAGGTCTCGCGCACACGCGGGGCCAGCCGGGCGCCGAAATTCTGGCCCGCAATCGGCGACACCGCGAACGCGACCGCCATCGCCGGCAGGAAGATCGCCTGGCTCACTCGCAGACCGATGCCGATGCCGGCCTGCGCGTCGGCGCCGAACTGGCGGATCGCACTGTAGAGGACCACCAGGATGACGAACATGAGCGCGAACTCGCCGCCCGCGGGCAGGCCGATGTTGACGAGGCGCCGGCAGGTCGCAAGCTGCGGACGCCATTGTCCGGGCGTGAACGCCACGTACCGCTCCAGGCTCACGAAGTACACGATCAGGACCGCGACGCCGATCGCAACCGAGATCGAGCTCGCCAGCCCTGCACCCATCACGCCGAGCGCATGACCTGTTCCCCAGCCGGCGATGAGCACCGGCGCGAGCACGACGTTGAGCGCGACGGTCAGCGCCTGCACCAGCATCGTCGGCTTGACGATGCCTGTCCCGCGCAGTGCCGAGCCCATCGCGACGATCGCAAACTGCAGCGCGAGGTTCGGGAGGTACCAGTGCAGATAGGTCTTGCCGGCGAGCGCCGTGCCCGCATCGGCGCTGATCATCCGGACGTAGCCATCCGTGACCGCGTAGCCGACCACCAGCACCAGGACCGCGCAGATCGCCGACAGCAGCACCGACTGGTTGAAGACGAGGTTGGCGTCCGCCTGATCCTTGCGGCCGGCCGCGTGCGCGATGAGCGTCACGGTCCCGACGCCGAGGACCTGTGTCAGCGCCAGCGCCACGAACGTCATGCTGCCGCCGGCCGCGACGCCCGCGATCGCTTCCTTGCCGAGCCCTGACACGAAGTACAGGTCGACGAGCAGGTACAGGGTCTGCACGATCATGCCGGCCGCGAGGAAGGCGGCCATGTGCAGGAGGTGTCCCTTGATCGAGCCCTCGGTCAGATCCTTCATCCGGCTCCCGGCTTACTTGGCTGCAGGCAGGGTTCCTGCCTCGACCAGGACCATCTTATCCGGGTTGAGATACTTGTGTATGGCGCCGTTCACCTGCTCGAGTGTCACGGCCGCGACCGCTTTCGGGTAATCATCGAGCCAGCTGAGCGGCTTGCCCCGCTGGATGAAACGCAGCATGACGCTCGCCATGCCGTCGGTCGTCGCGAGGCTCACCTTGTACGAACCGATGAGATCGGTCTTGCGCGCCGCCAGCTCGTCGGCCGTGATCCCGTCGCGCCACCAGCGCTCGAGCTCCCGGCGGGTGGAGGCAATTCCCTTGTCGAGGAGCTGCGGCGCGAACGAGCCGCTCACCCGCCAGTCGCCGTCCGTGAACGTGTCGTTGTCCAGGTACGCGCCGATGCCGTACGTCAGGCCTTCCCTGTCCCGCACGATCTGCATCAGCCGCCCGGTGAAGCCGCTGCCGAGCACGGCCGCGCCGACCCGGAGCGGAATCGAATCGGCGTCGGCGTAGCGCAGGCCGCTCGCCTGGCCGAGCACGATCGAGACGCTGGTCTTGTCGGCCATCGCCACCTTTTCTTCGCGCGCACCGCCGGCCGTCCCGGCGCGGGCCTGCCTCAGCGCGTCGACACCGCCCTTCCAGCCGGCGAGATCCCTGCGCAGCTGCGACTGGATCTTCGGCAGGTCGAGATCGCCTACGATGACGAGCGTGAAGTGCGCCGGCCCGTAGTATTTTGCGTAGAACGCCTTGACGTCCTCGAGCTCGGTGTGGTCGAGGGCGGACAGCATCTCCTGAGTGGTCGCAGGCCGGTTCGGATGACCGGCCGGGTACACGGCGCGCGCAAACGCCTCGGCTGCGCGGCTGTCGGTGTCCTCCAGCGAACGTTGCAGCGCGCCCGCAAGCTGCCTCTTCGCCTTCTCGAATTCCGCGGCCGGAAACGCCGGCCGTCGCAGCTGCTCGACGATGAGGCGCAGGATCGTCGGCGTGTCCTTGCGCAGGCACTTGGCGCGCACGCCGAGCGTTTGCGCACCGACGTTGAAGGAGATCGTTGCGCCTACGCTCTCGAGCTGTTGCGCGATCGCGAACTTGTCGGCCGTCGAGGTGCCCTTGTCGAGCATCATGCCGGTGAGCGTGGCGACATCCGGATGCTGCTCGCCGGCGAACGCATCACCTGCTGGCAGGGAGCCGTAGATCGTGACGACATCCTTGACCGCCGTCGGATACGCGATGACATCGACGCCGGCGATCTTCGTGCGTACGACATGATCGGCAATGCCAGCGAAGGCATTCGTCGCCGACAGCACGGAGAGCGCGAGAATGTATCTGAGAGAGTTCATTTGGACTCCACTTTCGCCTCGACGGGCACGAACCAGCCGGTCGTGCTCTGGTCAGCGACGAGGTAGGCGCGAGCCACGCGCAGTACGTCGGCGGCGGTCACCTTCCTGACGTCCTGCGGGAACGTCACATAGCGGGTCCAGTCGCCCGCCGCGATCCATTCGTTGATCGAGGCCGCCACGTTGGCCGTGCCGTCGCGCGCATAGGCAATCGTTGCCGAGATCTTGGACGCTGCCATCGCCACTTCCGCGTCGGTCACGCCGTCCTTGACGACGCGTGACACTTCATCGCGCAGCACCTTTTCCACCTGCTCGTGCGTCGCTCCGGGAGCGAGGTACGCGTAGATCTGGAAGAGCGACGGATCGTGGAAGAAGCCGGCGTCGGCCGTGACGTTGGTGGTGAGATTCCGGTCGGTCAGGGCCCGATAGAACCGGCTCGTCTTGCCGCTCGAAAGAATGCTGCCGAGCACGTCGAGCGCCGCCATGTCCGCATTGGTCGCGGCGGGGCTCTTGTAGCTGATGCCGACGACGCCGAGCTCGCCCGCGCGCCTGACGGTCACCCGGCGCGGCCCCGTCTGCGCCGGCTCCTCGGTGTAGACCTGCGGAATCGCGTGCGGCGCCTTCGGGTACACGCCGTAGTACTTGCGGATGAGGCCGAGCGCGGATGCCGGCTTGAAGTCGCCGATGACCGAGACGGTCGCATTGTCCGGCCAGTAGAACGTGTCGTAGAACGCGCGCAGCTTCTCGATCGGCACCTTCTCGATGTCGCTGCGCCAGCCAATGGTCGGATGATGATACGGGTGCGCCTCGAAGGCGGCGGCGAAGATCTCCTTGTCGAGCGCCTGCACCGGATCGTTCTCGCCGATCTCGAACTCGTTGCGCACCACGGTCATTTCGGGGCGGCGATCCTGCTCGCGCAGCCAGAGGTTGCGCATGCGGTCGGCCTCGATTGCCATGTACCCTTCGAGGTACTCGCTCCCGACCTCGGCGAAGTACGCGGTGCGGTCGAGCCAGGTATTGGCGTTGTAGTCGCCGCCGATGCGTTCGAGGTACTGCTTGATGCTGTTGCCCCGCGCGTCGTTGTAGTTGGGGCTGCCCTTGAACATCAGGTGCTCGAGCAGGTGCGTGGCGCCGGTGGTCCCGGTCACCTCGTTACGCGAGCCGACGTGATAGGTCACCATGAAGGTGACCACCGGCGCCGAGTGGTCCTCGAGGAGCAGCACGTCGAGGCCGTTGGCGTCGAGATGATACTCGTCGATGCCGCCCAGCGACTTCACGTACGAGAATCCGGCGACCGGCGCTGGCGCCGCCGCCGCCGCCGCTGGCCAGGAAGCGAGCGCTCCGCCCAGGAGGCCGAGCGCAACAACCGCAGACAATTTCACTAAGGACTCCTTCGTTCAGAGTTCATCGCATTCGCAGGCGGTACACCCGGGACCGAGCCCGGGCGGTCGGGGCGGCGTAGTCTCCGGCCGGGGCCGCAGTCCCCGCAAGTGAATCATGACCAGGGCGTCCGCCGATTCGACGAACCGCCTGAGCGGACGCGACGAAGCGAGCATGAGCGCCAAGGCCCGCCACGTGGATGGCAAGAACCACGGCAAGTGGAACCGCCTTCAGACGCCGCTGTACCGCGGTTTGTTGTTGTTTGCGGGTCATGACCGGGGCGCAAGAAACCTGAGACTCCCGGGTCCCGGTGGCGTTCCAGCCTTGACTTAACGTACTGATCCTGTGACATAAATGTCCCCTGTTTCGCTTTGCCCTGGCGACCGAGGCATAATCAGTCAGCGCCGCATAGCACCCACAATAAGAAGGGCACCGGGAATTCCATGGAACGCCGACTGCACACTCGCCACCGAGCCCGCACCACGGTGTACGTCGTATATCCGGGGCGCCAGGGCAAGCTCTGCAAGGCGAAGAACCTGAGCGCAAACGGCGTGTTCGTCGAGACGAGCAACCTCGGCCTGAGAAAGGGCCAGCAGGTGGAGCTCGCCTTTGCCATCAACCTCGGCACCGTGACCAAGATTCACCGGCGCACGGCGGTCGTCGCCCACATCTCGGGCGGCGGCACGGGCCTGATGATGGAGAACTACGGCAACCGCTGAACCGGCGCGACCGTGGTCATCGCTCGCATCCTGGTCAGCCTCTGGATCTTCGGCTTCGTCGTCCTCGCCCTCATCGCGACGTCGCAGACCTTCTTCAATCGCAACCTGCAGGATCGCTTCTCCTGGTGGCTCTCGAGCATCGCGCTCGCCGCCACGTGGCTCATTGCCGTGTTCTCGCGCGGCGGCCGGGAGAGCCTGAAGCAGCGGTTCTTTGCGGACGGGTGAGCGGCTGACCTGCTGCCAGATTTTGTAGCCATCAGGCTGTGAGGCAGGATGCGATTGTTGATCCATGGAACCACTCGTGTCGAGTCTGCGATGGAGTCCGGTAACCAAGCGCGCCGTGCGGCCGGCGCTCTTTCCGAGCGACAACCAGGCGGCCGCCCGCCGATAGCCAAAACGCGGGAACGACTGACTCGTCGAGATGAGTTGTGTCACCACCGGCCGATCCTTCTCCGGTCGCTGCAAT
>Ga0316620_10000669_pt1 | contig 13962 bp, 11 predicted proteins | sample OWC_Aug_M1_C1_D5_FD_207651 | JGI IMG/M metagenome (GOLD analysis project Ga0316620, IMG submission 207651) | Wetland soil microbial communities from Old Woman Creek delta, Ohio, United States - OWC_Aug_M1_C1_D5_B | ecosystem: Environmental > Terrestrial > Soil > Wetlands | place: USA: Ohio... | reverse complement strand
CCCTCGCACTCGCGGCCGGTCCGGTCGCCGCCCAGGACGGTCCCTGGGCGCTGACCAACGCGCGCATCCTCACGGTGACGCGCGGAGTCATCGAGCGCGGCACGATCGTGATCCGCGACGGTCTCAACGCCGCGGTGGGCGCGGACGTGACTGCCCCAGCCGACGCGCGCGTGCTCGACTTGGCGGGGCGGACGGTATCCCCGGCGTTCATCGACCTCACATCGAGCCTCGGACTGGCGGCGGCCGCGCCGGCGGTAGCCGGGCGCCCCGCCGCGGCGGGCGGTCCGCCGGCGGCCGCGGCGACCGGCACCGAGCCCGCGAACGTCGGCCTCGAGCCGCAGCGGCTGGTCGCCGACGAGATCCGGCCGTCCGCTACCGACGTCCGCACTGCGCGCGACGCCGGCTTCGGAGCGGTCCTCGTCGCGCCGAACCGCGGGGCTTTCCGCGGGCTCTCGGCCCTCGTGCCGCTCAGGGACAGCGTCGCGAGCCGCAACGTGCTCCGCTCGCCGGTGGCGCTCCACATGGGCTACCAGGGCACGATGGGGCGCTACCCAGGCACACTGATGGGCGTGATCGCGTACGAGCGGCAGGCGTTCCACGACGCGCGGCGCCTGGGCTTGCTGCAGGAGCGCTACCGGGCGAGTCCGCGCGGGATGGAGCGGCCGGCGTACGACGCGCGGCTGAGCGCGCTGGTGCCGGTCGTGCGTGGGGAACTGCCGGTGCTCTTCGCGGCTAGCAACGAGAACGAGATCCGGCGGGCTCTCGCGATGGGCCGGGAGTTCGAACTCCGGCTCACCGTGGTCGGGGCGACGGAGGCGTTCCGCGCCGTGGATGCGCTGACAGCCAGCCGGCGCCCGGTCGTCGTTTCGGTGGACTTCCCGAGGGCCCCGGAGGTGACGGGCTGGTCGTTCAGGGCCGGGCAGCGGCTGCCGTTGAATGACAGCGCGGCGGCCGACAGCGCGGTGCGGCGCGTGGTGGAGGCCAACGCCGCCACGCTGAACGGCGCCGGGATCCGCGTCGCCCTGGCGTCCGGCGGCTCGCTGCGCGGCGCGGAGATCATCACCAACGTCCGCAAGGCGATCGCGGCAGGGCTGCCGCGCGACGTGGCGCTCGAGGCCCTGACCATCCGCCCCGCGGAGATCGCGGGCGTGGCGGACCAGCTCGGCAGCGTCGAGGTGGGCAAGATCGCGAACCTCGTCGTGACCGAGGGAGAGCCGCTCACCGACAGCGCGAAGGTGCGCGCCGTCTTCGTGGACGGTGTCCGGTACGAGGTCGTCGCGGCGGCAGCGGGCCGCGGCCGCGGCGGACCCGGCGGCGGCTCGGCCACGCAGCTGGCGGGCACGTGGACGGTGACCGTCAACTCCCCTCAAGGCACGCAGACGATGACGATGACGGTGACGCCGGAGGGCCCCGGATTCTCGGGGACGATGGCGAGCGAGATGGGGACGCTGCCGATCGCCGACGGTCAGGTCAGCGGCACCAGCGTCTCGTGGGCGGTCACGATCCCGGCAGGCGGGCAGTCCCTGACGGTCACCTTCCGCGGCGAGCTCGAAGGGAACAGGCTGCGCGGCACCGCCGAGCTCGGCGCTTACGGCTCCGCACCGTTCACCGCGGAGAAGAACCCATGACAACGACTCAGCGCACCGGCGCACCGGCGTACCGGCGCACCGCGGTCGCCGGACTGCTTCTCGCCGTGGCGGTCGTCGGCACCGCCGGAGCCCAGCAGCCCCCGCGGCGACCGGCGCCGGCGGCTCCAGCGGCGGTACCCCAACAGCCGGCCGCGGCCGCCCCCCAGCAGACGGGGAACGCGCCGCTCCAGATCGCCATCCCGCCGGCGGCGCGGCTCGTGGCCATCACCAACACCACGATCCTCACCGCCAGCCACGGCACCATCGAGCACGGCACCATACTCATCCGGGACGGCCGCATCGCCGAGGTCGGCACGAGCGTCCAGGTGCCGGCTGGGGCGCAGGTGATCGACGGCACCGGGAAGTACGTGATGCCGGGGATCATCGACTCGCACTGCCATACGGCCATCGAAGCGACCAACGAGGGGACGGCGTCCGTCACCTCCGAGGTGCGGGTGGAGGACGTGCTCCGGCAGGACGAGGGAGCGATGTACCGCCAACTCGCCGGCGGGGTGACGACGATCCAGGTGTACCACGGCTCGGCGAACACCATCGGCGGGCAGAGTTCAACGCTGAAGCTGCGCTTCGGCCTCCCGGTGGACAGCCTCTACCTCCGCGGCGCGCCGCCCGGACTGAAGTTCGCGCTGGGCGAGAACGTGCGGCAGACGAATCAGCAGCAGATCCAGGGCCGCGAGCGTCGCTATCCCGCCACGCGGATGGGGGTCGACGAGGTCCTGCGCGACTACTTCACCCGCGCGCAGGAGTACCGCCGCGAGTGGCAGGCGTACGAGACGGCGCGTCGCGCGCTGCGGCGCGGCCAGCCGGAGCCGGTGCCGCCCCGGCGCGACCTGCAGCTGGAGCCTCTCGTGGAGGTCCTCGAGGGCCGGCGGCTCGCGCACGTGCACGCGTACCGCTCCGAAGAGATGATGATGTTCCTGAACGTGGCCCGCGACTTCGGCTTCCGGGTCGCGAGCTTCGAGCACGGGCTCGAGGGCTACAAGATCGCCGACGAGCTGCGGGCCGCCGGCACCGGGGTCTCGACCTTCGCCGACTTCTGGGCCTACAAGCTCGAGGCGTGGGACGCCATCCCCCAGAACGCCGCGCTGATGGCGGAGCGCGGGGTGGTGGTGTCCATCAACTCCGACGACAACGAGAGGTCCCGCCGTCTCTACCAGGAAGCGGCGAAGACGGTCCACTACGGTGGCGCCTCGGAGGACGAGGCGCTGCGGATGATCACCCTGAACCCGGCCCGGCAGTTGGGGATCGACAGCCTGGTCGGCTCGATCGACGTGGGCAAGCAGGCGGACCTGGCCATCTTCAGCGGCCACCCCTTCGCCCCGGGCTCGCGCGTCGAGAAGACGCTGGTGGACGGGCGAGTGTTCTTCGACCGTGACACCGCGCCCACGCTGGAGAACCTCATCGAGCAGATGCGCCGGCAGCCGCCGCGTCGTGGCGGCAGGCCCATCACGGCAGCGGGAGGTGCGCAATGAACGGCGCACGGACGCACGGACGCACCGGCGCACCGGCGAGGCTCGTGGTCGCGGTGGCGCTCGGGCTCGCCGCGCCGCTCGCGGCGCAGCAGCAGCCGGCGGCAGCGCCGCCTGCGGTGGTCGCGATCCGCAACGCGACCATCGTCCCGGTGGTCGGGCCGCGCATCGCGAACGGGACGCTGGTGATGCGCGGCGGTCGGATCGAGGCCGTCGGCGCGAACGTGCAGGTGCCGGCCGACGCGCGGGTGATCGACGGGACCGGGCTGTTCGTCTACCCGGGGCTCATCGACTCCGGCTCCCGGCTCGGCCTCACCGAGATCGGGTCGGTGCCCGGCGGCGTGGACCTCCAGGAGCTGGGGGACTTCAACCCGCAGAACGACGTCATCACGGCGTTCAACCCGTCGTCGGAGATCATCCCGACAGTGCGCGTCAACGGCGTGACGACGGCCATCACGTCGGCGCGTGGCGGCGTCATCGCCGGCCAGGCGGCGCTCGTGGACCTCTTCGGCTGGACGCCGGACGGCTCGGCCGCCCTGCCGCGCGCGGGGATGGTCATCACCTTCCCGCGGGTGAGAGCCGGCCGTCGGTTCGGCGGCGGGCCCGGTGCACCGGGCGCCGAGGGCCAGGCGGAGGAGGTGGACCGCCAGACCCGGGCCCTGAGGAACTACCTCGCGGACGCCAAGGCGTACTCCGACATCAAGGCGGCCCTCGCGGGTGGCGCGGCCGGAAGGCAGGAGGTGCGCCTGCCGATGGAGGCGATGGTGCCGGTGATGCGGGGTGAGTCGCCGGTGATCTTCGAGGTGGAGACCGCGGAGCAGATCCGCGGCGCCCTGGCGATCGCGGACTCGTTCCACCTGCGCGTCATCCTGCGAGGAGCCCGGCAGGCGTGGCAGCTGGCCGACACGCTGGCCGCCCGCCGCATCCCGGTCATAGTCGGGCCGCTCGTCGTGGCGCCGGAGGACCGGGACCCCTACGACGCCGTCTACTCCTATCCGGGCGTCCTCGCCCGGGCCGGCGTGAAGATCGCCTTCCAGACTGACAACGCCGCCGACTCGCGCAACGTCGCCTACAACGCCGGGATCGCCACCGCGTTCGGGCTCGATCCCGAGGAGGCGCTCCGGGCGGTCACGATCAATGCCGCCCAGATCTGGGGAGTGGCGGACCGGTACGGGAGCCTGGAGGTCGGCAAGGTCGCCAACGTGATCGTGACGACCGGCGACCCGCTGGACGCCCGCACGCAGATGCGGCACGTGTTCATCCGCGGAGTGGCCATACCGTTCACGGACCGCCACGACCGGCTGTACGAGCAGTTCCGCGCGCGGCCGCGCCCGTAGCGCGTCGCGGCACGTCCGGATCGCATTCACGGGTCGAGGGGCCGGGCCGCACGCCCGGCCCCTCGCGCCTTCCCGGTCGCCGGCGCGCCACCCGGCGCCCGGATGGGCCGGTTCCCCTGTCACACGGCCGGCTGTGGCATTCTTTTTGAGATGGACGGAGGCACACTTCGCCGCGCCGGGCCCGGGTCCGACGCGGCGGTCGGACCAGAACACCACGAGAGTGCCATGAGCCAGTACAGGATCGCCTGGTTGCCGGGGGACGGCGTCGGCAAGGATGTGATGGACGCCGCCCGCATCGTCCTCGACGCATTGAAGCTCGACGCCGAGTACGTCCACGGCGACATCGGTTGGGAGTTCTGGTGCGCGGAGGGCGATGCCTTCCCGGCCCGCACCGTGGACCTCCTCAAGAACGTCCACGCCGCGATGTTCGGCGCCATCACGTCGAAGCCGGTGAAGGCGGCCGAGTCCGAGCTGGTGCCCGCGCTGCAGGGGAAGGGGCTCGTCTACCGCTCGCCCATCGTGCGGATGCGGCAGATGTTCGACCTGTACATCTGCCTGCGACCGTGCAAGGCGTACCCGGGGAACCCGCTGAACTTCAAGGAAGGCATCGACCTCGTCGTCTTCCGCGAGAACACCGAGGACCTCTACGCCGGCGTGGAGTTCAACCCCGTGCCCGGCGAGCTGGCCGCGGCGCTCGGCAAGCTCTCGAAGCCGTTCGCGCCGTTCGCGGGCCTGCCGACCGACCAGTACGCCGTCTCGTGCAAGGTCAACACCAAGAAGGGGTCCGAGCGCATCGCCCGCGCGGCGTTCGAGTACGCGGCGAAGAACGGCCGCAAGAAGGTCACCGTGGTGCACAAGGCCAACGTGGTGCGCGCCACGGACGGGCTGTTCCTGGACGAGGCGAAGAAGGTCGCCAGGGAGTTCCCGGGCGTCGCGTTCGACGAGGCGAACGTGGACGCGATCTGCATGTGGCTGCTCAAGAACCCGCACAACTACGAGGTGCTGGTGGCGCCGAACCTGTACGGCGACATCATCTCCGACCTCGCGGCGCAGATGGTGGGTGGCCTGGGCTTCGCCTGCTCGGCCAACATCGGGACCAAGCTCGCCGTCTTCGAGCCCTCGCACGGCTCGGCGCCGAAGTACGCGGGCAAGTACAAGGTGAACCCCCTCGCGACGATCCTCGCCGCGAAGATGATGCTGGAGTGGCTGGGCGAGACCGCGATGGCGCAGAAGGTGGAGCGGGCCGTCGCCAGCGTGATCGCCGGCGGCAAGGTCCGCACCTACGACATGGGCGGCTCGAGCACGACGCTGGAGATGGGTGAGGCGGTGGCGAAGGGGCTCTGAACCCACTGGTGTCGGGTGTCAGGTGTCGGGTGTCAGGGGGTGTGAGGGACAGGTGACAGGGAACATAGTGATCCATGAAGTGGGGCCGCGCGACGGCCTCCAGATGGAGAAGGAGGTCGTCCCCTTCGAGCGGAAGCTCGCGTGGATCCGCGCGCTCCTCGACGCGGGACTCGACATCGTGCAGGTCGGCTCGTTCGTGCACCCCACGAAGGTGCCGCAGATGGCCGACACCGACAGCCTCTTCACCGAGCTGCGCGCGGGCGGCATCCGCCGGGGAGTCGTCCTCTCAGGGCTGGTCCTCAACGAGAAGGGGATGGAGCGCGGCGAGGCCGCCGGCGTGGACCTGTTCTGCATGGGGGTCTCCGCGAGCGAGACGCACAGCCGCAAGAACACCGGGATGTCCATCGCCGAGGCGTCGGAGCGCATCATCGCGATGGCCAAGAGGGCGGTCGGAGGCGGGAAGCGCGCTCAGGTCTCGGTGCAGTCCGCCTTCGGGTGCGGGTTCGAGGGGCCGGTCCCCGCCGAGCGCGTCCTGGGGCTGGTCCGGCAGTACGTGGACGCCGGCATCACGAACATCTCGCTCGCCGACACCGCCGGGCACGCCACGCCCGATCAGGTGGCGCGGCTATACGAGCAGGTGTTCGCGATGGGGCCCGGCATCGACTGCGCCTGCCACTTCCACGACACCTACGGTCTCGGGCTCGCCAACGTGTGGGCGGCGATGCGCTCGGGGGTCACGCACGTCGAGACGTCGGTGGCGGGGCTCGGCGGCTGCCCGTTCACGAAGATCGCCGGCGGCAACGTATGCACGGAGGACTTCGTGCATATGCTGCAGCGGATGGGGCTTCGCTCCGACGTGGCGCTGGACGGGATCATCTCGGTGGCGAAGGAAGTCGCGGGGTTCTTCGGACGGGAGATGCCGGGGAAGGTGTACCGGGCCGGGCCCATCCCCTCGGCCCCGCCCAGCCCGTGACGAGTGAGACGTGAGACGAGATGGGTGAGACGTGAGGAGGCCCGGCCCGTCTCACGTCTCTCGTCTCACTCCTCTCGTCTCACGTGTCCCGCGTTGAAAGGCGCTCCATGACTGCACCGCGCAGACTGCTCGAAGGCGTTCGCGTGCTGGACCTCACGAACGTCCTCTCCGGCCCCTTCGCGACGCTCCACCTCGCGCTGCTCGGCGCCGAGGTGATCAAGATCGAGAACCCGGCGGACGGCGACCTGGCCCGCAAGCTCGGGTGCGTGCCCGAGCTGAACGACAAGCTGATGGGCACCAGCTTCCTCGCCCAGAACGCGAACAAGAAATCGGTCACCCTGAACCTGAAGGACGCCGAGGCTAAGCAGATCTTCCGGGAGCTGGCGAAGACCGCCGACGTGGTGGTCGAGAACTTCCGCCCCGGAGTGATGGACCGGCTCGGCGTCGGCTACGCGGCGCTGCGCGAGGTCAACCCGCGCATCGTCTTCTGCGCCATCTCCGGCTTCGGGGCCACCGGGCCCGACGCGCTCAAGCCGGCGTACGACCAGATCATCCAGGGACTCTCGGGCGTGATGGCCGTGAACGGCGACGAGCGCCTCAACCCGCTGCGCTGCGGGTTCCCGGTGTGCGACACCGTCGGCGGGCTCAACGCGGCGTTCGCCATCATGGCGGCGCTCTACGACCGGGAGAAGACCGGCGAGGGGCAGTTCATCGACGTGGCGCTGCTGGACGCGATCATGCCGCTGATGGGCTGGGTGGCCGCCAACCTCCTCATCGGTGGACAGCAGCCGGAGCTGCTCGGGAACGACAACTTCACCGCGGCGCCCTCCGGCACCTTCGTGACCAAGGACGGCTACATCAACATCGCCGCCAACAAACAGGAGCAGTGGGAGGCGGTGGCCGACGAGCTGGGGGTGAGCGAGCTCAAGACCGACCCGCGGTTCCAGAAGCGCGATGCCCGCAAGAAGAACCGCAAGGCGCTCACGCCGCTCCTCGAGGCGAAGCTGAAGGAGCGGAGCACCGAGGAGTGGGTGGAGGCGTTGAACGCGAAGGGGGTCCCGTCCGGGGCCATCCTGACACTGGGCGCGGCGCTGAACCAGCCGCAGGTGGCGCACCGCGGGACGCTCGGCGCCGTCCGCGCCGAGGGGATCGGCGAGCTCCGGCTGTTCAACCTCACCGCGCTGTTCGAGAAGACGCCCGGCAAGGTGGAGACGCCGCCTCCCACACTGGGCCAGCACACCGAGGAGATCCTCGGCGGCATCGGGTACCCGAAGGAGCGCATCGCACAGCTGAGGGAGAAAGGGGCAGTCTGACCCGATGGCAATGACCGTCGTCGAGAAGATCCTGGCGCGCGCGAGCGGCCGGGCGAGCGGGAAGGCGGGGGAAGTCGTAGAGCCGGCCGTGGACCTGGTGATGTCGCACGAGAACGCGGCGCTGGTCATCAACCAGTTCCTCGAGATATTCAAGGGCACCGGGATGGAGGCGAGGATCTGGGATCCCTCGAAGGTCGCCATCATCTTCGACCACCGCGTGCCGGCCGAGTCGCCCAAGACCGCCACGAACCACAAGAGGGTCCGCGAGTTCGTGGCGAAGCAGGGGATCGCGAAGTTCCACGACATCCGCGGTGACCTGGGCGGGATCTGCCACCAGATCCTGCCGGAGAACGGCTACGTGCGGCCCGGGGCGGTGGTCCTGGGGACCGACTCCCACACCACCAGCCACGGCGCCCTGGGTGCGTTCGCCTTCGGCATCGGCGCGACGGAGATGGCGAGCGTCTGGACGCTCGGCGTGGCGCTGAACATCGAGGTGCCCCAGACGATCAGGGTGGTGGTGAAGGGGAAGCTGCCGGACCTGGTGAGCCCCAAGGACGTCATCCTCCACATCGTCGGCCGGCTCACCGCCGAGGGGGCCAACTTCCGCGTGCTGGAGTTCCACGGTGACACCATCCAGGCGATGAACACCTCCGGCCGGCTGGTGCTGTGCAACATGAGCGTCGAGGCTGGCGCGACGAGCGGCATCGTCCCGGCCGACGAGGAGACGCTGCGGTACCTCCGCGAGGAGGCGGGCGTCACCGATCCCCTGACGCCGGTCACGCCCGACCGCGACGCGGTCTACGAGCGGGTCATCGAGGTGGACGCAGCGAAGCTCGAGCCGCAGATCGCCTGCCCGCACACCGTGGACAACGTGAAGCCCATCGGCGCCGTGGCGGGCACGAAGGTGCACCAGATCGTCATCGGCTCGTGCACCAACGGCCGGCTCGACGACCTCGAGGTGGCGGCGCGGATACTCAAGGGGAAGAAGGTCGCCAAGGACGTCCGGATGCTGGTCTTCCCGGCGTCCGGGCGCATCTACGCGCAGGCGCTGCTCAAGGGATTCGTCGGCGACTTCGTGCAGGCCGGCGCGGTCGTAATGAATCCCGGCTGCGGGCCCTGCTTGGGCGTGCACGAGGGGGCGCTGGGCGACGGCGAGACGGCGCTCAGCACCACCAACCGCAACTTCAAGGGCCGGATGGGGAACCCCACCGCCGAGGTGTACCTCTGCTCGCCGGCGGTCGCGGCGGCCTCGGCCCTCACCGGCACGATCACCGATCCGCGCACCGTCGCCGGAGGTGCCCGATGAGCACGGTCGTCCTCACCGTCGGCGACGACGTCTCGACCGACGTCATCTACCCCGGCCGCTACATGGCCACGGTGCTCCCCACGGAGACGCCGCAGTACGCCTTCGCTGACGCCACCGAGTTCAACGCGAAGCTCAAGGCGAAGCAGGTGCCGGCGGGCAGCGTGGTGGTGGCGGGGAAGAACTTCGGCTGCGGCTCCTCGCGCGAGCAGGCGGTCTCGACGCTCAAGGGCCACGAGCTCGTCATCGTGGCGAAGGGCTTCGCGCGGATCTTCTTCCAGAACTCGGTCAACCTCGGCCTCAGGCTGGTGGAGGCACCGGACATAGTCGCCAAGGATGGCGACGAGCTGGAGGTCGTCGTCGGCGAGGTGGTCAACAAGACCACCGGCAAGTGCTTCAAGGTGCTGCCGATCCCGGCGGCGCGGCGGGCGGTGATGGAGGCCGGCGGGCTCATCGCCTACACCCGGCAGCGGTTGCTGGAGAAGGCGAAGAGGTAGCCGGTTCGGCACTGTTCGCGACGGACGGGGAGGGTCGGCCGACCCTCCCCGTCGTGCGTTTGTGGGCCGGGTTCCGCGCCGGCATATTGGGGCCGACGCGCCGCGTGCGCGGCCAGACTCTCCCTCGGGGGCACGACGATGAAGCGACGCAACTTCCTCGGCACGGTAGCGGCAGGCGGCGCGGCCGCTTCGCTGGCCGGCGTCAGGGCCGCGCTCGCAGCGGCACCCGGCGCGCCGATCCCCGACGACCGCCTCCCCGAAGCCACCATCGCCGAGTTGCAGGCCGAGATGGCGGCGGGGCGAATCACGTCGCGGCGACTCGTCGAGTTCTACACCCGCCGCATCGCGTCGCTCGACGGAAGAGGTCCCCGGCTGGGTCACGTCCTCGAGGTCAACCCCGAAGCTGCTTCGATTGCGTCGGCGCTCGACGCGGAGCGCCGCACCCGCGGCCCCCGTGGGCCGCTGCACGGCATCCCGATCCTCGTCAAGGACAACATCGCCACCGCCGACCGGATGCAGACCACGGCCGGCTCGTACGCGCTCGAGGGCGTGCGGCCGCCGCGCGACGGCACCGTGGCGGCCAAGCTCCGCGCGGCGGGGGCCGTGATCCTCGGCAAGACGAACCTCTCGGAGTGGGCGAACTACCGCTCGACGCGCTCGGTGAGCGGGTGGAGCGGCCGCGGAGGGCAGACCCGCAATCCGCACGCGCTCGACCGCAACCCGTCGGGCTCCAGCTCCGGCTCGGCGGTCGGCGCGGCGGCGGGCACGTGCGCCGCGGCCGTCGGCACCGAGACCAACGGGTCGATCATCTCGCCCGCCAGCATCTGCGGCATCGTCGGGCTCAAGCCGACCGTGGGCCTGGTGAGCCGTGCCGGCATCGTCCCCATCGCGCACAGCCAGGACACCGCGGGGCCGATGACGCGGACCGTGGCCGACGCGGCGGCGGTGCTCACCGCCATCGCCGGTTCCGACCCGGCCGACGAGATGACGACCGCGGCGGCCGACCGAGCGGCTCGCGACTACACGACCTTCCTCGACGCCGACGGCCTGCGCGGCGCGCGCATCGGCGTGGTGCGGGAGCGGTACACGGGGGCAAGCGTGAAGGGCGACGCCCTGCTCGGTGCGGCGCTCGGCGCGATGCGCGAGCGGGGCGCCGAGATCGTGGACCCGGCGAACGTCGCCTCGATCGCCCAGCTCACCGGGCAGGGCGACCTGCTGTCATTCGAGTTCAAGACCGACCTCGAGGCTTACCTGACCGAGTGGGCGCCGGGCGCGGCGGTGCGCAGCCTGGACGACCTGATCGCCTTCAACCGCCGCGAGGCGGCGCGCGAGATGCCGTTCTTCGGCCAGGAGATATTCGAGCAGGCGGCGCGCCGCGGTCCGCTCACCAGCCCGGAGTACCTGCAGGTGAAGGAACGGCTCCAGCGGCTGTCGCGGGCCGAGGGGATCGACGCGGTGATGGACCAGCACCGGCTCGACGCGCTCGTCTCTCCGTCCACCGCACCGGCGCGCCCCATAGACCTCGTGAACGGCGACGCGGGCAGCGGCGGCACCTCCGGGCTGGCCGCGATCGCCGGCTACCCGAGCATCACGGTGCCGATGGGGTTCGTCCACGGGCTGCCGGTGGGGATCTCGTTCTTCGGGCGGGCGTGGAGCGAAGGGGTGCTGCTGCGCCTCGCCTTCGCCTTCGAGCAGGCCACGCGACACCGCCGGATGCCGCGCTTCGCCCCGACGGCCGATGTGCCGTGGGATGGAAGGGGAGTGAGGGCGTAGCCCGCAACGTTCCGCGCCGGGCCTAGCACGAATCGGTACCGCGATTCCTCACCTGGGCCCCTATCCTGGCCGCCATGTCACGTGGCGCCACCATTCCCGAACTGGTCATCGTCGCGCTCATCATCGGCGTGATCGCCTCCATCGCCTCGCCGTCCTTCCGGCGCACTCTCGAGCGGATCGCCGTCGTCGGCGCCGCCCAGCGCGTGACGGCCGTGCACCACCTGGCCCGCTCCACGGCCATCAACAGGTCCACACCCACCCGCTACGAACTGGACACTGCCGCCGGCAGAGTGACCCTCTCGATCCGCAACCCCGTTCGGCGCTGGGACACCGTCCGCGTATACCGACTGGAGGGTGTCCGGCTCAAGGCCAGCCAGCGCACGGTCACCTTCGGTCCCCTGGGGTTGGGCCTCGGCGCGTCCAACACCAGAGTGGTCTTCTCGCGCGGCGAGAGCGCCGAGACGCTGACCGTCTCCCGCACCGGGCGCCTGCGCCGGCAGTAGGGGGGCGCCTGCAACCTTCCGAGGGGGTCGGGCATCAAATGAGGTGAACGGGAAACCGGGGGCGGACGATGGCGCAGACGGCTGCGGCACGGAACTGGGAGAGCGTGACGGCGACGTCGCGCCCCAGCGGGCCGCGGACTCAGAGCCGCCAGCCGGTGGAGCACTCGCGGTGGTTCCGCTGGCTCTACGCGGCACGGCCGTCGCTGATGCCGACGGTCTACGTGCCGGGTCCGGTGGTGGTCGCGCGCAAGGTCTGACGGCGGCCTTGCCCGATCACCACAGTCGCTAAGTCGCTAAGACGCTAAGTCGCTAAGGATCACTTCAGCCACTTACCGACTTAGCGACTTAGCGATTCGTCTGCACGTACCTCGCGCAAGCTTCCCCCACCACGTCCGCGAACCGGCGCGGTCGCACCCCGAAGACCGACTCCAGCTCGTGCGAGTCGGTCGTGTTCCCTTCGAGGAGCATCTGCAGCTGGTCCGGGGTCAGCGGGGCCAGCTCTGGCAGCACCAGGCCGCCGAGGGCTGCGAACCGCGCGAGGCCGACGGGAACGCTGACGCGTCTCCGGCGGACGCCAAGCGACCGCTCTACCAGGTCCAGCATGTCGTGCCAGGTGAGCTGGTCGGGTCCCGCGATGTCGAAGGTCCCCTGGATCTCAGGCTGCTCGACCGCGACCGCGAACGCCTCCGCTACGTCCTCGAGCCACACCGGCTGCATCCGGTAGCGGCCATCCCCGATGACCGGCACGGCCGGCGCGAACCGGATCATGTTGCACATCATCTTCAGCGGCACGTTGCCCTGCCCGGCGATGAGCGACGGGCGCAGGATCGCGTACGGCACGTCCCCGCCCCGGACGACCTCCTCGCCGGCGGCCTTGGTGCGGTGGTAGGCCGTCGCCTCCGGGTCGGGCCGCGCGCCGAGCGCGCTCATATGCACGAACCGGCCGACGCCCGCCGACCGCGCCGCGGTCACCAGCCGCGCCGTCGCGGTGACGTGGATCCCCTCGAACGTCTGCCCGGCGACCTCGACGATGATGCCGACCAGGTGGACGGCGGCGTCGGCGCCCTCCATCAGCCGGCGCAACGCCTCGTCGTCCTTGAGATGTCCGGCGACGATCTCCACCCCGCGGTGGTCGGTCAGGTGACCGGCCCGGTCCGGGTCGCGCACCAGCGCCCGGACCTCGTGGCCCCTGCGCAGCAGGCGCCGCAGAACGGCCCCGCCGACGAACCCAGTCGACCCCGTCAGTGCGACCCTCATAGCCCCCAATCTTGTGTCCGAGGGGCTGTGGAACCAGCCCCTTGCGAGGACCGTAGTGCATAAGTAGACTCAAGCCGTTAATGACTATGGTCAACTTTGGGCGAGGGTCGAAATGACTGATGTAGCAGTTGGCCGGCGCGAGAGGAAGAAGGAAGAGACCAAGCGCCGGATCTTCGCCGCCGCGGTCAAACTCTTTCACGAGAAAGGGTTTGAGCACACGACGGTGGACGAGATAACCGAGCGCGCCGACGTCGCGAAGGGCACCTTCTTCAACTACTTCCCGCGCAAGGAATCGGTCCTCTCCATCCTTTCGGAGGAGTGGCTCGAGCGCGTGGAGCAGGCGGCCGCGACGCCCCACGCCGAGTCCGCGCTACGCATCGCGGCGCTGTTCCAGGCGGTGTCGTCAGCGTACGGCGAGGATCCGTCGCTCACCAGCCTCGTGATCCACGCGGGGATGCAGCAGATGTTCTGCCCGGAGGAGGTGCCCTGCCGCGCGCGCCTGGTCGATCTCGTGAAGGAGTCCATCGCCGAGGGTCAGGCGAGCGGC
>Ga0316620_10000667_pt1 | contig 13978 bp, 8 predicted proteins | sample OWC_Aug_M1_C1_D5_FD_207651 | JGI IMG/M metagenome (GOLD analysis project Ga0316620, IMG submission 207651) | Wetland soil microbial communities from Old Woman Creek delta, Ohio, United States - OWC_Aug_M1_C1_D5_B | ecosystem: Environmental > Terrestrial > Soil > Wetlands | place: USA: Ohio... | reverse complement strand
CGCAGCGATGTGGGGTGGTGATCATGGACACCCACCTTTCGTATCATTTTGGATGGGTGTCCATTTTGGGTCCATTCTGATGACGGAAAGGGACATCGGTGACTGTCCCTCGACAGAGAACGTGGATACCCATTGTCCTTTGTGTCTTTGGTGGGTGTCCATCTTTTCCCGGGCAGCCGGTAGGGTTGATCGTGGACACCCACCGTTCGTGGCGTTTTGGGTGGATGTCCATATTTTTCTTCTTTGGTGGGTGTCCATTTTTCTCCCATTTTTCTCTTCCCGGGCAGCCGGGACGGGCGGGGTTTTTCTGCCTTCTAATCGCTTGACTTTCACCTTTTCTTCACCTATTTTAGAGCTATGATTCTCGTTGGAACAAGCGGTTTTCAGCATCGAGATTGGGAGCGGGTGTTTTATCCGGTCAATCTCAGTCCTGCGCTATGGCTGGAGTATTACGGCCGTCATTTCAGCTGTTGCGAGCTGACCTTTACTTACTATCGAATTCCAGAAATACATTCGATTCAACAACTTATAAACGAAACCGGTTCGCTCCAGTTCGTTTTCCGTGTGCCGTTCCGCCTGGTGGCAGGCCAGGATGAGGACGGTGAACTGGCGCGCCGGTTTGCGGCGTCGCTCTGGCCTTTGAAGGATGGAGGGCAATTAGCCGGTGTAGTCGCGCAGTTCGGACCTGATTTCGGGTTCAACCGTGAGAATTTCGGGTGTCTGTGCCGGCTGCGGGATGTCCTCAGCGGCCTGTCTCTGATAGCGGATTTCGCCTGTTCCGATTGGCTGACGGCGCGCGCCGCGCGGCACCTGGCGGCGGAGCGCATTGCGCTCGCGTGTGTCGACGGCGGGACCAGCCTGACGGAAAAGACGTTTTATTGCGCGACGGCGGGTGTGTCGTACGTGCGGTTCCAGGGACGGAACCAGTCGCGCTGGATCCAGGGGGACGGTTCGACCCGGCACAATTACCTGTACAGCCGGGCGGAGCTGGCGGCGGCGGTGCCGGAGATCCGGCGTCTGGAGCAGGAGAGCGAGCGGGTGTTGGTGCTGATGAACAATCCGTGGCGCGGCCAGGCCACGATCAACGCCCGCATGCTCCTGGAACTCCTCCAAATCCCGACCTCAGACCTCCGACCTCAGACCTCAGACCTCCGATCGGCGGACACTGAAGTCTGATGTCGGCAGTCTGATGTCGGAAGTCTGAGGTCGGCAGTCTGAGGTCGGAGGTCTGAGGTCGGCAGTCTGAGGTCGGAATCATGGCGGAGATCATTCATGTCGACATTGCCGCCTTCGCGGTTGCGGTGGAGCGGGTGGTACACCCGGAGTTGCGGCGGCGTCCGGTGGTTGTGGCGCCGGTGGGGCCCTCCCGGTCGGTGGTAACGGCGATATCGACGGAGGCGCGGGAAGCGGGCATCCGCAAAGGAATGATCCTGGCACGCGCGCAGCGGCGCTGCCGGGACCTGGTTGTGTTGCCCCCCAACGAACCGCTTTACGCGCGGGCGTCGCGCGCGCTTTGCCGGGTTCTGGAAGGTTATTCCCCCGTGCTGGAGCCGGCGGGATACGGCCACGCCTACCTCGACATGACTGGCACGGGCCGTCTTTTCGGCCCGCCGCGGGACGCCGCCTGGCGTGCGCAGCAGGAAATCCGGCAGCGGCTTTGTCTTGATGCCGCCCTCGGCGTGGCTGCCAACAAGATGGTCAGCCGGATTGCGGCGGTCGTGACCGAGCCGGCCGGGCTACAGGATGTGGCGCCGGGGGAAGAGCCCGCTTTTCTGGCTCCCCTGCCGGCGCAGTTGCTGCCCGGCGTGGGCCCGAAGACGCAGGAACAGCTCCGGGAACTCAACATCCGGATCATCCGGGAGGTTGCGGCCATGCAACCGGAGCATCTGGCGCTGGCCTTCGGGCGGTTCGGCTTTGTGCTCCATCAGCGCGCGTTGGGGATTGACGACACGCCGGTGTACCCGCCCCGCGCGGTGCCGTCCGTGGAAGAGGAGGCCGTGCTGGCCGAGGACAGCAATGATTGGGACCTGTTGAACGGTACGCTCTGCAGGCTGTGTGCGCGCGGGGGGGAAAGGCTGCGCGCCCGGAAGCAACGCGCCGGGCGGATGGAGGTGCGCGTCCGGTACTCGGATTATCGCGAGGCCGCGGCCAAGGCGAAGCTTGTCCCCCCGCTGCAATCGACAACGGGATTGTATGTGCGCGCCGGGCGGCTGTTCGAGCAGGCTGCGGTCCGGCGCACGCGTGTGCGCAGCCTGCACCTGTCTCTTACCGGGTTGAGCAGCGGGCCGGCGCAGCTGGACCTGTTTGCCGATCCGGCTGTCGAGCGCCGTGGGCGCCTGGAGTCCGCCCTGGACGAGCTGCGCTGCCGCGGTGTCACCATCGAACCAAAATCTCCGACTTCAGACCTCCGACCTCAGACCTCCGACCTCGTCGGTCGGAAGTCGGAGGTCTGAGGTCGGAGGTCGGGAAGTCGGGGTCGGATGACGGAATTTGTTCACCTGCACGTGCACTCGAATTTTTCTTTCTGCCGGGGTGCGAACCGGATCGAGAGCCTTGTCGACGCGGCGCTGGCGCGCGGCATGAACGCGCTGGCCCTGACCGACACCAACGGCCTCTATGGGCTGGTCTGGTTTCTGCAGTGCGCGGCGGAGCGCGGCTTGCGTCCGATCGCGGGCGCAGAGCTGTGCGCCGGCGGGGAGCGGGCCGTCCTGCTGGCCCGCAACCGCGAAGGGTACGCGACGTTGTGCCGGCACATCTCGCGCCGCCATCTCGACGCGGAGTTCAGCCTGAGCCGGGCCCTGCTTGCGGATCGGGAGCATCTGTTCGTCCTCAGCGATCAGATCCCCCTGCTGGAGGCGCTCGGCAGGCAGAACGGCACGGAGCAACTGTACGTCGAGCTGAACGATCCGGCGGCGGAGCCGGCGCTGCTCCGTTTCGCGCGCGACCGCGGGATTCCGCCGGTGGCGACCAACGACGTCCACTTTGTCGACCCGGCCGATTTTGCGCTGCACCGGCTGCTGCGGGCCATCGATCTGAACACTTGCCTGTCGCGCATCCCCGCCGGGGAACTGGCGGCCGAGGACCGCTGGCTGAAACCGCCGGAGGCCATGGCGCGCCGGTATCCGCACCTGATGCACGCCATGGAAAACAGCCTGCGGATTGCGGAGGAATGTTCCGCGGACTTCGGCATCGGCAAGCCGGCCTTTCCCGCCTTCGAGACTCCGGACGGTTCGGATGCCTTCGAGTATTTGTGTGAGGAGTGTTACCGCGGCGCCGAGGCGCGCTACGGCGAGCTGTCGGAGTCGGTGGTGAAGCGGCTCGAGCGCGAGCTGGCGATCATCCGCGACAAGGGCTTCGCCCCGTACTTTCTGGTTGTGCGCGACATCGTGCGGCAGTCGGTGCGCACCTGCGGCCGCGGCTCGGCGGCGGCGAGCCTGGTCTCCTATTGCCTGGGGATCACGCACGTGGAGCCGATCACGCACAACCTGTTTTTCGAGCGTTTTCTCAACGAAGGGCGCACCGACCCGCCCGACATCGACGTCGATTTCCCCTGGGACGAGCGTGATGCTGTCCTGGACTATGTCTTCCGCAGGTACGGCGCCGATCGGGTCGCCATGATCGCCAACCACGTGGGCTTCCGCGCCCGCGCTGCCGTGCGGGAAGTGGCCAAGGTGTACGGCCTGCCCGACCAGGAGATCAAGAGCGTCACCGAGCGCATGGGATACTACTGGTCGATCCGGCACCTGCCGGACTTCGTGATGCACAACCCGGTGTACAAGGATATGGACCTGAAAGATCCGTGGCCGGAGATTGTGGCCTGGGCCGTGAAGCTGGACGGGTATCCGCGCAATCTGTCGGTGCATTGCGGCGGCGTGGTGATCGTACCGGGACGCATGGACGCGCACGTCCCGGTGGAGCGCGCGCCCAAAGGGGTGCAGATCATCCAGTGGGAGAAAGACCAGGCGGAGGATGCCGGGCTGGTGAAGATCGATCTGCTGGGAAACCGCTCCCTGGCGGTCATCCGCGATGCCCTGGCCGCAGTCAAGGAGAACTGCGGTATGGCGATCGACTATGACACCTGGGACCCGACGACCGATCCGCGGACGCAGGAGCTGATCCGCAAAGGGGACACGGTGGGGGTGTTCTATGTCGAGTCGCCGGCGATGCGGCAGCTGCAGTTGAAATGCGGCCGCGGGGATTTCGACCACCTGGTGATCCACAGTTCGATCATCCGCCCCGCGGCCAACAAGTATATCCGCGAGTACGTGCGGCGGCTGCGCGGCTGCGCCTGGCAGCCGCTCCACCCGATCATGGATGAAGTCCTGAACGAGACTTACGGCATCATGGTCTATCAGGAGGACGTCTCGCGCATCGCCATGGCAATGGCGGGTTTCGGCGCCGTGGATGCCGACCTGCTGCGCAAGATCCTGTCGAAGAAGCGGGCGGGAAAAAAGCTCGAAGATTACCGGGAGATGTTCTACCGGGGAGCGGCCGGGCGCGGCGTGTCGCGCGAGGTGGTGGACCAGGTCTGGGAGATGATCCTCAGTTTCGCGGGCTACTCCTTCTGCAAGCCCCACTCCGCCTCGTACGCCCTGGTTTCCTACAAGTCGTGCTGGCTGCGGGCGCACTGCCCGGCCGAATTCATGGCGGCGGTGCTCACCAACCAGGGCGGCTACTACTCGCCTTTCGCTTATGTCTCCGAGGCGCGCCGCATGGGGTTGCAGGTGCTGCTGCCGGACGTGAATGAGAGCCGCAAGGAGTACTGGGGAAAGGGCCGGGCGTTGCGGGTGGGATTGATGCAGCTGAAAGGGCTGAAGGAGGCAAGCATCGAGGCGTTGCTGCTGGCGCGGCGGCAACGGCCGTTTGCCTCGCTGGAGGATTTCCTGGCCCGTGTCGACATCGACCCGTCCGACGTGAAGATCCTGATCAAGGCAGGCGCCATGGACGGCATTGCGCGGGGCGCATCGCGGCCGGAGATGATCTGGCAAACGCTGGCGTGGCACGAAACGAAGGCGGCCCGGCGCGCCGTGGCGCGCTCGCTCTTTCAGGACATGGCCGCGGTGACGGCCCCGCGCGTGCCGCAGTACAGCGCGCGCACCGTCCTGGAGCACGAGCTGGAGACGCTCGATTTCCTGATCAGCCGGCATCCGCTGGCGCTCTATCGCGAGCCGCTGGCGCGGCTCCGGCACGTGCGCGGATCGGAGCTGGCCGCCCATGTCGGGAGGCGCGTGACCACCATCGGCTGGTGGGTGACGGGGAAGGTCGTGACCACCAGGGAAGAGGAGCCGATGGAGTTCATCAGCTTCGAAGACACCAGCGCGCTGTACGAGACGACGTTTTTCCCGCAGACCTACGCCCGCTTCTGCCACATGCTGAACCGCTCGCGGCCCTATGTGCTGTCCGGCCTGGTCGAAGAAGACTTCGGCGCCGTCACCCTGACGGTTGACTCGGTGCGCTTCCTCTGACAGGTGCGGCGAATTCCATGTATAATCCGGCGAATTCTGCCGAAATACTGAACCGATGCGTATCTTGCACTGCACATCGAGCATGTTGGGCGGCGGCGCTGAGCGCCAACTTGCGTATCTGGCTGCGGAGCAGAGCCGGCGCGGCTCCCGGGTCGAGGTCGCGCTCCTCTTCGACGGGCCCAACGGCGACCGCCTGCGGCGCAACGGCGTGACGATTCGCGCTCTCTCGCATCGCGGCATCCATGATCCGTACCTGCTGGTCCAACTGATCCGCCTGATCCGCAGGACAAAGCCTGACGTCGTTCAGACCTGGCTGAGGCAAATGGACATCCTCGGCGGCATGGCGGCCAAGTGGACGCGGGTGCCGTGGGTTCTGAGCGAACGGAGTTCCGCCCTGGGATACCCCCCCGACCTCAAAAACCGTGTGCGGGTATCCCTGGCGGCCAGGGCGCATGCCATCGTATCCAACTCCGCGGGCGGTGACGCCTACTGGCAATCCTGCGGGCACAATCGGGAACGACGCTTTGTGATTCACAACGGATTGCCTTGGGACGAGATCGAGCGGGCGCCCTCCTATCGGCCCGATTCGGGGCCGTCGAGGAACGGGCAGAGGATCGTGCTATATGCGGGCCGGGTGAGCTCGGAGAAGAATGTGAACAACATGATTTCCGGCATCAGGAAGGCTGCCGATCAGGTGCCGCTGCGCGCCTATATATGCGGTAACGGCGTGATGCAGCCCGAGGTAAAAAACCTGCTGCATCTCAATGAGCTGTCGGGAGTGATTTCCCTGCAAGGTTATATCACGGACGTCTGGAGCTGGATGAAAGGTGCGGACGTTTTCATGTCGCTGAGCCTGATCGAAGGGCAGCCGAATGCCGTCCTGGAGGCCATAGCCTGCGGCTGTCCGGTTGTGTTATCGGACATACCGGCGCATCGTGAAATCGTGCCCGCTGAAATGGCATCGTTCGTGAACCCGCATTCCCCTGCGGAGATATCAGCGACTCTCGTTTCCACGCTGAACGCGCCGGAAGAGGCTAGACGCAGAGCCGGGCGCGCGAAAGCCCGGATTGCCTACCGCACCATTCCCGCAATGGCGGACGCCTATGACCGAGTGTATCGGAGTGTAGCAGGCGGCAAGGGATAAGGATGCGCGGCAAGGCACATGGGTTTAACCCGTGTCGCCGGTGAATTTTTCCCGTGTTGCCTGGCCGGGTTCGTTCACACCCTTGCCGCTGAAGACCAGCCACACCGTGCGCAGCATGATCTTCAGGTCGAGTCCCAGGCTGTGATGATCCACGTACCAAACGTCCATTTTGAACTGATCCGCCCAGGACACGATATTGCGTCCGTTGATCTGTGCCCAGCCGGTGATGCCGGGCCGGACCTCATGCCGCCGGGCCTGCTCCGCGGTATATAGGTCCAGATAGCTCGTCAGCAGCGGGCGCGGGCCGACCAGGCTCATCTCCCCGCGCAACACGTTGAGCAGTTCGGGCAGTTCATCCAGGCTGGTCCGGCGGAGCCATCGGCCGAGGGGGCCGAGGCGCTCGCCGTCCGGCAGGGGCCTGCCGTCGGCTCCGAAGGTCTCTGCCATGGTTCTGAACTTGTACAGGATGAAAGGCTTTCCGCGGTATCCCGGCCGCTGCTGCCGGAAAAAGACAGGGCGCCCCAGGGCAATGCGCACGACGACCGTCACCAGCCCCATGAGGGGCAGTGTCAGCAGCAGCAGCAGCGATGAAATCAGAATGTCAAGCGTCCGTTTTGCTGACACAGGTCGTTAGCAGGTCTTCCAGAAGCCTTGCCTGCTCTCTCCGATCAAAATGCCGGCACACGTACTCTCTGGCCCGCGCTCCCATCTCGTGTGCCAGATTGCGGTCGCGGCTCAGTGCCTCGACTGCGGCTGCGATGGCTCCGGAGTCACCCGGCGGCACGCACAATCCGGAGCCTGCCGTTTCCACCAGGTCGCGCACCACACCGCCGATTGCCAGTACCAGGGGCTTGCCGGCCGCCATGTAATCGAACACTTTGTTCGGGTATGTCGTGCCGAACAGGGGGATGTCCCGGAGTATGGCTACACATGCGTCCGCCGATTCGAGGACTTCCGTCATGCGGGTTTTCGGCTGGGCCCGCATAAAAATGACATTATCGAGATCCTCGTGCCGCGCTCTCTCCTGAAGCCGCGGTTTCTCCTTGCCGTCGCCGACGAGAACGAACCGGATGCCGGCGTTCGCGCGCAGCAAAGCCGCCGCATCCAGAAGGCAATCCAGATCGTTGGCGATGCCGTGCGCGCCCGCATACAGGACTACAAACCTGTCCCCGGCATGCCACTCCTCCCGTGCAGACCGGTTTTTCGACGGGCTTTCGAACATGGCAGGATCCACACCGTTGGGAATGACGACCGGATCCTTGCCGGACGTCTTCCGGACATGCGGCACGAATCCGGGCGAATTGACAATGAGCCGGTCTGCTGCCCTATACAGGCGACGTTCCAGGTGCCGCGCCAATGCAATGGCGATCCGATTCCTGACGACTCCGAGCTGGACGGCAAAATCCGGCCACAGATCGCGGACTTCGAAGACAAAGGGCACCCGCTTGACACGGGCAACCCCCCATGCGGCCAGCCCCTGAAACAACGGCGGCGATGTTCCCAGGACGATGTCGGGCTTCCGCACACGCCACCCGCGCCACAATGCCATGAGCATGAATTCCAGATAAGCGATGAACCTGTGGAGAAAGCTCCTGTGCAGCCTGATCGAGCTGCGCGGACGAAGGACGGTGATTCCCGGGAAAGCCGTCTCGGATCCGGCCGCCGCGGGTTGTCCGGTCAAATAGGAGGAAGAACCGGCAATCACGGTGACGCTGTGGCCGTGCCCGGCCAGGTAACGGGCGAACTCAAAGTGCCGGGTCCCCCCCGCCTCATCGGTCGTGGTGAATGCCTGATGGATTAGGATCACGTGCACGATGTCACATCCTCGACGCTGACATCCGAAAACTTGCCGTCTGCAATCGAGAACCTGCATACGGCACCGGGGATCGCCACGTTCCAGCGCGGCCCATCCGTGGATACCGTGAATTCCCTGCCGCTCAAGAGGCTTACCCGGGTCAGCGGCAGAGGCGCATGGGCTGTCGCCACGAGCGAAGGCACAGCCGTTTTTTCTCCGTAGTAGCGGGAATGCCAGCCGCGCGGCGGATCGACGGTCCCGGCTTCGACGTCTACATTCAGCGGCTGCCCGCGCTCATCGAGAATCTGCACGCGGAAGATCCCGGCCGGCGTATGCAGGTCCAGTTGCCGGCTGTCCGGGCGCAGTGTGTGCGGAAACTCGCCGCAAAGCCAGTGCAGGCGTACCCGGTGGTTGCCCACGCCCCGGACCTGGTCGACCACGATCCACAGATCATCTTTGAAGTACAAAACGGCCCGACGGTGAGTGCATCCTGCTCCCTGCCGGCGGTAGCCGTAATGCTCGCCTGTGCACATCCCCCAGCGATCGTGGTCGCCGAAGGCGAGCAGCCTGGCTTTGGTCCAGAAGAGCGTCTTGAACTGCCGGAAATGAATCATCTGGTCCAGCCCGTCAACCTGAACCGTATTGTGGCTTTCGGTGCGTGTGAAGTGGTTGTGCCATTCGACGGGTCCGTTGTACAGGTAGCTGCCCCCGTCGATCAGGACGTTCAGACCGCGCCACCAGACATCCAGCTGCAGCATGTCGATTTGCGAAAACCGGTCGAGCAGGCTGCCGCAGCGCAGGAAACAAAACGATGCGGGATCGGCGCCGCGGAGGATGTGGTATCCGGTCACCGAAAACGACACGGAGTGGTGCACTGGCGGGCGTAAAGGCGCATCCAGCGCGCCCGGCCCCAGGATCCAGACGGGCATTTCGTCCCATGGCCCGGGACCGTACAGCCTCACGCCCCGCGTCATAAGGCTGACGGTCTGCAGGACCGGCCGGAAGTCCGCGAAATCGCAGGTGGACAGGATAGCGGGCATCGAACCGTCGTTGTGTCCGTAGTTTGGCAGGCGGCCGTCGGCAGGATTCTGCTGTGCGGCCAGGAACTCGAGGGATCTCTCCATGGCCCTGAGCCACACAGGGGACGGGCGTTCGCCGGAGCTGCGGGCAACGGCGACCGCCCAGATGAGCCCCTTGAGCGCCACCCGGTGATAGTTGTGGGACTGCTGGATATAACCGCCATCCTCGTAAAACTGGCGGTTGCTGGTTTCGTCCAGCAGGCTCTTGCCGAGCGCCCGCCACCTTTGGCCCGACCTGGTTTCGGGGAACAAGGATCCGACTACGAACAGGCCGAGTGCCTCAATGAGCAGGTGGTTATTGTAGACGGCCAGGCGGGCATAGGGCAGCTTCTTCTCGATCATGGTGGCGCCGTTCATGAGACCGGGAATCACCCAATCCATTTCCGGCCGGGAGCGGTTTGCTTCCAGGATGAGCGTGTCGAGCGCGAAGATCCAAGCCAGAAGCCGCAATGCCACTTCCTGGCCCGAGGCCCATTGCACTCCATCAAACGGGGGATTTGCGGCTTCAAACTCCCGGATCTGTGCAGTCAGGGCATCGGCCCACCGCCCGCGCCCTTCAGGAAAGAAAGCCGCTGCCCGCGCCATGTAGTAGGCTTGAGGAAACCGGGCGACTTCCCAGACGCCTTTGATATCGCCCAGCAGTCCCTTCGCCTGCTGCCCGGCTGCTGGTTTCGAAAACTCCCGCCATGACCTGTTCGTGAATATGTCCCGGTGCCAGTCGATGGGATTGCCGAAGTCGGCGGTCCAGCGCCCGAAGCAGCGGATCTTGCCGTCCACGGCTTCGTCGGCGGTCTGCCTGAGTTGCTGGAGGGAGTCGGGATGAATTCGGTCGCGGAGCGCATGGACGACGTCGTGGCTGTCGGCAAAAGGGAGATGGCGGATCCATTGCCGGGCGACCGGCCGGTCGGCCAGTTTTTGAGCTCCGGCTGCGATTTCAGGGTGAACGGCAGGCACGGCGTTCAGGCCGAGAGCTTCCCTGACCTCGTAGCCGATGCGGAACGCAGACCTCCTCGGGCCCAGTTCCCTCACTTCCTGCACGAAATTGCGCAGCGTGTCAAACACCGGTGCTATCTCCGGAAGCCAGCGGCCGGTCAAGAAATGTACGGGCCCACGCTTCGATGGCAGCAAGTTTCCAGATGATGTCGAACCAATAGGGCGCGCTTTTGTCCAGCAGGGCCCTCTCCACCTCCCTGCTTTGCCAGTACCCTCGCGACCTGGCCTGAGAGCTGGTCAGCAGCTCGCGCAGCCAACCGGCATGCCGGCCGCGCATCCAGAGCTCGGCGGGCGTGTCGAATCCGACCTTTTGCCGGCTCAGCACTTCTGACGGAATGGCGTCGGCGACCGCCTGCCGGAGAATCCACTTTGTCGTGCCGCCCCTCAGCTTGAGGTTGATCCCCGTGTGAAATGCGAACTGGACGAGCCTGGGATCTGCCAGGGGCACGCGGGATTCGAGGCTGTTCGCCATGCTCATGCGATCGTCCTGATGAAACAGTCCGGTCAAATAGGTCTGCATGTCCCAGTGGAGGATCTTGTCCTGCGCCTCCACGGCCGGAGAGCGGGCAATAACCGCCTCGAAAGTTTCGCGGGCATTCCGGCGCGAGGCGAATCCGGAATCGCCGAACAGGCGTTGCCATTGTTCGCCGGGGACTTTGGCAAAATTCTCAAAGTAGCGTGCACGCCAGTTCGTCCGCGGAATCGCGTGCAGGATGCGGCTAAGATTGTGGCCGGCTCTAAGCTGCTTTCCCAGGGTCGCGGAGACATGTCCCCTCGGGGCGTCGGCTTCCTGCATGCCGGCATCCCGGTCTGCATCTCTGAACCACGATGAGATCACCTTTACCGGACTCACCAGGGCGTACCGGGCGTAACCTCCGAAAACCTCATCGGCAGCCTGGCCTCCCAGGCAGACCTTGACCTTTTGGGACGCGAGCTTGCAGACATGGTACATCGAAATCATGGCGGCGCCGATCACGGGCTGGTCCTGATAGTAGTGCAGCCGCATGAAGTCGTCGGGGAAACCGGCGCCATCCGTGGTTGTCAGCTCCAGATCCAGGCCGAGCGACTTTGCGGCCGCCTCCTGGTAAGGCCGCTCGTCGATGACGCCCTGGCCGCTGAAGTGCAGCCCGAAGAGCCGCGGCCGGATGCCGTTCTTCATGGCGTACGCGGCAACAGTGCTCGAATCGATGCCGCCGCTGAAAAACGCGCCGACCGGCACGTCGGACATCAGTTGCTGACCCACGACCACGGCCAGCAGATCCCGCAGTTTGCAGACGCTGTCGCCGGGTTCCTCGGCACGGGCATCAAAACCGTCGGGACGCCAGTACGAGCGAATGCGGACGCCGGTCGGCCGTACGTCCAGGTACTCACCCGCGACGACCTGGTGAATGTCTTTGAAAAAGGTCCTGTCGAACAACGGAGTATGGAAATGAAGATACTGATTTATGCCCTCCGCATCGGGGCTGCGGGGGATATCCGGGGACTCGAACAGAGCCTTGATTTCACTGGCGAAAACAATCCGGCGGCCGTCATCGTGATAGTAGAGTTGTTTCACTCCCAACGGGTCGCGGGCCAGGATCAGCCGTTGTTCCTGCCTGTCCCAGAAAGCGAAGGCGAAAATCCCCACCAACTCCGCCAGGGCCTTCGGGCCATAGCGGGAGATGAAATGCAGCAGGGTTTCGGTGTCGGAAGTCCCCCGGAAAACGGCGCCCTGCTCGCTCAACTGCCGTCGGAATCCGGCGTGGTTGTAAATCTCGCCGTTGTAGCTCAAGGCGAACCGGCCGTCCTGCGTTGACATTGGCTGGTGTCCGGATGGCGTGAGGTCAACGATGGCCAACCTGCGGTTTGCCAGCCCGAGCGGCCCGTCGACCAGGAAACCCTCGTCGTCGGGGCCCCGGTGCGCGATCCTGCGCGCCATGCGCGCAAGCAAATGTTCATCAGCGCGCCGCGCCGATTCGCCATAATGGAAAACGCCGGCGATTCCGCACATCTCTTTTACGCGCTCCTATCCCCCAGATCGACACCCTGGTCAATCGGGATGCCTTCTCTGAGGCTTCGCACCGCCATCAGCGATGCCCAGGTCGATCCGACGATATGATTCCAGGGTATCGGCCATGAGCCGGGGTGGCGGCAAGCCTCGAGAAAGCAGTGCACTTCGGCTGCATGCCCCTTGTCTCGGCCGGCGCCGGCCTTCGATCTGCCCTTGCCGGTCCACAGCTCGATCCGATCCCATCCTTCGAGAGTGGCGGCCCTGCCTCCTCCGAAGACCTCGACGCGCTCTGTCAGTCCGGAATGCGCTCCCCCGGCCTGATAGGATATACTTGAAATGCTGCCGTTTTCGTGCCGCAAGGTGATAAAAATCCTGTCGTCGGTTGTTTTCACCCCTCCCGCATTGCCGGCGGACTCGGCGTACACTCTGACCGGCGGGCTCTGTGCCAGCGCGACGCACGTGTCGATTGCATGACAAGCCTCGCCGATGATGCGACCGCCCCCGGTCTCATCGTCCTGAGGCCAGGACGAAGGGTCCAGTTCGGGCACAGCGAAACGGTAGGAAATGCTGAGGGGTGCTGCCTGGCCGAAGTGCGCGCGCAGGACTCCGATGCCGCGCGCGAAACGCCGGTTGAATCCGACGGTCAGGACCGGGCATCGGTCTTTGAGCTCAGACACGCAGGCGGCGATGGCCTCCAACTCCTCCATGGTGATGCAGAGCGGCTTTTCCACAAAGACGTGTTTGCCTTTGCGCAGGGCCTCGACGACGATCTCGGCGTGCAAATTGTGGCGTGTCATGACGAATACGATGTCCGTCTCGGCATCACCGGTGATTTCGCGCCAGTCGCTTGCCGCATAGGCAAATTCGTATTTGCGTCCCGTTTCCGTGGCATTCAGACCGTTGGCGCTGCAAAGCCCCCTGAGGCTGATGTCTCTGGCTTTGGCCAGCAACGGCAACAGGACGAGACGTGCGAAATTCCCGGCCCCGATCATACTCACCCGCGCAAATCCTTTTGGCACAGGCTGCCCGGCCAGGTCGAGCTTCCGGAACAGGGGAGGGGACTCGTCCGGATAATCGATCAGGACTCCCACGCAGGGCTCCTTGCCGGCGGTGATGAGCTCATATGCCGCGGCGGCCTGGTCGATAGGGAAACGATGCGTCGTCAGCTTGCCGACAGGGAGTCTGCCGTCGGCAATCAATTCCAGGACGCACTCCATGTTGCGCCTGGCGGTCCACCGTGCCTGGCCGATCGGATAGTCGATCCCTTTCTCTTCATAGAGGGGGTCCGCCCTGCCGGGGCCGAGGGAACGGGATACGGTGAATTCCAGCTCCTTTTCGAAGAAAGGCGGTCTTGGGAGTTGAAGGCCGCTGACCCCGACCAGGACGATGCGGCCTTTGGGCCGGCAAGCGTCGGCTGCGAACTCAATGGGCTGGTTGCTGGCTGTTGCCGCCGTGATGATAACCGCGTCGATCCCGTTGCCGCCGCTGAATGCCAGCACGGCCTCCCTGGGC
>Ga0316620_10000666_pt1 | contig 13981 bp, 12 predicted proteins | sample OWC_Aug_M1_C1_D5_FD_207651 | JGI IMG/M metagenome (GOLD analysis project Ga0316620, IMG submission 207651) | Wetland soil microbial communities from Old Woman Creek delta, Ohio, United States - OWC_Aug_M1_C1_D5_B | ecosystem: Environmental > Terrestrial > Soil > Wetlands | place: USA: Ohio... | reverse complement strand
CGATGACTATTTTGTAATGGTGCGCCCAAGAGGATTCGAACCTCTGGCCTACGGATTCGTAGTCCGTTGCTCTATCCAGCTGAGCTATGGGCGCTCATAAAAAGCGCGCGGACATGCTTCGTAACCTTCGCGCAGCTGTGCCTTGTTTCCGCATTGCTTACGCGGCGATTACTTTGAAACACCGCCGATGAGAACGATGCCGATGTTCTCATGCTGGAACGGATGGACGCCGGGCTGCATGGCAAACAGCCAATTGGTCCAGATCTCCTTGCCGTTCTCGCTGACGACCACCTGTGCGGCAGGCTGATTGGGCTTGTCGGACACAGAATAAAACTCCTTGTCAGACATCTTGAAGTCCGGCAGGAAGTTGAGCACTTTCACGCTCACTTTCGTATCCGGAATGGTCAGCTCCGAACCGACATTGACCGTGTACTCTTTGGTCGTCTTGGCGGCCTTATTCGCAATGGCAAGCTTAACGGCCTTCCACTTTGCCGCAACTTCTTTTGACACGACGACATTCCGCTCTACTTTGGGCATATTCTGCGCATTCGGCATGCCGGCAGGAGGCATTCCCCCTTGCATGCCCGGCTGTCCCTGCGGCATCACCGGCTTCTCTTCCTTCTTCTTGCACGCTCCGAAAGAAACGGCAAGGACTAACACAACAAGCACTGCGACGATCTTCTTCTGCATTGTACATTCCCTCCTTAAAAAATTCATAGATTCAAACGGCTGGTTTTTGATAAATAAGTTATGCAGTACCCACGGTATTTTTTTTAAAACTGGCGGAGAGGCCGGGATTCGAACCCGGGGTGGAGTTACCCCCACAACTGCTTAGCAGGCAGCTGCCTTCAGCCGCTCGGCCACCTCTCCGTTTTACCTTACCGTTTAAGTTTTTTCATTGTATGGCGGAGAGAGAGGGATTCGAACCCCCGGAGCTTTCGCTCAACGGTTTTCAAGACCGCCGCCTTAAACCGCTCGGCCATCTCTCCGGTATATCAAAACGATGGACGACGCGCACTTCGCTGCTCCGACGAAGGATGCCCTGTTAAGTTCGTCCCTCGTCCTTCGTCCCTCTATCATGCGCCTCTCGTTATCTTCTCCGCCCCACCCATGTACGGCCTGAGCACATCTGGGATGATCACCGTCCCGTCCGGCTGCTGATAATTTTCAAGGATAGCAACAACGGTCCGGCCGACCGCAAGGCCCGATCCGTTCAGCGTATGCACCAGTTCCGTCTTTTTACCGCCCTTTGCCTTGTAGCGGATATTTCCGCGCCGCGCTTGAAAATCCTCGAAATTGGAGCATGATGAAATCTCGCGATACTTTTTCTGCGCCGGCAGCCAGACTTCGATATCATAAGTCTTGGCCGCGGAAAAACCCATGTCCCCGGCGCAGAGTACGATCACACGATAGGGAAGGCCCAGCCGTTTGAGCACTTCCTCCGCGTTGGCTGTCAGCTTTTCAAGCTCCTCGTATGAATTATCGGGCCGGCTGAACTTGACCAGTTCCACCTTGTTGAACTGGTGCTGCCGGATAAGTCCGCGGGTGTCTTTGCCATACGATCCCGCTTCGCGCCTGAAGCACGGTGTATATGCCGTATAGAGCACGGGCAGGCTCTCTTCCGGCAGGATCTCGTCCCGGTGAATGTTGGTCACGGGAACTTCCGCCGTGGGGATCAGAAAATAGGTCCCGTTCTCAACCTTGAACAGCTCTTCCTCGAACTTGGGGAGCTGGCCGGTCGCGGTCATGCTCGCCTTGTTCACCATGAAGGGGGGCAGCACTTCCAAGTAGCCGTGCTCAGTGGTGTGAAGATCGAGCATGAAGTTGATCAGCGCCCGCTCGAGCCTGGCGCCCATGCCTTTGTAAAGAGCAAAACGGGCCCCCGTGATCTTGGCAGCCCGATCAAAATCGATTATGTCAAGGTATTCTGCCAGGTCCCAGTGCGGTTTTGGCTCGAACGAAAGTTGCGGCGGCTCGCTGCCCGAGGGCGACCAGCGCCTGATTTCTTTATTATCATTCTCGTCTTTGCCGTCGGGAACCGAAGCATGTGGCAGGTTCGGAATCGTGAGCAGGATGTTCCGCTGGGATTCTTCCACCTCGCGGGTACTGTTCTCAAGCGCGGCGATCTGATCGCCCTCCGCGCGCATTTCCGCTACCTTGTCCTCTGCAGGCTGTCCAGCCTTTTTGAGCCGGCCGATCTCCTCGGATACTTCATTCCGCCTGCGGCGAAGCGTTTCGATTTCCTGCTGGGCAGTGCGCCGCCTAGCGTCCAATGCAAGAAACTCCGTGAGGTCGAGGCGAATGCCGCGCCGCGCCAAACCAGCTGTTACGAGCTCCGCATTCTCCCTGACAAACCGCAAATCAAGCATTTAAAGTATCATTCTCCTTGTACGTTGTCAATAACTTTTCTTGATGATCCGCTTCTCGAGCGCCTGGATCTTGATCTGAATAGCTTCTTTGTTTGGATACGCGGGCTCGATCTCCTTGTAGAGCTTGAGCGCCTCCGTAAGCTTATCACCTGCCTCGAGGCAGCCTGCGAGGGCAAACTTGGTTTTAACGACGAGCTCACGGTCAGCGTTGTTTTCGAGCGTTTTCCGGTAAAAGGCCTCGGCTTTGTCGAGCTCGCCCTTGGAGAAGGCCGTTGTGCCGAGCCGGTAATAGCCCAGCCTGACATTCGGCCCGTTCGGGAACTCCGCTATCTGGCGGGTCCAGACGTCCTTGGCCTCGTCGATCTTGCCGGTCCGGAACAGACAATCGGCAAGACTGTACAGGCTTTTTTCTTTCACCTCTCGGTCCGAATATGCGGCAGCCTTGCGGTATTCCTCGATGGCCCGTGCGTAATCGCTGTAGCCGAGTTCATAAATCTGGGCGATGTACCACTGGGCCTGGGGTGCCATGTCGCGCTGCGGGTATCGTTTTAGCAGCAACTGCAGCGTCTGCAGTGCCTTCTCGGTCTGGCCCAGGTAGAGAAACTGGGTCACGCCCGCCCAGTAGAGCGCATCATCCGCACGCGAACTATGGGGATGTTCCTTAACGAGGTCGAAATACATTCTTGTCGCGGTCGGGTAGTCGCCGGCATTCCACTTCGTCGTCGCCGCCTCGTACTCGTTGATCGCGGTTCTATCGAAGACGTCGCACCCTGCCGGGAGAATAACCAGCAGGAGAACAAGCAGCAGCTTCTTCATGATACTCCGGCATCCTGCCCGGAAGGTTCCGGAGTGCTTTTTTCCGGTGCAGTCTCTTTCTCTTCCTCACGCTCCACCACCTTGGCGAAGCTGACCACTTTGTCTCCTCCTTCGATGTCGAAGAGGCGTACTCCCTGGGTGTTTCTTCCCTGGACGGAGATGTCCTTCGATCTGATCCGGAGGACTTTGCCGTTCGAGGTAATAAGGATGATTTCGTCGTCAGCAGACACCTGGGCCATGCCGATGACTTTGCCGTTCTTTTCCGTGGTTTTTATGGTAATAATGCCCTTGCCGCCGCGTCCCTGACTGCGGTAATCCTCGAGCGTACTCCTTTTGCCGTAACCGTTCTCGGTCACGGTCAGGATCGTCGAGTCGTCGCGGACGATCTCCATACCCACAACCTGGTTGCTCTCTTCGAGGCGGATGCCTATCACTCCCTTGCCCGTGCGGCCGATCTCGCGCACGTCGGTCTCGGAGAAGCGGATTGAGAGACCGTCGCTGGAACCCAGGAATACATCGCGCTTGCCGTCGGTCACCTCCGCCGAGATGAGCTCATCGCCCTCTTCAAGGGTGATTGCGATGATCCCCGACGGGCGCGGATGGCTGTATGATTCGAGCTCGGTCTTTTTTACGATACCCTTCTTCGTCGCCATCAGTATAAAGTGTCCCGGCGTGAACTCGCGGACCGGGAGGGCCGCGGTGACGCGTTCGTCCTGGCTGATCTGGATCAGGTTCACGATTGCCTTGCCCTTTGCCTGCCTGCTTGCTTCGGGGATCTGGTGCACCTTGAGCCAGTACACTCGCCCTTTGTTCGTGAAGAAGAGGATAAAGCTGTGGGCGGTGGCAGTGAAGAGCCGCTCCACGAAATCTTCTTCTTTGGTCTCCATGCCGATCTTGCCCTTGCCCCCCCGTTTCTGAGCCCGGTACGTGGTCAGCGGGTTGCGCTTGATATAGCCGGCATGAGAGATCGTGATGACCATGTCCTCGTCTTTGATGAGGTCCTCGATGTCGATCTCCGAGGCCTGGGCAACGATCTCGGTCCGGCGGGGGTCCCCGTACTCCTGCTTGATGGCAAGAAGTTCGTCCCTGATGATCTTCATCACGAGCGCGTCCGAAGCGAGGATCTCGTTCAAGCGTGCGATCTCCTTGAGCACTTCTTCATATTCCGCAATGATCTTGTCGCGCTCGAGGCCCGTGAGCCGCTGGAGCCTCATCTCGAGGATGGCTTGGGCCTGTATCTCGGAGAGTTTAAATTCACGCACTAACCCGGTCTTCGCCTCCTCGGGGTTTGCCGATGCCTTAATGAGCGCGATCACGGCATCGAGGTTATCAAGGGCGATTTTGAGCCCAAGAAGGATATGGGCGCGCTCCTCTGCCTTCTTGAGGTCATACTTGGTCCTGCGTACGACAACTTCCCTGCGATGTTGAATAAAGTTGGACAAAAGCTTTCGCAGGTTCAGAATCCTCGGCTGACTGTTCACGAGCGCGAGCATGATCACACCGAAGGTAGACTGCATGGCCGTATGCTTGAACAGCTGGTTGAGGATCATGGTGGAGATCTCGCCTTTTTTCAGATCAATCGCGATGCGCATGCCTTCGCGGTCCGATTCATCGCGGATCTCGGAAATGCCGGTGATCTTTTTCTCCTGTACGAGTTCGGCTATCCGCTCGAGCAGTCTGGCCTTGTTCACCTGGTAGGGGAGTTCGGTCACTATGATGCTCTCCCGGTCACCCTTGCCCTCTTCTATGACAACCCGTGCCCGCATCTGGATGATGCCCCGGCCTGTGAGATAAGCCTGCTTGATCCCTTCATAGCCATGGATAAAGCCGGCTGTGGGAAAGTCCGGCCCCTTGATTATCGTCATGAGCTCCTGGATCGAGACCTCGGGGTTGTCGATCATCATGATAAGCCCGTCAACGACTTCGGAAAGATTATGCGGCGGGATATTCGTGGCCATGCCCACAGCAATGCCGGCGGAACCATTGATCAGGAGGTTCGGCACGCGCGTCGGCAGCACCGAGGGCTCGAACGTCGTGTCGTCGAAGTTTGGGACGAAATCAACGGTCTCCTTGTCGATATCCGCAAGCAGCTCTTCCGCCAATTTTGTGAGCCTGGCTTCCGTATACCGGTAGGCGGCTGCCGGATCGCCGTCCACTGACCCGAAGTTCCCCTGACCGTCGACAAGGGGGTAGCGCATGTTGAAGTCCTGGGCCATCCTGACCATGGTGTCGTAAACCGCACTATCACCATGAGGATGATACTTCTTCAGCACTTCGCCGACCACGCCGGCGCTCTTGGAATATTTTTTATTGTGCAGGAGCCCTTCCCGGAACATGGCGTAGAGGATGCGCCGGTGCACGGGCTTCAGGCCGTCGCGCACATCAGGAAGCGCCCGCCCCACGATCACGCTCATGGAGTAATCGAGATAGGAGGTCTTCATCTCCTGCTCGATGTTGATCTGTGATTTTATTTCCTGTGGTTCCATCTAGTTCTTTTTCTTTCTGCGGTTTTAGGTTTTATTTGAAGTCCGCACGTTTACACATCCAGGTTCTTCACTTCCAGCGCATGGCGCTGAATGAAGGCGCGGCGCGGCTCGACCGCATCTCCCATCAGGATCGTGAAGATCTCGTCGGCCTTGACCGAATCCTCGATGGTGACCTGGAGGAACGTCCGCGTTTCCGGGTCCATGGTCGTCTTCCAGAGCTGGTCGGGGTTCATCTCTCCCAGACCTTTATACCGCTGGATCGCAAGCCCCTTCTTGCCGAGCTCGAGCACATAATGAACAAGCTTGCCCGTGTCGTTGAAGGTCTTCTCCTCGCCCTTCTCGCGGACCTTATAGACGGGTCCGTCGAGCCCAAGGAGGGCGGGCGAAAGGCTCTGGAGCTCCCGGAACTCGGGTGTCGTAACAAAGTTCTCGTCAACAATAATGCTGGAGTGTGCGGCATCGTAAGTGGAATCGAACCGAAGACGCAACGCCTCATGTTCTTCGTCCTTCTCGATCGCCCATTCGGTCTTCGTCTTGGGATGGAATTTTTTGAGATATTCCTCGACGGAGAGGGCCATGGCCTTGAGCCTGTCCTCTTCTTTCAAATATAACTTGTTGAACGTCTTGTCGAGCAGGAGCGCCCGCAGTACCATGACGTCAAGCCTCTTCCTGCGGAATTTGTCGAGCGTTCGTTCGAACTGAACGAGCTTCTTGAGCGTGGCGGTCAGTCCCTCGCCGGTGAGCCAGCGGTCCTGTTCCGGCGCAAAAAGCTCGACGTCTTCGGCCGCCAGGTCGAGGAGGAAATCCTCCATGCGCGAGTCGTCCTTGATGTAGCGTTCGGTCTTGCCGCGTTTTATTTTAAAGAGCGGCGGCTGTGCGATATAGAGATAACCGCGCTCGATGACCTGCGGCATCTGGCGATAAAAGAAGGTGAGCAGCAGTGTCCGGATATGTGCGCCGTCAACATCCGCGTCGGTCATGATCACGATTTTGTGATACCGTACTTTAGCGATATCGAACTCCTCGGACCCGATGCCCGCGCCGAGTGCGGTGATGAGCACTTTGATCTCGTCACTCGAGAGCATCTTGTCGAAGCGCGCCTTCTCGACGTTCAGGATCTTGCCCTTGAGCGGCAGGATGGCCTGGTTCTTCCGGTCCCGGCCCTGCTTGGCTGACCCGCCCGCCGAATCACCCTCGACGATAAACAGCTCGGAGAGCGCCGGGTCCTTCTCCTGGCAATCCGCAAGCTTGCCCGGCAGCGACGTTGAGTCTAGGACGCCTTTCCTGCGCGTAAGCTCCCGCGCCTTCCTGGCCGCCTCGCGGGCCCGGGCCGCATTCAACCCCTTTTCGGCCACCTTGCGCGCGACAAGCGGGTTTTCTTCAAGATAGGCCCCAAGGGTGTCGTTTACCATGGACTCGACAATGCCCTTGACCTCGCTGTTGCCGAGCTTGGTCTTGGTCTGGCCCTCGAATTGAGGGTTCTGCAGGCGCACGCTCACGACCGCGGTGAGGCCCTCGCGCACGTCCTCGCCCGAGAGCGCTTCCGTGCCGCTCTTGAGCAGCCCGCTCGAAAGCGCGTAGGCATTCACCGTCCGCGTGAGGGCCGCCTTGAACCCTACGAGATGGGTGCCGCCCTCCACCGTATTGATGTTGTTCGCAAAGGCGAAGACCTGCTCCACGTAGCTGTCGTTATACTGAAACGCGATCTCAACGAAGATCCCTTCCCGTTCTTTTGAGAGATAGATGGGGGCGGGGTGGAGCGGTGTCTTGTTCTTGTTTAGGTATTCGATGAACGACGCGATGCCGCCTTCATAGAAGAAAGTCTGCTTCTTGCCGGAACGTTCGTCCGCGATCGAAATCTTAAGGCCCCGGTTCAGGAACGCAAGCTCGCGGAGCCGCTGCGAGAGGATGTCGTAGCTGTACTCACGGTCTTCAAAAATCTGGAAGTCGGGCTTGAAGGTAATCTTCGTGCCCGTTGTGGTTGTCGTGCCGGTCACCGCGAGCGGGGCTTGCGGATTGCCGCGCTCGTAACGCTGCTGATACACCTTACCGTTCTGCTTGATCTCAAGCTCGAGCCACTCGGAGAGTGCGTTCACTACGGATACGCCCACACCATGGAGCCCGCCCGATACCTTGTACACATCGCTGTCGAACTTGCCGCCCGCATGAAGCACGGTGAGGGCGACCTCGGCTGCCGAACGCTTCTGGATGCTATGCATCTGCGTGGGTATCCCGCGGCCGTCATCGATCACCGTAACGCTGTTATCGATATGGATGATGGCGTCGATGTTTTTGCAGAAGCCGCCCATTGCCTCGTCTACGCTGTTGTCCACGATCTCGTAGACAAGGTGATGAAGGCCGACGCTCCCGGTGCTGCCGATGTACATGGCCGGCCGTTTGCGTACCGCCTCAAGGCCTTCAAGCACCTTTATGCTGTCTGCAGTATATTCCATCACTCCTCGCAAAAAGAGGGATTTGCCTGCGCTGCGCGGAAATCCCTCACTTCATAACTGAATTGGAAAATTTAAATTGAAAAATCAACAGGGTCCGTCGCAGCTCTTCAATCTCCAATACGATATTCGCAGAATATCGCTACACCCTCATGGGCATCACAACGCATTTGTAGTGATCGTCGCCCTCTTCAGTGATCAGGCACGGGCTTAAGGCGTCGCTCAGCTCAAGGGCGATGTTCGCCCGGTCCATGGCCGTCAGTACGTCCATGAGGTAGCGCGAGTTGAATCCAATGGTGATCTCCTCGCCCTTGTAGTCTACCGACAGCTCTTCATTCGCCTCGCCCACTTCCGGGTTGTTGGTAGAGAGAACAAGCCTGTCTTTTCCGAGCTGCAGCTTCACGGCATTGGTCTTTTCCTTGGACAGGATGGATACGCGCTTCACAGCATGAGTGAACACGTCCTTGGAAACCGCGACCTTCTTCGTGCTCTTCGCGGGCACCACCTGGAGATAGTTGGGATAGTTGCCGTCGATGAGCTTCGACACCATGACAAGTCCGTCACGCTTGAACAAGGCGTGGTTCTTGCTGAACCCGAGCCGCAGCTCGGCCGTGGATGAGTCTTCCTCGAGGAGCCGCCGTAGTTCCATCATCGCCTTCTTCGGGATGATCATGCTCTCTTCCTTGTGTTTTGCGTCAATCACCCGGTCGATCATGGACAAACGGTGGCCATCGGTGCCGACCATGCGGATGTTGAGGCCGCTCTTGGCCGGCGTCATGTGGACGAAGAGGCCGTTCAGGACGTAGCGCGCGTCGTTCTCTCCCACGGAATACAGTGTCTTCTTGATCATCTCGCGGAGCGTCTCGCCCTCAATGGCGATCATACCGTCTTCGGACACATCGGGAAGCGCGGGAAATTCGTCTTTGGGAAGAGCCACGAGCTTGAACTGCGACTGGCCTGATACGATTTTGACCCAATTGCCGTCTTCAACCTTGATCTGAACATCTTCCGCCGGCAGCTCGCGTACGATCTCGTACATTTTCTTCGCCGACACCGTGACGGCGCCGGGTTTATCCACCACCGCCGCGTAGCGGCCGCGCAGGCCGATCTCGAGGTCCGTGGCAACGATTTCCACGCCCTTGTCGTCGGCAGTAAGAAGCATGTTCGAGAGAATCGGCATGGTGTTCTTCTTCTCCACAACGCCCTGGATCCTCTGCAACCCCTTCAGGATTTCCTCTTTCTTGATCGTCAGTTTCATCTAGGGAAGCCTCCTGTCACGTGGAAGAATACTATCAGAATCGATGCCAAATAGCAATAAATTTTTATGCTCATTTATTGTTTACAATCAATATCTTAACTGCTTAATTAACATCTCTATCCTGGCCCGAAGTTCAGGGTCCTTTTCCTTCTTTTCTTCGATCACTTTACAGGCATGGATCACCGTGCTGTGGTCCTTGCCGCCGAAGAAATTTCCTATCTCCGGGAGCGATGAGCCGGCATGATTTCTACAAAGGTACATGGCCACTTGCCGCGGCAACACCACCGCTTTGGTGCGGCGTTTTGATTTCAAGTCCGAAATTTTCACGCCAAAGGCCTCGGCCACGACCTTCTGCACGAGTTCATTGGTGATGACCTTTTCTCGATTGTCAAGGAGATACTTGAGCTCGCTCTGGGCAAGCTCCTGGGTTATCTCCGTATTCGTGAGCGACGAAACCGCCCCGAGCTTGACGAGGCCGCCCTCGAGTTCCCTGATATTGTTTTTCATCATTGAGGCGAGAAATGCCGCCACGTCATCGGGCAGGCGGATCCCCCAGAAGTCCGCTTTTTTCTTGAGGATCGCGATCCTCGTTTCCAGGTCCGGCGGCTGAATGTCCGATATAAGCCCGCACTCGAACCGCGAACGGAGCCGTTCCTCGATGTCCGGGATCTCCTTGGGCTGGCGGTCGCTCGTGAGCACGATCTGCTTCTGCGCCTCGTAGAGCGTGTTAAAGGTGTGGAAAAACTCTTCCTGGGTCCGCTCTTTGCCCGCGATAAACTGTATGTCGTCGATCAGCAGCACGTCCATGTTCCGGTATTTCTGGCGGAACTCCTCCATGCGCTGATGGCTCATGCGGTTAATGAGCTCGTTCGTAAACTGTTCCGATGAAAGGTACGCCACCTTGGTACGCGGCGACTTGCTCTGGATGTGGTGGCCGATGGCGTTGACGAGATGGGTCTTGCCGAGGCCAACGCCGCTGTAGATAAACAGCGGGTTGTATGACCGTCCCGGCGCATCAGCAACGGCCTTGGCCGCGGCATGCGCGAACTGGTTGCTCGGACCCACCACGAAGTTGTTGAACGTGTATTTCCTCTCGAAAAGGCCGAACTTCTCCTCTCGTCCCTCTTTTTTGTCCTCTTTCACGTGGCGGGCTGACTTTTTCGGCTGCTGCTGGGGCTGGACGAAGAAATCTATTTCCATGTCGTTTCTTTTTGTTACTTCCTTGATCACATCGGTGAGCGTGATCCAGTGATGCTCTTTGATCCAGTCACGGTGAAATTTGCTCGGCACCTCTATAACAAGCTTGTTGCCATCAAGAGACATGAGCTTTGACTGGCTGAACCAGGTATCATAACCCTGCTTAGACATTCGGTTTTCTATCAACAGCAGTATTTCTTCCCAAACCCGTTCCTGATCCATAAAAACCCCAAAAAACAGCCCTGGTTACAAACATGCTTATCCACAGGTGTGAACAACCAATTTATTCTTTTGTTTTCAGGATGTTTCGTTCTCGTACGGAGGCTTATTGTCCGCTTTTTTAAGCCTTATTTTGCATGATTTTCTATAACCCTGGCGGATTGTACCTAGCATGCATCTTGCAAAAATTTTAGTATTAAAGTATTCAGGAGGAATGCTGCCATGAATCTCTTGCCAGCGAGGCTAGACTATACCAGAACGCCAACTCTCTGGCAAGGTATTTTTCTCTGCATTTAACCACTGCGAATCATGATATTTCGTGCTTTTTCGGCCTTCATTGCAGCCCGACAGTTCTTTTTTTCAGTATTCACGAACCGGTCCTGATACCGAAAGGCGACCCAAGAGAAAACTTCGTCCAAGAAGTAGTTTAAAAATTGCTTGACTTTGCAACTATGCATGCGATACAATAGAACAAGTGTTTCTGTATGAACACATAACATATTTATTTTTTAGTAGGAGGAGGTCAACGAACATGCCAGTGGATATCAAGGTGGACCAAACACTCGATGCAAAGGGGTTAAGCTGCCCGCTGCCGATTTTGAAAACCAAAAAGGCCGTTGAAGCGCTTGCAAAGGACCAGGTTTTAAAAGTCGTGACAACAGACCCGGGGTCGAAGAACGATATGGCGTCCTGGGCCAAAAGAACGGGGAATGAGATCCTGAAGATGGACGAGGGTTCGGGCTCGTTCACGTTCTACATTAAGAAAACAGCATAAGGAGATAACCACGCATGGCTCAGAAGAAAATGACGATCATCGCATCCAAGGGCGCCTTGGACATGGCTTATCCTCCCTTGATTCTTGCTACCACGGCCGCAGCCATGGACTTTGATGTGACCATCTTTTTTACATTCTACGGACTTGAGCTGATAAAAAAAGGGAATGCGGACAGTCTTAAAATCTCCCCTTTGGGGAATCCCGCCATGCCCATGCCGATGCCTATTCCGGCGCTCGTTGCGGCGATGCCGGGCATGCAGGCCTTTGCAGGGTCCATGATGAAATCCATGTTCAAGAAGCACGGCGTCGCGTCGATCGGCCAGCTTCTCGACCTTGCCAAGGAAAGTGGCGTGAAGCTCATCGCCTGCCAGATGACCATGGATGTGATGGGTGTCAAGCAGGAGGACATCATCGACGGTGTTGAGTTCGGCGGCGCTGCAACGTGGCTGGACGGGGCAGCAGATTCCCAGATCAATCTTTTCATTTAAGCTGCATACGCTCAACCTGCGAATTTCACATGAACCGGTTCTCTCCAGAGAACCGGTTCTTTATTTGAGAGCGCCCTCCCCTCTGGACATTTTCCCCGATTTATGATAAAAAGCCTTCATGAATATGAAGATCCCTGAAAACTTAAAATTTGATGAAAAGGGCCTGATCCCCGCGGTCGTTCAGGACTGGCGGAGCGGCGAGGTCCTGATGGTCGCGTACATGAATGCGGAGTCCGTGCGGAAAACGGTCGATACGGGCCTCACCTGGTTCTGGAGCCGGTCGCGCCAGAAGTTCTGGCAGAAGGGGGAGACCTCGGGCCATGTCCAGCGCGTCAAGGAAATCCTCTACGACTGCGATCAGGACACGCTTCTCGTCAAGGTGGAGCAGACGGGGCCCGCATGCCATACCGGAGAACGGAGCTGCTTCTTCAGAAGTTTTTCGGAAAAAGAGGAGGGAAAAAAATGAACTCCGATCCAGGCTGCATTTTCTGCAGGATCATCGCAAAAAAAATCCCTTCCAAAATCATTTATGAAGATGACCTCGTGACCGCATTCGAGGACGTGAACCCGCAAGCGCCTGTCCACACACTCGTCGTCCCCAAAAAACATATTCCCGATATTCACAGCATGACCGAAGCCGACAAAGGCCTTGTCGGCCATCTTTTCCTGACCGCAAAAAAAATCGCCGAGGACAAGGGGCTGGACTCGAAGGGATACCGGATGGTCATCAATAACGGCGCCGGCGCAGGGCAGACCGTATTTCACATTCATCTCCATGTCTTGTCGGGCCGTCATTTTTCCTGGCCTCCAGGTTAATAACAGTTCCCTGTGAACTCCTGTTTCATAAGGTGTGCAAAACTTGGAGTTCCCGGATATCAACAGGGTGCCCCGCTCCCGCGCACAAGCAAGTCGACAGTTTACCCGTTCTTCTTTTTTGTTCCTTTTCAAGACCTTCTTCACCGTTCCAACATATTCACATCACTTACTACTACTGCTACTAATTTTATTTATATATATTAATAGTAATTAAAGCAAAACTCACCTGTGGAACAACGTATCTTTTTTTTAAGACGGCATAACTTCCAGGAAGTTTTTCAAAGGACCATCATCTTTCAAGATGTTATTTACAGATGGTGGAATTCGTGGTATAAGACCCTGTCATGAAAAACATCGCTAATTTTTTATTTGAAGCGGGAATGCTGAAGCGCACTCCCCGGAGCGGGTTCCAGTTTCTCGGTTCCGGTGCGGAGTCGGTTGCGGAACATATTTTCCGGACCACCTGCATCGGGTATGCACTCGGCAGACTGGGAAAAAATATTGATGTTGACCGGTTGATCAAGATGTGCCTGTTCCACGATCTGCCGGAGGCGCGGACCGGCGATCTCAATTACGTGAATAAAAAATACGTGGAAGCGAATGAGAAAAAGGCGGTCGAGGACCTTGCGCAAACGCTGCCGTTCGGCAGCGAGATCAAAGAATTGATCCTGGAGTTCAGCGAAGGAGTTACCGAGGAGGCACGATCAGCGCGCGATGCGGACCAGCTGGAATTCATCCTTGCGCTCAAGGAGTACAAGGACCTCGGGAACAAGTATGCCGACGAATGGCTCGAATTCTCCCTGAAGCGCCTTCAAACGGAAGCCGCGCGGGAACTGGCAAAGACAATCCTGGAAACCGATTCATCGCTGTGGTGGTTCAGCGACAAGGGAGATTGGTGGGTGAGCGGCGGCAAGCGATGACAGGTTTTGATACGCTTGTTCCGTAGTCGTCGCAGCCGAGACGTGCACTCGATAGATACGGCAGTCCTGTTGTAAATAGTAATCGATAAGCGGCGCGGTTCTTTCCTGAAATATTTCCAGTTTTTTTGCGATTAACTTCTTATCATCATCAAGCCGTTCCGCCCTGTCCCCTCCAACGTTATTCCGA
>Ga0316620_10000664_pt1 | contig 14002 bp, 12 predicted proteins | sample OWC_Aug_M1_C1_D5_FD_207651 | JGI IMG/M metagenome (GOLD analysis project Ga0316620, IMG submission 207651) | Wetland soil microbial communities from Old Woman Creek delta, Ohio, United States - OWC_Aug_M1_C1_D5_B | ecosystem: Environmental > Terrestrial > Soil > Wetlands | place: USA: Ohio... | reverse complement strand
TATCGGACTCTGGTTGTTCGATTTGGGATATGAAGTCGCTGCGAGAATCACAACTCACTTGAAGCAACGAGATGCAGATGTGCCAGACTGCAGCATTCATCAATGAAATTCGGCCTGAAACCCAGTTCCTCAGCAAGCTTCACTCCCTCCTGACTGACATACGCAATACCGTTCACTCCGCCCAGTATTGCCATTCGATCAGTTTCAATCTTGTGCGTTCCCATCGGGCGTGCACAGCCGAGCAGTAGGGGAGTCGTTTCCAGTCCAAGACGAGCTACAGTGATTACACGTCCGACTGTTTCTGGTGATGGCGGCTTCACGTCAGACATGGGGGTATGTGGCAGCGGGCTCAGGACGATTATCACGACGGCGGCGGGCTTTCTCTTCGCAATCATGTCTAGCGCTGAGAGCTCGCCAACGATCTCACCTCGATTCAGACCGACGAGCACGTGTGGTACAAAAGGTATGTTTCGCTCTTGGAGGTAACGCAGTGATTGTTTCGTTCGCTCGGTTCCATTCATGAGATGATACACACCACGTGCCGTACGATCATCACCGATTACATCCAGCATCGCGGCATCAATCTGTGCCTTCTGAAGAATATCCGCGGTGGCCTCGTCTAGGAGCCCCGTGTGGACCACGACCTGCATTTCCAACTCGCTCTTGATCGATCGGATTGCCTCGCCGAACCGCTTCAGAGGAACACGGCCCTGCGAATCCGAACCACCACTGATCAAGAGCCCCGTTCCCCCGTTCTCCTTGGCAATCTGCGCCCTGCGGACAAGTTCCTTGGGCGTTGTTGCAGGCTGCATTCCACCCAAGTAGCGACCCATACAGTGTTCACATCTCAGCGAACATGCGTTACCAGTCACGCTGAGCGAAACGAACCGATAGGGGTTCAGTACAGCGTGTTCGTTGACGCGATAAGGGTAGCTCGTCGGGCTGTAGAAGAGTATCTCGTTGCCAAACCGTTCCCGACGCTCCTGTAGGGCTCTCGTCATGATTGGCTCAAGCTCTTCCCTCGTGATACGGAGCAGCTCGGGGCCGTCATTCATGATTGAGAAAGCCAAGATATACTCCTCTACCAGCACTCCGTGCCTAGGGTCTATTAGAGTTGTGCTGAGGGTCAAATGAGAAGCTACAAGTACCGATTGGTTTAGAACTGGGTCGAAATCAGACGAACCTGTCTCAGGTGCTATTCATGTCAGAGAACTCGACGCGCGAACTGGAGGCCTTCTTCCAAGCGAAGTGTGTGGCAATATACGGTGCATCTGTGACTCCGAACAGCGTCGGACAGGCCATTCTACAGAACTTCATCAAACCTCAGTTCACGGGGAAAGTCGTTGCAGTCAACCCGAAATACAAACAGGTGATGGGCGTCCCCTGCTATTCCACTCTGCAAGAGGTCCCCGACCCGGTAGACCTCGTCGTCGTGGCTGTACCTGCTCGTCTGGCTCCTGCGGTGTTCGACGACATTGCGGCCAAGGGTAGTAAGGCAGCAATCGTGATATCCGGAGGATTCTCAGAAACTGGTCCCAGAGGAGCCGAGCTGGAGAATCAGATTGTAGCAATCGCCAATAGAAGTGGTATCCGTATTGTTGGTCCCAACTGCGTGGGCGTAATTGACACGCACTCACATATTGACACATTCTTTCTGCCGGAGTATCGCTGCGGGAGACCACGTGCGAGCAATGTCGCGAACATCTCCTTGGTTTCGCAGTCGGGCGCCTTTGCAGCAGCCATCTCGGACTGGACTGCACACCTAGGACTTGGTATCAGCAAGATAGTCAGCTTGGGCAACAAGTGTGATGTGGATGATGATGACCTGCTGGCCTACTTGGCTGTGGACAATAGTACCCAAGTCATCTGCTTCTATACGGAGGGCTACGATCAGGACAAGGGTCGGACTTTCTTTGACATGGCAAAGAGTGTAGCGCCGCAGAAACCAGTACTTGTAGTGAAGTCGGGTCGAGGAGAACGTGCCAAGGCTGCAGCGAGTTCGCATACAGGATCCCTTGCAGGCTCAGACAGTATTGCCGATGCGGCCTACAGACAGGCCGGGATAATTCGTGCAGACAACTTCGAGCAGATGTTCGATATGGCAAAGGCCCTAGCAATGCAGCCACCCGCTCGTGGAGACCGAGTTCTGATGGTGACCAACGGAGGAGGACTTGGAGTAATGACGACTGACGCCCTTGAAGCGAACGGACTTGCAATTCCCCATCCATCCCCTGCGCTTGAAGAGAATCTGAGATCTAGGATGCCCGCCTACTGTGCAGTAGGAAATCCTGTTGATGTCGTGGGGGACACAGATGCGGCTCGCTATGACGGTGTGTTTCAAGCTGCAATAGAGAGTGGAGAGTATGACATGTTTGTCATTGGCATGTTGTTACAGACACCTAGTCTTGGCATGGACATAACGAATGTGATAGCGAACCATCAGAGGCAGTCAGGTCTTCCCTTTGTTGTCGTCTCTATGGGTGGCAGCTTCACTACAAAGGCAGGAGAGATAATGGAGCTGATGGGCGTGCCGACATATGCCACCGGGGAAAAGGCGGCTCTGGCGGCAAGAGCCCTTGCGAGATATGGAGAAATCAGGTTTGGAGATGGCTTCAAGAGGACGCGACGGTCCGGCAATTCATAAATAAGGAGCAGAACTCTGGCAGAAGTGAGAGGCCTGATACTATGAAGGTTGCGAAGAGGATATTCGAAACAGCACGCAGCGAGAACAGGAACTACGTTCTCGAGAACGAGGCCAAGGACATAATGACGGCCTATGGTATACCCATTCCGCCATACGAGACCGCAACGACTGTTCAAGAGGCTGTGACCAAGTCCAAGAAGATTGGGTTTCCAGTTGTCGTGAAGATACTCTCAAAGGACATCCTGCACAAGTCTGATGCAGGCGGAGTCAAGGTCAATATCAAGGATGAAGCGGCCGTCCGTAGTGCCTTTGAAGAGGTAATGGCCAACTCGCGAAAATACGGCTCGGAGAAGGGCATTCAGGTGGATCTCAGCCGGGGAGTACTTGTATCAAAGTTCGCAGACACAGGTACTGAAGTGATAGTGGGTGTGATCCACGACGCACAGTTTGGACATGCATTGATGTTTGGCCTCGGCGGCATCTTTGTGGAAGTGCTGAAGGATGTGACCTTCAGACTGATACCCCTGACAGAAACAGATGCCCGGGAGATGGTGATGGAGATCAAGGCCGCGAAGATCCTAGAGGGCATACGAGGACAACCAGCCCGTGATGTTGATGCCCTAGTGAAGATCATACTTGATATTTCGAGGATGGTACAGGAGAACCCTGAGATTCGCGAACTCGACTGCAATCCTGTGTTCCTCTATGAAAAGGGTAAGGGCGCCACTGTGGTCGATGCTAGGATTCTGATTGAAGGCAGTCAGCCAGAAGCAACTTCTACGCATTGAGCAGATTGGTGATCAGTATCAGGCCCCGCTTCACGTCGAGGTCAGTCAGCTCATCAGAGCCGTCTGTCTTTGTTGCGGCCGCTACTAGGAGTATCAGCGCAACCATGCGTGGTACCAGGTGTCCATACCGTAGCAGGAAGTCCCTATTGCCGGTGGAGTCAACGATGAGCGTTTCCAGTCTCCGGATGAGGTGGGTGATTCGTTCGCTCACACCATTTGCGGGCTTCAGATGCCTGAAAATCTCGCCTACGGCACGTTCGTCTCTGAAAGTGTCAGGTGTTATCCCGATGGTCTGCAGTAGACCCAGACCGTCCTTGGTCATGGAACCATAGCTGCTCTCGTCGACTTTGCTCATGCCGTTCTTTACAGCCTGTACCTGCACGAGGAACCTGAGAGCATTTGTCAATACCGCACGGACTGCGACCGGAATGCCTTTGATTCTATCTGCCTGAATCACACCGTACTTGTTGTCGAGACCTGCTGCTGGTGAGGACTCAAGCTGTCGCTCAAATCCGGGTGATAGAGCAACGCTCGCAATCTTGGGAAGTCTGGGACTCGTGCCAAGCTTCCTGACGGCAGTCAGGGCTCTGTAGTCGTCCTGTCGCGCATGGAAGAACAGCACTCGCAGGAAGTCGTATGCAGTTTCAAAGTCGTTCTCGGTGGTCGTAGTGTTTCCCTGTCCCTTGCATATCATGCCGCTCAGAAACGACCAAGAGGAGGCAACATCCTCGCATAGCACTGTGCGTTCTTTGGGCAGGCCAATCTCCTGTTCCTGAAGGAATGATGCCAGTCGTTCTACAGCGTTATTGATTCGACTCACGGTGTCGCTGCCAAGGTGTATTGATGACAGGCCTTTCATGAACTCTCGAGGATCACGGGATGCCGGTCTGAGTGTGAAACCGGGGTCGTCGCGTGTCACGACCCACCACTTGGAGCTTGAGGCAAGGTGGTCAAGTAGGTCGACTGCCTCTGTGAGGTCCGAGATCTCGGCGACTCCTCTGGAATCAAGATGCGAGATCAGTCTACAAAAGAGACTGATGAAACGAGTCAGATGCAACGCGAGTGGCGTCCCGCCATAGGTCTGCCCGGAGAAACGGCCTGTAATCTCGGATATCTGATTCTCAATCTCAATGGAGAGGCGTGTTCTGATGAGGCCTGTATACACATCGGAGGGAGTCCTAGTCAAGATTTCGCACTCTCACGTGACGCAGAGCCGGTGGCAGGCCGATGACAGCCTAACAGGAGCTAGGCTCTCCTGCAGACCATAAAAACAGCTGTGTCACCAGTGACTGTGGGCAACGACCGGCTCATTTGCCGAAACGGCGTGACCGCCGTTCATAAGATCTCAGAGCACGCCATATGTCAATCCTGCGGATTGCTGGCCAATAGACCTGTGCGAAGTAGAGCTCAGAGTAGGCGGACTGCCAGAGGAGAAAGCCCGACAGGCGTTCCTCTCCAGATGTTCTGATTATCAGATCGGGGTCCGGAATGTTGGCAGTGTACAGATGCTTCTCGATCACGTGTTCATCTATTGCCGAGGGCAAGAGTGTGCCGTTCTGTATCTCCGTTCCTATAGCCTTCACTGCATCTACAAGCTCTGCACGACCAGAATAGCCTATGGCGACGTTGAGGATATGGTCTGAATAGCCTGCGGTCTCTGCTTCGGCTGCAGTGATTGCTTTCTGGACCTCTGGTGGCAGGAGGTCTACACGGCCTATTGCCTTGATTCGCACCTTGTGGCGGTGAACATCCGGATTGCCAACCACCTGAGCGAACTTCTCCTTCGCGAGGGCCATGATTTCGGCGACCTCGGGCTTGCTGCGAGCAAAGTTCTCAATGGAAAAGGCGTAGATTGTGCACGCCTTGACGCCGGCCTCCCAGAGAATCTTCAGAACTTCCATGACCTTCTGAGCACCCTTGTGATGACCAAACCATGGAACAGCCAGCCCGACTTCCCTGGCATATCGTCTGTTGCCATCAAGGATTATCCCTACATGCCGTGGGGCCTTCTCATTGTTGAGCTGTCTGTAGAGCATGTATTCGTACAGACGATACATCGGGCCGCTCAGATTCACTTGTGCGCACTCCTTAGAGGGGACCAGAATGCCTCAGCATATAGGCTTGGTGTTCGCTTAGAAGCCGTACTCGGCTAGATCATCCTGGCCACTTTGTCTGCGGCTCTCTTCATGTCCAAGAAAACAAGACCAAGCTTGGCATTGCTTGTGGTCGAAACTGTGAGACAGGCATTCATGCCAGCTTGCACAACCAGAACCCATCCGTCCTGTCCTTTCACATTCACCTGCTCAAGATTCCCCTTGCCGAGTTCTTGAGATGCCTTCTCGCCCAGTGTCAACATTGCGGCCGTGATAGCAGCGAGTTTTGCCTCGTCAACGTCGGCAGGCAGAGCAGACACAATCGGGAGTCCCTCAACACTGACTATCGCACATGCCTCAATCTCAGGTATGCTACCCTGCAACTCGTTGAGGACGCCTTCAAGGGTTTCTTCACGGGACTCGCTCATTTGCTCTCGCCTGCGTCTTACTTGTACATCCTTTTGAGTATTACTTCTCTAGCTATGGCCTGAAAGGCTCTCTTGACCCCGACCCCTTGTACTGCTATAGTTTCGTAGATGGGCACATTGCCGCCAAGACCCAGCAGGTCCAGCATCTCATCACGCGACATCCTGTTTGGCAGGTCACGCTTGTTGAGCATCACCACGATCGGGATTTCTCGACCAAGACCATCACCCAAGAACAGCTTCAACTCCTCGAAGCTCTCAACGTTCTCATCCCTCTGATCAGGTGACGAGTCCGCGACAAACACAATTCCGTCAGTGCCTTGAAGTACGACCTTTCTCTGATGGCGGTGTCGCTTCTGTCCTGCCACTGTGAAGACATCAAAGAGCACACGCCCACCTGCACTCATCGGCACATAGTCGAAGAACAGTGTACGGTTCGTTTCATCCTCGATTGCCGTGAACTCCCCCTTTTGGAGCCCCTCGACCTTACCGTAGAGCCAACGAAGGGCGGTCGTCTTGCCTCCCAGACTGGGACCGTAGAATACCAGTTTCAGGTGAATTCTGCCACGGTCATCTCGTCGAATTTGTATCACCGTCCATCGAAGGTCGCCACGGAGGGATGCCTGTTCCTTGGCTTCTCTTGGTTTATAAGCGCTTCTGGCTCAGAGTCGCAGCTGACTCCTGAATTGACTGCGGTGTCTTCGGCGATAAGTCTTGTTCTCACATCCGCCGTTCAGAATGTACAATAGGACGGGCACTGGGACAACGAACCATGAGGAGGGAGCGATTGGAGGGTTATACTCGCTCGAGTTCGGCCAGAGCGGACTTGAGGTCTTCCTCGTCCAGCTCTCTCTCCTTGCCGGGGCGCATCGGTTCCACGGCTAGGAACTTCTCAAGCTCCTCAGCGAGCTGTACTCCCTGTTTCTTCATCACGAGTCGGATTAGACCAATGTTCACTTCCGAATCTGAGATGACGCAGAGGACACCCTTCCCGCAGGCAGAAGCAAAGATCTTGCCCTGTGAGAACTCCGAAGTCACTATCTCAAGCTCACCGATCTGGAGGTTCTTTCCCTGTTCTTCACTCGCACAGAAGACTGCGCTGGCAATCGCACCTATGCTGTCAGTATCTACGGGGAAGTAGGACAGCTTTGAAACGTTGGCAATCGTGAGACCGGTCTTGTCAACGAGGATGACACGCTTGACGCCCTTGTCCTGACGAATGACATCAGTCAGGATTCTGTCGAACGCTTTTGGATCGCTCATGGTGAATCTTCCTTCTCATTGTTTCTTCAGGACTACCAGTATGAAACCCTCTTTCACATCAGGTGCGATGTTGATTTGTCCCTTTGTTGTGTCGAGCGTAAGGAAAGACAGGTTGCCCTCTCTCAGTTCGCGGACAGCATCGAGTGCCTTTCCCACGAGAGAGGTGACGATAGCAGCAACGATCTCGGTTGGCTCAGGGTCAAGGTCACTGTACAAGGGGAATCCCTCCATGTTGGTCACAACGACGCCGCGAACGCCCTTCTGTGACCGTAGTCGAGAGAGGATGGATTCCAGTTTCTCTTGTGTAATCAACCGTGAGATCCCTACTGCTTTCGGTTCTGCCTTAGCAATCCCTACGCCACGCTAGGGTATTTTAGACTTGTGCCAACGTGTCTGAGATTCGCATATCAATTTGCGCATTACGTGAGAGAAAGAAGGAGTAGACGTGATGGGCCCTCAGATCCTCATCACGTCACTATGGAGTAGAGGGATCTATTTCTCTTCGTCCTCGAAGAGCTGCTTGGAGCTCTTTCTCATCTGTTTGAGATTCTCCGTGGAACTCTGGTCAGCTGCGCCCGACGGGGCAGCCGCAGGCGCTCCCTGCACTCTCGCCTCTCGGACCTCCATGTCTGCCTCCTGCGTTGCAAGAACCTCGTCCATCTTCTTGAACTTCGCCTTTGCTGAGGCTGGAGCAGCTGCTGCCTGCTTCTGCATCGCCGCCCTGAAAGAGGTAATACGACCCTTTCCGCCCGCCGCATCACCACCGAAGGCGACCTCTCCAGCCTTCTGCGTCACGAATGTGGCGCCTATTGTCGGATCGAGAGTCTTGACTATCTCCTTCTCATCCTTCGAAACGTGGAGCTTCCTCGTGACTGCACGGACCCTGCGTGCACCGGTGTCGTCTGTATAGGCGACTTGAACTTGGATTGGCACCTCCGTGGCCTTAATCTCCTTCTCGGCCTCGACCTCAAAGTAGATTTCGTTGTTCTCGCCGACCACACCAATCTTACCAGCAGCTCTTGTCTTGAGTTCCTCGACGACTGCTCTGGAAACTCCGGAGGCATCCTTGACCTTCACACCGGGTGGTGTGATAAGTCTGACTTCCACATCGCGTCCCAGCATAGAGGCACCGGCAAGCTCGGAGATACTCCTATCGAGTTCGTTTGGTGTCACATAGTACATCTGCCCACCCGTCGCCTCAGGCATCAGGCCAAGTGTCTTCAACTCCATTCCTGCACCAGAGGCGATTCCCACCACATCAACGGCCGCACCCGCCTCTCTGAACATATTGCCCAAGTCCTCATAGTACTTGACAGGAGGCGTGGCCTGATAGCCCTCAAGGGCGCCAATTCCCTCGTTCGCGAGGCCATCTGTGAGCAGAATAACACGGCCCACATTGCGATGTTTGGCTATGACCGAGGCTGACGTGATAGCCGGACCAAGTGCGGTGCCACCCTGATCTCTCAGCGCGCTTACATGTCGCTTGATCGAGTCGGCCTTCTTGCCGACGTTGCTGAGCTTTATCTTGTCCATGAGCCGTTTCGTGCTGTCCACTATTGCGTCCAGACTAGCGAACGATTCTCTGGGCAATGTGATGCCTTCTCCGGATTCAAGATTGCGTATGACAACTGAACTCTCGAACTCAATGAGTCCGAAGAGTGTGTCAGGTGTATTTGCGGCAAGGCTATCCACTGTGGTGAGTAGGCTTCGCTTCACTGCGGCCAAGTTGGCCCCAGCCATCGATCCTGAAACGTCAATGACCGCCAAGAGCGAGCCGCCAGCACCTGTGGCAGGTCCTGTCTTGGAGACCACCTTGGGTGGTGGCTCGACCATGAAGTCAGTCTCAGTACCGGCCACTAGGACCTCTCCCTGAACTACGTTGAGGGTGCCGCAGAATGTGCAGTTGAAGTACTTGCCAACCTTTGAGTCAGTCTGTATCTGATCGACACTCAGCAAGAAACCATTGCACTTGCTACAGGCGATTGGCTTTCCTACAATCTTGTGCGCCTCATGCGAGAGTTCCCTGAACTCCACACGAACCACGTAAGGGATATCGCTCATCAGCTTCCTTGAGGCTGGAAAGGCCTCAGAGCTGGTCTTCAGCATTGCCATTGTCTTTCCTCTCCGAGAGATATGTCGGTCGAGAGGACGATGAGGGGTATTAAGCCAATCTATGTTCGTCGAGCTAGTCTGACCAGAAGGCTGCTCAGAGTGGGACTACATGATGGCATAAGATATAAACAGCTCAGTAGACAATCAGAAACGGCTTGTGTCGAGGATAGCCTTGGAGGCTATGGACCGATGATAGACAAGGCGAAGATTGAGGCGATTGTAGCTCAGACTATGGCTGCAAGTGCGGACATCCAAGGAATGATTGTCTGTGACGCTAAGGGTAAGGTGCTGTTCGGACACACAATCACCGGGGACATTCGACATCCCGAGATTGCCGAGCTTGCCGTGAAGATATCGGCAACATCCGCTCAGCTTGTTGCTGGTGTAGACAAGGGGGGACTGAAGGAGATAGATCTCACTGCCGACCAAGGCCTTGTCATGATTCTGGGTGATGTCAAACTCGTGCTCACTGCAATTGCTGGCGAGGCCGCCCGGGAGTCGCTGGGTCTGCTCAGAATGGCCCTCAGAAGAGCATTGGTAAGCATGGTTTCATGAGATATCTTGTGCCGCAGAGCTATCTTTTTGTAGCTTTCAGCAGAAGACGAGTGCCAGGGAGAAGCCTCCCAGTATCACTGTAGGCATACAACGGTATTACCAAGTATGTTTAGGAACAAGTATCCCCTTCGTGATACAGAACGACACGCCACAATATTGTGATTCAGACTGACCCAGAGGGACGGTGCCTTGGTACATATTGAGAAGCTGGTTTGCAGGGGCTTCAAGTCGTTTGGCCGAGACACTGTCACAATCAGGCTCAAGCCGGGATTCACCTGCATCGTTGGACCCAATGGTTCTGGGAAGTCAAACGTCATAGATGCTATACTGTTCGTTCTTGGGCAGCTCAGTGCAAAGACACTGAGAGCGACTGTCTTCTCGGACCTGCTGTATTCCCCTCCCAAGCCAGACATGCCTCCTAGAGCAAAGTCGGCAGTCGTTGAGATTCATTTTGAAAACAAGGACCGCAAACTTTCAGTCGATGCAGACAAGGTTGTGATAGAGAGAGAACTCGATGACTCTGGAAAGTCTGTCTGCAGGGTGAATGGAAAGGCAGTGACCAGACTTCAGGTACTCGATGTGCTAGGAAGCATTGGGGTCGACCCGAATGGCTACAACCTTGTTCTGCAAGGCGAGATAGCGCAGATGGTAAAGGTAAGCCCGATTGATAGAAGGAAACTGATCGAGGAGATTGCTGGTATCTCGGCCTACGACGAACAGAAGGAGAGATCACTCAAGAAGCTCGCAGAGAGCGAGGCGAATCTGTCGAAGGTGGATGCTCAGCTCCAGGAGAGACGAAGGCAGCTGGAGAAACTAGAACTCGAGCGAGCCGATGCGCTTCGCTATCAGGGTGTGAAGCAGCAGATTCAGACCATAAAGATCGACAGTGTGGCGTGGTCTGTAGTCAAAGGTGTCAATAGGATCAAGGTAATCGATGAAACGCTGGCCGAGAGAGCACAGGACGCAGAGAGACTGGTAAGAGAGCTCGATGAGGCCGAGAAGACCATAACTGAGACTGAACAAGAGATAGATGCTATAGACGTCGAGATTGACCAGATCACCGGTGGTGACTCCGCGAAGATATCAGAACAGTATGGTGTGCTTTCGGCTGCTGTGGAACATGTAAGGGAAGGGCTTCAGAAAACGCAGGCACAGTACGAGAAGAGCCTGAATGATCACAGAACCTTGGAGAGGAATCTTGAGAGTGTGAAAGAACAAATCGAGGAGAACCTCTCCACGGCTGTTGAGAAGAATCGAGAACTTGCCCAAGTTGACAGGGAAATCCAGAGCTGTAGTGACCAGATACTGCAGCTGGAGCAGAACCTTCAGAAGGAACAGGACAGCTACTACGAGAACCAACAGCGCCTACAAGACCTGAACAACCAGATGATTTCTCTTGATGAGGGGGTCTCAGACGTCAGATCGGCTGTGAAGTCCGACGATAAGGAACTGGGACTCGCATATGAAGAATTGAGGGACTCGGAAGAGAGCCTGAAGAAGACCGATCAGGAACTCGGTGAACTCACTCATCTGTTGCCACAGAAGAGAGAAGCATTGGCAGGTTCGGAAAGCTCGGAGCAGTCAAGACGTAAAGAGATAGAGGATATCACAAAGAGGCTCACAACTATCGACATGCAGGTCGGGGAATCAGCTCGGCTTGTCAACGCGACGAGAGAGGAACTGATTAAGATCCAGGCCCGTCAGGATGCACTGAAGGAGGCAGAAGAGGCATTTCTCAAGCGAGAGAGAGCCGTGGCAAGAGTCCTTGAGATGCGAGACCAAGGAGAGCTGGAGGGCATACATGGTACGGTTTCTGAGCTTGGTAGGATTGATCCCGAATATGCTGTTGCGATGGAGATAGCTGGCGGCAACAGATTGACCCATGTCGTAGTAGACGATGAGGATGTTGCTACGCGATGCATAAGTCTGCTCAAGAGAGAGAAGGTGGGTCGCGCCACATTCATCCCGTTGAATAGGATTAAGTCGAAAGCACCGGGCAGCATTCCGGATGATAAGCAGGTCATAGGGTATGCACTCGACCTGGTGGAATTCGACCCGAAGATGCGGCCGGCCTTTGAGTTCGTGTTTGCAGACACTCTCGTGACCGAGGACTTTGAGAGTGCAAAGAGGATGGGACTGAAAGGCTGGAGAGCAGTCTCACTCGAGGGGGATCTTGTAGAGAAGTCGGGATTGATGACGGGTGGACACTTCCACAAGGGAAAGATGGGGCTCTCCCTTCAGGTGGAGGACAACAGCCCCGAGGTAATGCAGCGGCTGAAGGGTCTCGAGCAGATTCTGTCGGATCTCAGAACACAACAGAACGAACTGCGAGAGAGAGAGAAGCGTCTGAGCGGAGAGGTGGAGGAGACTTCGAAGAAGAACTTCAGGGCCAAGGTAGAGCTTGAAGGCCTTGAGGAGCGTCTTGTTGATAGAGAGGCCAGAAGGAAGATTCTGACAACGAAGATCGAACAGGTGAATGTCACTGTTCAGGCTCTTGAAGCCCAGATCGGAGAACTTAGAGCTAGGGACACCGAACTGTCTCAGCACCGTGACACCGTCCGCCTGCAGAGAGACAAGGCGAACGAGATGCTCATGAAATCAAACGCGGCGAAAATGTCCCAGGAGATCAAAGACCTCAAGGAGGTCCTAGACCACCAAAAGATGAAACGCGAGGAAACAGCAAGTGAGGTCACAACACTCCAAGTAGGTCTGGAAGAGCGCCTGAAACCCAAGTCTCAGGAGCTGGACCTCAGGCTGGAGTCGCTTGATGCAGTGCTTCCGGGGCTCGAAGAGGAGGTCAAGTCGCTGCAGGAACTGCTGCGAGAGAAGGAAACTGACTTCCAAGCTCTGAAATCCCAGAGAGAAGAAATAGAAGAGACTGTCAAGGACAAGAGAGTGCGGCAGATTGAACTCAAGGAGAGTCTGAGAAACCTCAGGCTCAAGCACGAGGAAACACGTGAGTCGCAGACAGGCAATGAGAAGGCCGTGTATAGGCTGCAGACCGAGAGGGCTCGGCTGGAAACTGACTTGGTCGGCCTCAGAGCCGAACTGGGGACCATGGCAGACGCTGAAACCGAAACAGACAAGCGGCTCCAAGAGAAGGAGATTAGCTACAAGGACATCGAGGACCGTGAGGAAAAGATCAGGGAACTGGAGCGAGAACTCGAAGCCATGGGAGCTGTGAACCTGAAGGCACTGACTGACTATGATGCCGAACGGAACCTGTACGACGAGATAGTCGACAAGAAGACAAAGCTCGAGGAAGAACATAAAGAGATTCTTTCGTTCATGGAAGAACTGGAGAGAGAAAAGACCAGCAAGTTCCTGCTCGTGTACAATGATATTGCAGATAATTTCGCAAAGGTCTTCGCCAAGCTCTCGCCCGGCGGCGAGGCGGCCCTTATGCTTGAGAACGCTGAGCATCCGCTCATGGGTGGCATAACTGTACACTCCAAGCCGCGTGGCAAGGAACTGGTGAGTCTGGACTCGATGAGCGGCGGTGAGAAGGTCCTCACTGGTCTGGCGCTGATATTCGCGATTCAGATGTACAGCCCGGCAAGCTTCTATGTCTTCGACGAGATTGATGCTGCGCTCGATGACGTGAATGCCCATAATGTCGCTCTGCTGATATCCGAGATGTCGAAATCATCTCAGTTCATTGTGGTTTCTCTCAGGGACATCACCGCCCGGAAGGCGGACCTCCTAGTGGGAGTATCGAACCAAGATGGCATATCCAGAATAGTTCCCGTGGACCTTGAGGAGGTGGCAGAGAGCACTTGAGTGACCTCGAAGACAATCCGTTCTGGAATGAGCCGCCCTACATACTCCTCACGGATGTGCTGCAGCTAGACAAGATTGAACCTTGGAACGTTGATGTCGGAAAGCTGGTCGCGGGGTTTCTGCAGGAGATGAAGCGGCTGGGAGAGATTGATTTCCGTGTTTCGGGCAATGCGCTCTATTCTGCTTCGGTCATATTCATGAGAAAGACGAAAGAACTCGTGGAACTGGGAGTGCTCCCGCCCGAGCAGCTGCCTGATGAGGACGGAGAGCTCATTGTCCCGATGATTAGGCCCCCATTCAGGCTAGTCAATCGCCAGGTGACCCTAGAGGAGCTACTCGTCG
>Ga0316620_10000663_pt1 | contig 14023 bp, 10 predicted proteins | sample OWC_Aug_M1_C1_D5_FD_207651 | JGI IMG/M metagenome (GOLD analysis project Ga0316620, IMG submission 207651) | Wetland soil microbial communities from Old Woman Creek delta, Ohio, United States - OWC_Aug_M1_C1_D5_B | ecosystem: Environmental > Terrestrial > Soil > Wetlands | place: USA: Ohio... | reverse complement strand
AGAAGCCGTGCTCGTCTGGCGGCGAAATGTGGATCAGGGCCACGTCGATCGGTGTCCTGCCCCCGCTGATCAGGGCCGGCACCTCGTGGAGGTGGATGGGCACGAAGTCGGCCCGGCCTTCGTTCACCGCCCGTCGCACATTGGAACCGATGAACAGCGCGCGGTGTCGGAAGTGGGGCTCCATGCCCGGCGCCGCATACGGCGCCTCGGGCGTCATGCTCAAGATGTGCACCACCTCTACGTTCTCCAGCTCCGGGGCACGGGCGACCATGGCATGGACCAGTCGCTGGGGCGTGCAGCACCCGGGGTGGATCCAGACCCGGTCTCCGGAATTGATGGCTCGCACCGCCTGCTCGGCCGTGGTCACGCGACGGCGGTAGATTTCCATCCAGCTCATGACGCACCTTCCAGGGGCCGGTGCTCGACGCTGAAAGCGCGCGCCAGTCCCTCCTGGACGCAGCCACCGGCATGGGTGTAGGTGCCGCGGCGCAGGGCGCTCGAAACCCGGGCCGCACCCTCGAAACCCTTGCTCGCGATCTCCTCCACAAAGGGCAAGATGGCGTTGGTGAGGGCCCGCGTCGAGGCGCGCGAGGCCGTCGAAGGGATGTTGGGCACGCAGAAGTGGATGATCTCGTCGACCACGAAGGTGGGGTTGGAGAAGTCGGTGGGGTGGGAGGTCTCGCAGCAGCCACCCTGGTCGATCGACAGATCCATGATGATCGAGCGCGGCTTCATCAGCCTGAGCATGTCCCGCGTCACCAGCACCGGCGTGCGCTCGCCGTGGACCGCCACCGCGCACAGGAAGAGGTCGGCAAAGGCCAGGCACTTCTGGATGTTGTCGCGCGTCGCGAGCATGGTCGGCACGTCCGAGCCGACTCGCGCCTGCAGCCGGCGCAGGGCGTCGATGTGCCGGTCGAGCACGACCACGTGTGCGCCGAGGCTGCCGGCGAACTTGGCCGCCTCGCGACCGAGGGTGCCGGCGCCGAGCACCACCAGCGCCGCGGGCGGGATGCCGGGGGCGCCTCCGATCAGCAAACCCTTGCCCCCGAACTCGTTGAGCAGCAGGCCGGAGCCAATGGTGATGGCCAAGCGGCCCGCGATCTCGCTCATCGCCTCGAGCACCGGAGCGTGCCCGTTGTCGTCCTCGATGATCTCGTAGCCGACCGCCGTGACCTCGCGCTCGAGCAGGGTGCGGAACCCCTCGGCCGGCGCCAGCGCCAGGTGCCACGAGGCCAGCACCACCTGACCCGGCTGGAAGCGCTGGTAGTCGCTCGCCGGCGGCGGCGAGATGCGCAGCACCAGCTGCGAGCGCAGCAGCACCTCGTCCTCGGAGTAGACGACCCTCGCGCCCGCCTCCTCATAGGCTCCGTCCGGGAAGCCTGCCTCGAGACCCGCCTTGGTCTCCACGTAGACGCGATGCCCGCCATCGGTCAGGTTGCGGACCCCGCCCGGGGTCAAACCCACCCGATGCTCGAACGGCCGCCGATCCCTGACCAGCCCGATGTCCATGACCACCCCCAGCACCTCGGCTCGAGGCCCGGCCGGGCCTCTGGGGCCCGAGAATACCACCGCCGGGTGTCAGGCTGCGGCCGCGTCGCCCTCCTGGTTCGTCGTCCCGTTCCGACGCCGCTGGGCCAGGGCCATGCAGATCCCGACCACGACCAGGATCGTGCCGATCCACACCAGCGCGATCAACGGCTTGGTGGACACGTCCAGGACCAGGCTAGCCGGAGTGCCGCCGGCAGCGGCCACGACCCTGGGGTCAAAGACCTCGAGACGGAGGGCGCCCTGCTCCGCGTCGACCGAGGTCACGGACAGGGTGAGACCACCCGAGCCCGGGATCACGGCCGGGATCACCGCCTGCTGACCGCGATCCGCCTGGAACCGCGGCACCACCAGAGCCCTCTCGGCGCCGCCCTCGACCTCGAAGATGACACCGAAGTGAATCTTGCCAGCGTCGGGCTCGAAGTCCGAGAGGTCGAAGCCGGTGAAGGTCAAGCGGTAGTCGCCGTAGGTCAGGGTCTCGTCCTTGTGCAGGAAGGCGGTCCGGCCCACCCCGCCAGCGAGCCCGACCAGCTCGACCCAGACCACGCCCGCGTCGACGTTGAAACCGGTGGTGAGGATGCTCGCCCCGCTCAGGCCCGGAATCGCCGCCGGCAGCGGCCGGCGAGCGCCATCGCTCGACACCGCCAGGGCCGGCTCGACCGTGACCGGGGCCCGACCCGGCAGGGTCACCTCCAGCACCACCCCGACGGTCATGGCGTCCGGCACCTCGCCCTGACGGGTGAGGTCGAAGCTCGAAAACACGAACGCCATGTCCGCGAACTCGGTGCGCTGGCCCTTGACCAGCCCGAAGCGCGCGGCCGGGCTCGCCTTCTCGCCCGGCGAGTACTCCACCGGCGCCACGTACAGGTCGCGGCTGGCAAAGGACCTGATGTCCGGGTTGGCAACCAGCTGGTCGGTCTTGGGGTTGACCCACATCCGCGGCCGCAGCTCGAAGCTCCCACCGTCCTGCCCCCCGACCTCGACTACCATCGCGTCGCGAGCCGTGGGGGTGGGCCTTTCGATGCCCTTGAAGGTCATGCTGAAGCCGAGCACCTGGGTCGGCTGGTCGACGATGAGGCGGACCTTCTCGCTGCGGTCGTACCAGCCGGTGGTGAGGAAGGCGAGGACCATGAGGCCCATGCCGACGTGGGCCACCGCAGCCCCCGAGGCAAGGAGCTTGCCAGCGCGAGCGCGTTCGACCAAGGACAGCAGGTTGGCGGCCACGCACAGCACCGATGCGGCCACGTAGACCAGGGCCGCGACGTTGTGCACTCCCAGGAACCAGGACCCGGCCGTGGCCAGGGCGGTCACCAGCGCCACCGCCGCGGCCTTGCCGACCGCTCCTGGCTTGGCCTTGCGCCAGCCGAGGAACGGGATCACGCCGAGCAGGGCGACGAGGACCACGGCCAGCCAGAACCCCATCCGGTTGTAGAAGTCCGGTCCCACCTGGGACGGCTCGCCCCACAGCCGCGAGAGGATCGGAGTCGAGGTGCCGACGGCCACGACGAGCCCGATCAGGATCAGGAGCACGATGCCGAGGACGAGGAAGATGGTGCGTGAGAGAAAGGGCTCCGAGCCCACCTCGGTCGGGATCTCGCGCCAGCGCCAGATCAGCATGCCCAGGGACAGGACCAGGAAGAAGCACATGTTGAAGATCAGCCAGCCGGTGATCCCGAGGTCGACGAAGGAGTGCACCGAGAAGTTGGAGAGCACGCCGGAACGGGTCAGGAAGGTGGCGTAGACGACGAGCAGGAAGGCGACGACGGCGAGAATGAGGTTGAGGCGGCGGAAGCGGTTGCGTCCGCGCTGCAGGAGCATGCCGTGGGTCAAGGCCGCGGTGGCCAGCCACGGCACCAGGGAGGCGTTCTCGACCGGGTCCCAGCCCCAGTACCCGCCCCAGCCCAGAGTCTCGTAGGCCCAGTAGCCGCCGAGCATGATCGCCGCGCCCAGGGTCGCCAGCGAGAGTAGCACCCAGGGCAGGCAGACCCGCATCCATTCGTCGTAACGCCGCATCCAGAGCGCGGCCAGGGCGAAGGCGAAGGGGACGGCGAGCGAGGCGTAGCCGACGAACATGACCGGTGGGTGGATCACCATCCACGGGTTCTGCAGGAGCGGGTTCAAGCCCTGCCCGTCGGGCGGGACCATGTTCCCGGCGAGGCCCTCGTGGAAGCGGAAGGGGCTCTGCTTGACCAGGAGCAGGAGCAGCCAGAGTAGGGTCAGGTTGTAGAACAGCATGACCCGGTCCTCGTAGCCCTTGGAGAGCCGGATCAGGGGCAGGCCAAGGAGCGCCCCGCACAGCACCCAGAACAGGAAGCTGCCCTCCTGGCCAGCCCAGAAGGTGGACACCAGGTAGCTCATGGGCAGGGCGTTGTCCGAGTACGCCCACACGTAGTGCAGCCGATAGTCGTGGGCGAGCAGCGAGTAGAGAAGCAGGGCGCACGCCGCAATCACGGCCACGGTGGCCAGGACATAGGCCTGGCGGGCGAGCAGCCGACGCCGTTCGTTGCCGGGTACGGCCAGGGCGTAGGCCACGGTCGAGAGGGCGACGAGCAGGAAGGCCGCCCACACCAAGATCGAGCCGGGCAGGTGCATCACCTCACCCCCGTTTGGGCTTCCTGACGAACGAGTGTCCTCATCATGCTCTGTCCATTGGGTTGTGGCCTTCCCGGCCGAGCGGTCCCGGCGCGGAAACGGCGGCGGTCATCCCGACCGGCCGTGCCGGCTCGGGTCCTCATCCATACCCTGGTACTTGGAGGGGCACTTGACGAGCAGTTGCTCGGCGTGGAAGGCGCCGTCGTGGAAGCTGCCGATGGCCACGATCTGCGTCGCCTCCTCGAAGTTACCCGGCTTGACACCCTTGTACCGCACGGGCAGGGTCTGGCCTTGGTCGTCGTGAATGCCGAAGCTCAGCATTTGCTCCTGCTCCAGGTAGCGAGACGAATCCGGCACCAGCTTGCCCGCCACCTGCACCTTGCCGGCCGCCTGTCTGGCCTCCTGGAAGGAGACGTAAGGCGTGAGATAGGAGCGAAACGAGGTCGCGCCGTAGGCCAGGAAGCCGACGATCAGCACCCCGCCGACGATGTACCAGAGCCGGCGCTGCCGCCGCGGATCAGTCATCCCCCCTCCAGTTGGCGAAGCTTGTGGCCGAGGCGGAGGACATACGCGAACAGACCCAACCAGACAATGATGTTGACGCCCAGCACCGCCTTCAGACCGCGGCCGGGGTCCGCCCCCTCGGCCGCCCCTGGGACGAGCACCTCCGTGGCGCGCAACCGCCCCCCGGAGGCCTCCCCCACGACCACGACAACCGGAGCAACATCGAAGCCGCGAGGGAGCTTCCCTGCGCCCTCGACTGCGAGGGTCTCGCCTCCCGGCCCGACGAGCACGAAGCTGTAGCCCGGGACGCCTTCGATGCTGGTCTCGCGCAGGGTGCCGGGGTCCGCGGTCCCGGCAACGCGCAGCGGGCCGCCCCTGCTCAGCGCGGCGCCCACCGGAACCAGGTTCGAGGGCGCGCTGGACACCGCCACACTCGGTTCAGCTACCAGCTGGCCGGGCTCCGGCTCGCGACTGTCCTGCGAGCGCGCTGGCAGCACCCCGAGGAGGAAGCCGAGGGTCAGCGCCGAGACGAGCACCGTGGGGACGCGGCCGGGGCGACTCTGCCCCCGGCGCGCGGACCGCAGCAGGCTTTCCGTTGCAGGTCTCACAGCTCCTCCTCCGCTCTCGAGCGACGCAGGCGCTCGATTCGAGTCTCGAGATTGTACAGCCACACGAAAAGCCCGGTGAAACCGGCCAGCGAAGCCATCAGCACCTGAGCGTGGCTGGAGTCGAGCCGCGAGTCCGGGTCCGGGTTGGTCATCACGTCCGGGTGCAGAGACCAATAGATGCGCGGCACCACCCAGATCAGGAAGGGCACGGTGACGAAGGCCAGGATCGCGTAGGCCGCGGACAGGGTCGCCCGGCGCTCCGGATCTGGCACCGCGCCGCGCAGCGCGAAGTAGGCCGCGTAGATGAGGAGGAGCAGGGTGATCGAGGTCTGGCGGGGGTCCCAGTTCCAGAAGGCGCCCCACTCGACCTTGGCGAAGATCGAGCCTGTCACCGTGGCGAGCACGGCAAACAGCAGTCCGAGCGCGGCGCTGGCCGCGGCGCGGGCATCGTCCACCGGCTTGCGCCGGGCCAGGTACATGATCGAGGCTACGCACGAGACCAGGAAGGCCAGGCTGGCGACCCATGCGGTCGGCACATGGAAGAAGAGAATCCGGCTCGACTGTCCCTGGAACCCCGCGGCCGGCGCCACCCGCATGAACGCCGCCCAGATCACCCACGACATCCAGACCAGGAGCACCCACGGCGCCACTCTGCGGATCATGAGCCGGACCCTCCGTTCGTCAGTCATTCCACACCACCGGAAACAGGAACACCGAAACCACCGTCATCACTCCCCCGAGGGACACCACCGCGCGCAGGGTCGAGCTCACCCCCCCGGGGTTGCCCTCGGCGACGGCCCTCGTCCCCTCGATGAGGAAGATCAGCAGCGGCAACAGGATGGGGATCGAGAGCACCGAGAACAGGGCGCCGCGGGAGATGGCGCGGGCGATGATCGCCGCCACCATGGTGGTGACCACGGCGAGGGCGTACCCGCCCACCGCCAGCAGGGCCACGAGGCGGCCCGGCCTGGGGATCTCGAGGCCCATGAGGATCGAGTACAAGGGCACCAGGAGCGCCATCAGCACGTAGAGCAGGACCAGGTTGAAGAGCAGCTTGCCGGCCCATACCACCAGCGGCTCGGCCGCCAGCCGGAGCAGCGGCGCGGTGTGGGTCTCCTCCTCCTTGACGAAGGTCCGGTCGAGGCCGGCCATGGCGGCGAAGAAGATGACGATCCAGAGCAAAGCCGAGAGGAGAAACGGGCGGTCGGCCTCGGCGATCCGGTAGGGGCCCACCGTATACGACACCGCGGCCAGCACGGTGATGGCGAACAGACCCAGCGAGTTGAGGGCCACCTTGGTGCGGAACTCGGTGCGCAGGTCCTTGGCGAAGACCGCGGCCGCCTCAGCCACCCAGCGCCACACGGCGGTGCCCCCACTCCATCTCGCGCCGGTCGTTGGTGGCCAGGACCACGGTCTTGCCCGCCGCGGCCGAGTCCCGGACCAGCTCCTCGAGCCAGTCGTGGCCGCCGGGGTCGAGGTTCGAGCCCGGCTCGTCGAGAAACAGCACCGGCGGGTCGTGGAGCAGCGCCTGGGCGATCTTCAGGCGCTGCAGCATGCCGGTGGAGAAGCCCCTGGCCGCGGTCTGCCGCCCGGGGTCGAGCCCCACCATCTCGAGGCATGCCCGGCAACGCCCCTCGGCTTGGCCGAGGCCCCGCACCCGGGCCAGGAAGCGCAGATTCTCCATCGCGTTGAGCTCCTCGTACAGGGACATGGCCGGCGCCACCACCCCGATCAGGCTGCGCCACTGGCTGCGGTGGATCCCGCCGTCCTCCCCGGCCAGGTAGCGCACCTCGCCCCGCGTCGGGCGCAGCAGGCCGCACAGGATGCTGACCAGGGTCGACTTGCCGGAGCCGTTGGGGCCAGCGAGGACTAGGATCTCACCCGGTCCTACCTCGCCCGAGATCGCGGTGAAGATCACCCGCGCGTCGTAGCGCTTGGCCAGCGCCTCGAACACGATGCGGACTCGAGACCCCATCCCGGCGAAGATACCACAGGTCATCCGCCCCAACCCCTGCCCGTGCCCGAAGTGCATCAAAATAGGAAGCTTGGACGAGTCCTCGCGATGGGTTTTCGGGAGCTCGAAGGCGGGCGCCTGTGGTCCGGGCCCCGGCTCGGGTAGGGTCACGGGCACGAGCTCGTTCCAACCATCTCGACCACCTGCGTGCGGTGTAAGATGCGCCCGGACCTTAGTCGACTGGAGGGCGCATGCGAGCGGTCATTTCCGGCAGCGGGATGTTCGTTCCACCACGCGTGGTGCGCAACGACCGGCTGGCCCGCGTCATGGACACCTCGGACGAGTGGATCCGCGTGCGCACCGGCATCGAGGAACGGCGCTACGCGAACCTCGACTGCGCCACCAGCGACCTAGCGGTCCCGGCCGCGAAGGGGGCGATTCGCGACGCCGGGCTCGAGCTGGCGGACGTCGAGTACCTGATTCTCGCCACCATGACCCCGGACTTCTACTTCCCCGGATCGGCGCCCTTCGTGCAGCGCAAGCTCGGCCTCGGGCACGTGCCCTGCCTCGACATCCGGCAGCAGTGCGCGGGCTTCATATTCGGCCTCCAGCTGGCCGACGCCGTGATCCGCTCCGGCCAGTACCGGCGGGTGCTGGTGGTGGGCGCCGAGGTCCACACCGCATTCATGGAGTGGGACTGCTTCGACATCCTGTTCGGCGAGTCCGACCGCGAGATCGAGCCCGAGTGGTACGAGCGCAACACCGCCACCCGGGACCGCACCGTGCTCTTCGGCGACGGCGCCGGGGCAGTGCTGCTGACCGCCACCGACGACGACCAGCGGGGCCTGCTCGACTGCCTCCTCCACAGCAACGGCTCCGAGGCCGAGCGGCTCATCACCCGCGCCGGGGGCAGCGCCTACCGCCCCTACTTCTCGCCCGCGATGACGGCCTCGGGCGACGCCGTGCCGATGGTCGAGGGACGCGAGGTGTACCGCCTCGCCGTCCGCCACATGCCCGAGGTAACCCTCGAGCTGCTCGGGCGCAACCGCCTGACGACCGACGACGTCGACCTATTCATCTTCCACCAGGCCAACCTGCGCATCAACGAGGGCGTGGCCAAGCGCCTCGGTCTGCCCGACGACAAGGTCTTCAACAACATCCAGCGCTACGGCAACACCACCGCTGCCACCATCCCCATCGCCTTCCACGAGGCGCGCCAGCAGGGTCGGGTCAAGCCTGGCGACCTGGTCTGCTTCGTCGCCCTCGGCAGCGGCCTCAACTGGGGGGCGGCGCTGCACCGCTGCTAGGCGCCCAGCTGGGTAGGCGGGCACACAGCCCGCCCGATCAACAGCGGCTCCGGACCCGCTCCCCGCCGCCGGTCGCCTGCAGCCAGGGGTCGGGCTGCAGGCGACAGGCAGCCGGGGCCGGGAGTCCGGTTCCGATCCCGAACCCGATTCCAGCTCGCCACGGCCAGACCTGAGCGAGGTGGACAGCCACCGAAAGAGCTACGCTCCGTAGTCCAGGACCGCGGCCTCCACGTTCAGCTTGGCGGCGAGCTTGGCAACCCCGGCGCGCAGCTCCTCGAGGCCGAGCGCCTCCGGCACGGTCACCACCGCGGTCAGCGCGAAGAGCGGGGTCTTGCTCATCGGAGCCGACATAATCTCGGTGTTGAGGGTCTCGAGGTCGACGTCCACGGAGGCCAGAAAACGGGCGATGTCGCGCAGAATGCCGAGGTTGTCCGCGCCGGTCACGGTGATGCCGCACGGGCGATGCCTGGTCGCGCGCTGGTTCTCCTCGACCTCGGTGGGCAACGTCTGAACCAGGAACTCGCCCTTGCGCAGGGCGGCAACCGCGGCTCGCAGCTCGGCCACCTGCTCGCTCGGTGCCGAGACCAGCATGAGGAACGCGAAGGCCCGGCCGAGGTGGGCCATGCGACTCGCCTCGATATTGCCGCCGTACTCGAGCAGGAGCTCGGTGAACTCCTCCAAGACGCCCGGCCGGTCCTGGCCGGAGGCGGTGAGAATGAAGTGCTGACGCATCGCGGGTTCCCTCCCTGCGCGACGGACGGTTCGCTCGTCCAAGAGTAGCAGGATCCGGGGGCAGGCCACGCGCCTTGGGACAAACACAGGACGTGGTACAAACACTGAGGGCAGGTCACAACCGAGCCTCGACCTGAGGTCGCGCGCGCCGTGGTCGTGTCCCGGCCTTCCCGCGCGGGAGCGGAACCTCCCGGCGCCGCCGATGGGCAAGTGAACGACGAATGAGAGGATGTCACGTCATGAAGACCGTCGATTCCGCATGCTGGTGTCTTCTTCTCGTCTTCGCCACGTGCGTCCCGGCGCAAGAGCAGGCCGGTTCTCCTCTGGCTGAGCAGAGCTGGACGGCGATGTACGCGGCCTGGGAACGCGGCGGGGAACCGGCTCTGCGCGAGTACGTCAGGCAGAACAGGCAGGAGGTTTCGCACGACCTGATCGTGGACATCGCCACCCGCGGGGCAACCCAGAGATCGGACCCTGCGCTGAGCGAGACCAGACTCTCCATCGCCCTTGCGGCTGCGAGGGAAGTGGCGGACAGGCGCGCCGAAGCCGACGTTCTCAGCAGGGCGGGAGACTACCGCAGCTACACTGCCGAGTACGAAGGGGCGCTTGGCTACTACGACCAGGCATTGCCCCTGTACGAAGAGCTAGGCGATCTGGCCGGACAGGGGGACGTGTACCGGAGACTCGGCGAGATCCACAATCTCACCGGAGACAGCGCGCAGGCGCTGGCGATGTACGAGAAGGCGCTGCCGTTCTTCGAGAAGGCCGATTCGGCCGTGGGACAGGGGATTGTGTACGCGAGACGCGGCGAGATCCACTTCCTTGCTGGAGACAACGCGCAGGCGCTCGCGATGTACGAGAAGGCGCTGCCCTTCTTCGAAAAGGCCAACAGCCCCGTGGGACAAGCCACCGTGTACCAGGGCCGTGGCGACATCTACGTCACCATCGGAGAGAACGCGCAGGCGCTGGCGATGTACGAGAAGGCGTTGCCCTTCTTCGAAGGGGTCAACGACTCCGCGGGGCAGGGCAATGTCTACGAGGCCCGCGGTGCGGTCTATGTCTACACCGGAGACAACGCGCAGGCGCTGGCGATGTACGACAAGGCATTGGCCTTCTACGAAAGTGCCAACAGCCCCTTGGGGCAGGCTCTGGTCTACAGGAGGCGTGGTCAAGTTCATTTGCTGACCGGAGAGAACGCGCAGGCGCTGGCGATGTACGACAAGGCGCTGGCCTTGTACGAAAAGACCAATGACCCCTCGGGACAGGGGAAGGTGTACATGGAACGCGGCGCCATCTACGCGAGAAGCGGAGACAACGCGCAGGCGCTGGCGATGTACGACAGGGCGTCGCACTTCTTCGAGCAGGAGTCCAGCCCTCAAGACCTCGGGACAGCGTTCCTGAACCGTGGAGATATTTACCTCAGCATCAGTGATAGCGAGCAGGCGTTGGCGATGTACGACAAGGCGCTGCCCTTGTTCGAGAAGGCGGATGAACCTCGGGGACAGGCGGAGGTGTACAGGAGACGCGGGGATATCTACTCGAGAGGCGGAGACAACGCTCTGGCGCTGGCGATGTACGACAAGGCGCTGCCCTTGTTCGAGACTACCGATGAACCCCGGGGACAGGGGGATGTGTACAGGAGCCGTGGAGACATCTACTCGAAAGGCGGAGACAACGCGCAGGCGCTGGCGATGTACGACAAGGCGCTGGAGCTCTACACACGCTGCGGAGATCCCACGAGTCAGGCCGATTCGCTGATCGCGACCTCGCAGGTCTACGCCCGCCAGGGCCGGAAGACGGAGGCCCTGTCAGGCTACGAGCGAGCGCTCGCATTGCTGGAGAGGGTGCGGCGGCAGACCGGTATCGAGAAGCTCAAGGGGTCGTACTTGGAGATGGTGTACGCCAGGTACGCTGCAGCGGCTCAGTTCATGCTCGAGTCCGGATTTCGCGACAGTGCCTTCCGCGTGATGGAAAGCATGAAGGCGCGGCTGTTCCTGGACCGGCTCGCCGAAGGGCTCGTGGCCCTCGACGGGGGCATCGCGCCGGAGATGAGACAGCGCCGCGATGACATGGAGTCGCGCATCAGCGCGCTCAAGATGCAACGCATGAAGGCGTACGGCGAGACCGGCCCGGACGCCGACATGCGCCTGGCGAATCTGAGCGCTCAGATCGACTCCGAGGAAGCGGAGCTCGATGGCATCCGTACCGAAATCCGGCTGAAGAATCCCCTGTACGCTTCCGTGGAGTATCCCGAGATTGTCTCGGTTCCGGAAGTCCGCGAGAAGATCCTGCGGCCCGACGAGGCGCTGGTCGAGTATTACCTGGGCGAGCAGGATGCCTGGTGCTTCGTCCTGACCAGGGAGGCCTTCGACGCCGTGAAGCTGCCCGCGCCATCAACGGAGATCCAGGACACGGTGGCCAGTTGTGTGGCGCACCCGAGGGCCGCAATTGAGGCGCGGTTGTACGGCATGCTCGTTGCCCCGATCGAGGCCCGGCTCGCCGGGAAATCCCTGGTCATCGCCCCGGACGCGGCCCTGGCCCGCCTCCCCTTCGAGATGCTCCAGAAGAGCGTCGACGGCTCGCCCAGGTTCCTCATCGAGCTCTACCCGGTCGCCTATACCCAGTCCGCTACCGTCCTGGCGTTCTACCGGACCAAGTACCATCGCGAAGGCACTTCAGACTCCTTCATCGGTTTCGGAGATCCGGTCTATGACTACGAGAGCTTTCGCGCCGACAAGCCGGAGCGCGGGATGGTGGTGGCAGGGGATACACCTGCGGCGAGCGCCGCGCGACGAGGGCTGGAACGCGCCGGTCTGCAGCTGACGAGGCTGCCGGGTTCCGGTGCCGAGATTGCATCGATCGGTGCGCTGTTCACGGGCGACGGGAGGAGCGGAACCTCCTTGCTCAGGGCGGACGCGCGCGAAGAGCGCGCGAAGGCGCCCGACATGTCAAGCTACCGGTACATCCACCTCGCGGCGCACGGAATTCTGGACGACTCCTATCAGGCCATCGCGCTCTCGCAGATCCCGGGCGCTTCCGAGGACGGCATGCTGACCCTGGGCGAAATCATGAACCTGCGTTTCGACGCGTCCCTTGTCGTGCTCTCGGCTTGCCGCACGGGGTTGGGCCAAATCTCGCGCGGCGAGGGCGTCACCGGTCTGACGCGCGCCGTCATGTACGCCGGGTCATCCGCCGCTCTGGTGAGCTTGTGGAACGTCTCGGATGAAGGAACGCAGGAGCTGATGACGCGCTTCTACGGACACATCGTCCGCGACGACCTCGCGCCCGCGGGCGCTCTGCGCCGGGCCAAGCTCGAGATGATCGCCGACCCGGAGTTGCGCGATCCTCTACTCTGGGCCGCGTTCGTGCAGTACGGGGAATGAACGCTGCCTGCTCGGCAAGCTCTGCGACAAAGCGTGCGTCCGTTCATTCGGTGTTCTTCCGCTGCAGTCACGCATGACGGCGCACTGATGATTTGACGCCGAACCGTGACAGCGGCGCAATCGCCGACATGTGAACCTGGTCCGTTTGAGTGGGCACGATCAACTTGAACCTGGAACCCATCCAGCCCCACGCTCACCACACTCATGGATAGCGCCTGTGATTTCCACCAATCCCACTCTGTCAGTCGCCGTTACTTGAGACTCGTTGGCAGCGCTCGCGCCAAACGTCCGGCCCTTCGGGTAAGGCCTGATGACGCGGCCTCGCGCTGACCGCCTCGGAATGGTCTCGCCTCGGCCCCCGGTTGCATCTCGGTGGGCCGCAAGTATGCTTGGGGCTGATCGACCGGCACCGGGGAAGGACCTGCCATGAGCCACAACGACCTGTCGCACGCCCGCAGAACCCTCACCACCCGCGCCGGCAGCGTCGACTACTTCGCCCTCGACAGCCTGGCCGGGATGGCCGACATCCGGCGCCTGCCGATGTCGATCAAGGTCCTGCTCGAGGCCGCGCTGCGCAACCTGGACACGACCGACGACGTCGAGACCCTGGCTCGCTGGAGCCCTCACCAGGAGACGCCGCGGGAGGTGCCGTTCGTGCCCGGCCGGGTCGTGCTCCAGGACTTCACCGGCGTGCCGGCGGTGGTCGACCTGGCCGCCCTGCGCGAGGCCTGCCGCGACCTCGGCGGCGACCCGCAGTCGATCAACCCCCAGGTCCCCTGCGACCTGGTCATCGACCACTCGGTGCAGGTCGACTACTTCGCTCGGCCCGACGCATTGCGCCTCAACGCCCGCAGCGAGCTCGCGCGCAACCGCGAGCGCTACCAGTTCCTCAAGTGGGGGCAGCGGGCCTTTGACCGCTTCTCGGTCGTCCCCCCGGCCACCGGCATCGTCCACCAGGTCAACCTCGAGTACCTGGCGCGCGTGGTCCTGACCCGCGACGGGGTGGCCTTCCCCGACTCGCTGGTCGGAACCGACAGCCACACCACCATGATTAACGGCCTGGGCGTGGTCGGCTGGGGCGTGGGCGGCATCGAGGCCGAGGCGGTGATGCTCGGCCAGCCCATCACCATGCTCTCCCCCCAGGTCGTCGGCTTCCGGCTCACCGGCAGCCTGCGCGAGGGCGCCACCGCCACCGACCTGGTGCTGACCGTGACCCAGATCCTGCGCCGCACCGGGGTGGTCGGCCAGTTCGTGGAGTTCTTCGGTCCAGGTCTGGAAAGCCTCAGCCTGCCCGATCGCGCCACCATCGCCAACATGGCGCCGGAGTACGGCGCCACCATGGGCTTCTTCCCGGTCGACGACGTCACCCTCGGCTACCTGAGGATGACCGGGCGCGAC
>Ga0316620_10000662_pt1 | contig 14025 bp, 14 predicted proteins | sample OWC_Aug_M1_C1_D5_FD_207651 | JGI IMG/M metagenome (GOLD analysis project Ga0316620, IMG submission 207651) | Wetland soil microbial communities from Old Woman Creek delta, Ohio, United States - OWC_Aug_M1_C1_D5_B | ecosystem: Environmental > Terrestrial > Soil > Wetlands | place: USA: Ohio... | reverse complement strand
GCCGTAGCCCGTGCAGAGTACGAGGCGCTGCAGGCCGTTGCGCAATAGTTCATCGACCAACACGTCGAGAAACGCGCGACCCTGGATTTCCGCGAGGCCCTTCGGCCGGTCGGAGACTACCGGCCGAAGTCGGGTGCCAAGGCCCCCGCAGAGGATCAGGGTGTCGGTTTCAACGCGGTTCACGGGACCAGCGCTAGGGACGCGGAATGCCGCGGCTGCGCCGGTACCACGCGATGGTTCGGGCGACACCCTCGCGCAGATCGGTTCTCGCGTGAAAGCCAAGCAACGCTTCTGCCTTTGAGGTGTCCACCAGTCTTAGCGGAATCATTGTTGGTTTGGAAGAATCGAAACGAATCTTTGCATCGGGGTAGCCGTCTTCTTCTAGGATGCAGCGCAGGATTTCCTTGACGCTATAGCCCTTCCCAAGCCCAATATTGAGCGCTGTGTATTGCGTCAGCTTCGCTGCCGCCTGCACCATCGCCTCGACCATGTCGTCCACGTAAATTGCGTCCCGGATTTCGCTGCCGTCCCCCCAGACTTCAATCGGGTCCCAGCGTTCCACACATTTCCGGATCAGCGCCGGAATTACGTGGGATGTGGCGAACTCGAAATCGTCGTTTGGGCCATAGACGTTGGTTGGCCGCAATACGATCGTCGCCAATTTCTTCGGCAGCTTATCCCCGTACATCCTGCACAACACCTCCATGAACCGTTTTGCCCACCCCGCGTAATAATATTTCTCGAACGGTTCGCCTTCGAGTATCTGCTCCTCCTTCATCGGATTGTTCGAGACTGGATAGGCGACCGTGCTTCCCAGCCAGATGAATTTCTCAACCCCGGCCTTGTATGCAGCGTCGAGCATCTGCGTATTTATAATCACGTTGGGCGTCACGTGGATCATCGGCGTTGACGCGATGGCCGCTGCTCCAGAGGTCGTTGCCGCGCAGAGATGCACGTGCCGAACGCCATCGACCGCTTTGCGGCAGTCCTCGGGTCGCGTCAAATCGCAATGAACGTATTCGATCCGGTCGTCGTGCATCACCGGCGCACTCCGATGGAACGTGGCGCGCACCGCAGCGCCCTCTGCAAGCAGCCGCGCGATGAGATTGCTCCCGATCAGTCCGCTGCCACCCGCCACCAGCACTTTGAGGTCCTTGAACAGCACTGCGTGCACCTCTCAACGTTCGACGAAAAACCGGCCTCCTCGGTACACCTCGACAATAGCGGCACGCTCGGCATCGGGCAAGGCGCCAAGCTCACTCGCCAGAGCATTCTCCCTGACGTGCTGCTCTGTGAGCATGCCCGGAATGACTGTAGATACGGCGGCGAAGGACAGGCAGAAGCGTAGCGCAAACTGCGCGGGCGTTTGCTCTACGCTGCTTTTGACCTTAGCCAAAAACAGCCCAAGCGCACTCGCCCAACGCTCGCGCTGCTCCACACTCCAGCGACTGCGGTGGTCGTTGGGGTCGAACTGTGCGGCAGCCGAGTACTGCCCGGTGAGGAACCCGAAACATAGCGGTGTGCGCCCAATGACGCCAACGCCTTCGCGCTGGCAGAGCTCGAACAGCCCATTCTCCATCGCGCGCTGGTCGAGCAGATTGAAATTCACCTGTATGCAGTGAAAACCAAGATCCCTGATGGCGATCAGCGCATCATCGGGCGAGCGAGCCGAGATTCCGTAGGCGCGGATCCTGCCTTCGCGGCGAAGCCGCTCGAGTGTCGCCACGCTTCGACCGTCCCGAAGGAGCAGATCGATCGGAGGGCTGTGTAATTGAAATAGATCGATGTAGTCGGTACCAAGTCGGGACAGGCTCTTTTCAAGCGAGCCGAGCAAATGTTCCGGGGAGAAGTCTTGCTCGCCGGACGCGGAAAGCATTCCCGCCTTGGTGGCGATCACGACATTGCCGCGAACGTCGCGCAGCGCATTCCCCAAAACAGCTTCGCTGTGCCCGAACCCATAGAAATCGGCAGTGTCGAAGAAATTGATGCCGCATTCGATTGCACTGCGCACCGCGCGGTGGGACGTCTCGTCATCTGTGGGACCGTACGCGACTGCGCCGTTCGAGTTTCCGCCAATTCCCCAGGCTCCGAAGCCAATCTCCGAAACGCGAAACCCCGTGGCGCCAAGCGTCCGGTAGCGCATCGTGCGGTGTCGACGTCCGCAGCGGAAGTTGGCTAGTAATGGCCCGCCAACTGACGCTCAGATGCGAGCGGTCGGTTGCCGGAACTGCGGTTCGGGTACAGGTAGGCGCCTTTCTTGTTGCCCCACCACACTACTTCACGGCACCAACGGTCCAGGTCGGCGTAATGCGACTTCGATCGCTCAACCTCAACCGTGAAGGTTCCGCCCTCAAGGGGGACGGGTTGGCCCTCGCGAATGCCGCGCCAGAATTCCAGGATGTTGTATCGCAGGGTCACCGTCGTATCCTCGCCAACGAACGGCTGGCTGACGAGAACGTGATTCAACCTAATTGCGTCCGCCACCGCGTCAATCGGCACTGCGCCTCGCGCGGACTGGGCCAGATCCATCAGCAGTTCCGATACTTCGCGGTAAAAGGCGTCGAACGTCCCCTCGACCGTGAGCTTAATGAAGACGTACTCGTCTGCCGGCCAATAGATATGCAGCCACTGTTGCGAGTAGACGTACTCCGGACCGCCTTGCTGAATCGAATGAGCCTCCTCGATGAAGAAGTCACGAATTTCGCCGATCACCGGGTACCGGGCGCGGTCGACCTGCATGAACCGCTCGAATATCTCGCGGTACGCGATTCCTGCGACCTCGTGCACCAGCACGATCGGGATCTGCACGATCTTGTCGAAATGCAGGAAAGCGGTCATCCACGAGATTGCCCGCGTGCGCCGCCAGTCTTCCTGGCTCATCGAATAGGTTGAAATGACGAGGTCCTGGATCTCCGGAACGTCGTCGACCAGCTCTTCCTTTGACCCATGGATATTTATGATCTCGCTCTTCACCGTGACCATCTCGAACTTCCGTAGGTATTCCGGATCGCCCATCTCGGCGTTTGGAAGGATCGACAGGTTGTTGAACTGAATCCGATTGTGTTGGCCCGCGCGGATCAGCGTGTCAATCCCCTCGACGTAGGAATCGTAGGTTTCTCCAGGTAGTCCGAGGATCAAGTCGGAGTAAGTCTCGACGCGGTCGCGCGTGAATCGACGCGCCAGTTCGAGGTATGTATCCAGCGAAATGTTGTCCCGCTTGATGTTCTTTAGCGTGGTCTCGTCCAGGCTCTGCATCGAAAGTGCGACACCTTTGTTGAGGCCGGCATCGGCGAGGATCTTCTGCGTCAGGTATGCCCGCTCGGTCGCGTTCTTCGTGTTCTGTACCGAAAAACCTTGCGGGAATCCAGTGCGCCTGCGAATGTCGGCGACGCGCTCCGCGATCTCGACGTCACGCTTCTGGATGCCGAAGTTCGCGTCGCAAACGAAGATATATTCGATCCCGTTGCGCGCAAACCAGTCGAGTTCCTCGTAGAGACGCGTCAACTCGAACTTGTTCACTTTCGCCGCTGTGGCCGATCCCCAGTCACAGAACGTGCACTGGAACGGGCAACCGCGATTGGTCTCCCACAGGCCGATCCATTTCTCCTCGGGATTCGCAGCGATTAGTTGGCTGAACATCCCGTTGAGAAATGGCGAAGGCACCTCCGCGAGATCCCGGATGCGCTCGGTCGGCGCCGCCTTTACATAGCTGCCGTCCGACGCCAGGTAGCTGACGCCGGTGAGCCCGTCCCAGTTGCGCCCCGGGATACGATCTAACAGCTCGAGAAACGCCCGCTCGCCTTCGTTGTGCACCACGATGTCGATGAACGGATGATCCCGCAGGAACTGTTCCGGCTTGTCCGGAACCTGCGGACCGCCGAATACGATCACCATATCCGGATTCTGCTGCCTAAGCCGGCGCGCCGTCTCGAGCGAGATGTTCGCATTCCACACGTAGGTGCTGAATCCCACCACATCCGCTTCCCTCAGGCCAGCGACGATCTCGCGAATCGGCATCCGCTTGTAAATCATCGGTAGGAACGTATATCGGGCCGCGTTGGGCGCATGCGCCTCGACGTACGACCTGAGACACGCGATCGAGTACGGCAGGTAGTTCTGGCCCGAAAAGCTGTTATTGATCTGGACTAGGCCTATGTTCAGCGGCGAAGTGGCGCCGCCAACCTGCGCCGCGGACTCGCCGCCTGGCTGAGGCCGACCCGGACCCGCTTGTTCCAAGCGCTGGTCAACAAGTTTGACTACTTTATTCATCTGACTTTGAGAACACTATTGGCTATCGTAATTAGCCGATATTAAGGCCATTTCGTTCGAAGTGTGTGCACTCGTGCACGAGCCGACGCGAATCTGCCACATCGGCACGCTTGGCATCGAATAGCCGTTTGGGGGAGCTATGGCATGCCGAACTTCGGTCGTTAGAGATGATCGCGCAAAGTGATCGATGTGCCCGGGGCCCGGTGCTGCACATCCCGATAACCGTAACCATAGTAGGCGTTTGCGATGGCATCCACCAGCATCGTCCACTCCGCCGCTTCCCGGAAGTCCGGGAACTTCGCCGCGACCGCGGCCATCAAGTCCGCATGTCAATCGAATCAAGCCCCGCGCCGATCAAGGTGAACCGCCTGAACAGAGCAAAATCCAGCCTCTTTCAATCCGTAGTCGCAGATCACGTCGTCGATGAGCTGCTTGGGGCAGGGATAAATCTAGTGCGGAATATTCATCGAGCAGCGCCTGAGGATCGAGCCCTCGAGGCCAAACTGCCGGCTGATTGTGATATCGCCGTCGATGAAATGAAATCGCTTGTTCTCGATCATGTCCGCGAGCCGGTCGGACGCCACTTCCATCCTTAGAACGTCCATGGCGCTCCTCTGTGAACGGTGATCAAACCTGCCCCGAGTGCTGGTCTTCGTGCGAATAGTAGATGATCTGGCTGCCCAAGTGATCGAAGCGAGTCGGCACGTAAAGCAGCTTGTCCAGTGCTTCCGTGACGCGCTGGTGTTGCTCCGGTCTGACGAAAAGCAGCAGGAAGCCGCCGCCTCCTGCACCGAGGAGCTTGCCGCCGAGCGCGCCCGCGTGAAGCGCCGCACCATACATCGCGTCGATTTCGTTGGTCGATATCCGGGAGGACATCCCGCGCTTGATCCGCCACTGCTCGTCGAGCAGCCTCCCGAAGTCCTCCAGCCGATCCTCTCTCGATGTCAGGACCGATTCCGCCTCCCCGACCAAACCAATCATGTCGCGCAGCTCCCGAGCGCGGTTCGGAATCTGCTCGATCTGGTCCTTCGCGACTTCCGACGCCGTACGGGAGAACCCAGTAAAGAACAGCATCAGGTGTTGCTGGAGGCGCTCAAGACGCTCCGGCGAGACGATAAGCGGCGTGACCGCGATCTCGTTCACGCCGCCGAACTCAATCCGGTTGAGTCCGCCGAACGCGGCCGCGGTCTGGTCCTGCGAACCGACATGTTCGCCAATCAGGTCCTGCTCGACGCGCATCGCATTAATCGCGAGTTGGCGTTTGGTCGGCATCTCGTGCTTGAGCGCATACAGTGCGTGGAGCAGGCCCACGGTAAAGGTCGAGCTCGACCCCAGCCCCGAGCGCGCCGGGAGGTCGGCGTGGTGGACAATATCGACACCTCGTTCGAGCTCCATGAACCGTAGGCTCTCGCGAACGGACGGGTGCTGAATTTCCTCCAGAGTTCGCGTCTCCTCCCGCCTGTAGTACCTGATCAGGTATTTGAAATCGTGAAACGGCGGGAGGTATCTGCAGGTGATGTAGCAGTACTTGTTGATGGCCGTGCTGATCACGGCGCCGCCGTGCTCGCGGTACCAGGCCGGGTAGTCGGTTCCGCCACCGAAAAATGAAACGCGGAAGGGCGTCCTGCTGATAATCATCACCTGGTCTTTGCGTCAGTCCACAAAATGCCCGGCCTCGTCGCGCTGCGAAAGGATCGGGTTCTTGATCGGCCACCAGAGGTTCAGTTTCGGGTCGTTCCACCTGTAGGTGAACTGGCCCTTCGGGTTGTAGTACGTAGTCTGCTTGTAGTGAAAGATCGCCTGTTCGCTTAGCACCACGTGGCCGTTACCGTGTTTCGGCGGAATCAGCACCTGCTGCCGGTTGGCGTCCGACAGAAGGAACGACTGCCACCGCCCGAAATTCTTCGAGTTGGTGTCGCAGTTCACCACGACTAAGTAGAACTTCCCGTGCATGCACGACACCAGCTTCCAAGTTTCCGCGTCGCCATGAATGCCGCGGAGCACATGTCGCGAGGACACCGAGATGTCGTCCTGCACGAACTTCGCAGTGATGCCGTGCTCCGCATACATTCGGTCGTTGTAGGTTTCGACGTATTGCCCACGGAAATCCTCGAACACGTCGGGTTTGACCAGTAGTACGCCTTCCAGCTTCGTCGTGGTTACCTGCATCGTTTGCCCTGTCTATGGGTCGTTAGAGTGGCCGCCACGCGATATAGGAGTAACCTTCGTGGTAGAGGCTGCCAAAAAAGAACCTACGGACATCTAAAATCTCGATGCGCCCCTTGTCGGCCAACGCTCTCAGCGCCGTCAGGAAGCCCTCGAGATAGCCGCGCTTGCGGTGATACCGCGCAGCAAGATAATCGACAAGATTCGATTCGTCGTAGAGTTCAAGCAACGGCTCCATGTTGACGCAGATCCGGGGTTTTTTTTCGAGCACGAACTCGACGAAATGCTCATGACGCTGACCCACCTGCTCAAGCGCACACATCGTTAGCACGCCGCTATCCGGCCCCAGCTCAAGGCTGCGATCAGGTTGGAAGAAGTCGAAGTGCCTTCCGCTAATATCGATTCCAAGGCTCTTCCCGAGCAGGTTTAAGGTCTGGTTGGACGATTTCGACCAGTCCAGCCCGCAGAGCTCCTTGCCGGGAAGCTGCTCCGACAGCGCGAGCAGGTTAAAGCCGCTGCCGCAACCGAACTCGTACACCGCGCGCACACGGGCGAAGAACTCACCGAACAGGAACGCGCGGCATACCCGGAAAAAGTCCAGCTCAAACCGCGGATTCCTCGGAATCACGTAATTCCGTTGCAGGCGGATCGGTTGGTCCGGCTTGATGAAATCCGGCACGAGCCGGTTCGGGTCGTAGCCTCCTTCTACAAATTTCTGCAGGGTGTCCGACCAGCAGCTTTCCCAGATACCCGCACGTTGCTGCCCCACCTTCGTTGCCTTGTCGGAGTCAATGTGCTGCAGCACGCGCAGGATGATCTGGTCCCTGGCCAGGCCCTCGGGCACCTCATAGTGAAAATCGCTAGCCAGCGCGAATTCCCGGCACGGGCCGGGGAGGTCACTGCCCGGTTTGCCGAACAGCACCGCGAAATCCTGGGGCGTGTACTCCACGGCTAGAACGGTCCCTTAAATTTGTTCTCGTAGCTGTAGAAGTCCTCGCCCGAGAGGTCGGTTTCGCTCAGTCCGAGCTGCTCCTCGACTGCGCGGATGATGTTGACCGCGTTCGGATAGAACTCGTTCTCGAGCGGGCGGGTGCAAGGGCATGGCGTCGGGGAATATCCGATGCGTTTGATCGGCGCCCTGAGCTCGCGCAGGCAAGCCTCGTAGACCGTCGCCGCCACCTCTGCGCTAAAGCCGCAGTTGACCCAGTCGTTGTCGGCGATGATGCAGCGCCGGGTCTTGCGCACCGAGCGGATCACCGTGCCGCTGTCGAACGGTGCGATCGAGCGGGCGTCGATGACCTCGAGGCTCACGCCGCGCTGCTCGAGGATCTGCGCCGCCTTGACGGCCTCGACGTTCATCCACGACGTGCCGACTACCGTGATATCGCTCCCGGACCGCAGCACGCGCGCCCCGTCCAGCGCAATCGTTCCGGCATCGTCGGGAACCTCGCCGACCGCGTCGTAGAGCCAACGATGCTCGATGAACACGACCGGGTTGTCGTCGCGTATCGCCGCAACCAGCATGCCTTTCGCGTCACGCGGCGTTGAGGGCATCACCACCTTCAGCCCCGGGACATGCGCGAACCAGGAGTGCAGCGCCTTGCTGTGCTGATATGACTGTCCCCAGCCGCGGCCGATAATCGCGCGGATGACCATCGGAATCTTCATGGTGCCGCCGGACCCATAGCGGTGCGTCGCGATCATGTTCACCAGCTGATTCATCCCCAACAGCAGGAAGTCCACGCGCATGTGGACGTGGATCGGCCGCATACCGTTGATCGCGGCGCCGAGCCCGAAGCCGGTCATCGCATCTTCCGCCAGCGGGGTACTAAAACAGCGCTCGGCACCGAATTCCTCCACCAAGCCCTTCGAGCTGTTAAAGATGCGCTTGTGGTCCGCGACGTCGATGCCGTACACGAATACGGACGGGTCGCGCCGCATTTCCTCCGCCATCGCCTCGTTGAGCGCTTCGCGGTAACTGATGGTCCTGCTCATGCAAGCACGTCCTCGTAGAGTTCAGCAGGTCCGCTGAATGGTGCCAGTTCGGCCCGCTTCACGCTCTCCTCCACTTGGCGGTCGATCACGGCCTCGGCGCGTCCGATCTCGTCTTCCGAATACCAGCGCCGCAGTTTCTTGCGCTGCAGTTCGACGGGATCCTTCGCGCGCCACCGTTCGTACTCGCTCCGGTCGCGGTAACCCTGGTTGAAGTCCTCGTTCACGCCGACGTGCTCGAGGTAGCGGTAGTACTTCAGGTAGAGGAACGAAGGCTTGCCCGATGCGCGCATCGCCCCGATCGCGTCGCTGGTCAGTCCATAAATCACCTCAGCGTCGGTCGAATCTGAGCTGAACACGTTGCACTCGAAGCGCGACACAATGTCGGCGATCGAGCGGTAGCCGTGGCGCTGCGACTTGGGCACGTGCACCGCGAAACCGTTGTCCTCGCAGACGAACAGCACCGGCAGGCGCATCCCGCAGGCAATGTTCAGACTCTCCCAGAACACGCCCTCGTCGATCGCGCCGTCGCCGAAAAACACTGCCACCACGCGGTCCTGCTTCTTCTGGCGGTTCGCGTACACCGCGCCGAGCGCCACCGGGATAGTGGTCCCAACGATGGCCGAAGTGCAGATCAGTCCCGCCTCGGGCGCGGTCAGGTGCATCGAGCCGGCCTTGCCCTTGGCCATGCCGGTCGCGCGGCCGTACATTTCGGCGAAGAACCTGTCAGTCTCGCCGGTCTTTGCCAGGTAGATGCCGTGGCTTCGATAGGTGCCGATGATTTGGTCCTGCGCACGTAGCGCGTGGCAAACGCCTGCTGCTATGGCTTCCCCACCAGTGGACATATGCATCGGCGTTTTCATTGCGTCGCTCGCGTAATGCTCACGGATCACTGCCTCCGCGCGTCTAATGAGATAGACCTTCTGGTACAGGCTGTAATTGAGTTCCTTCATCGCCAGTCTTGAATCCCCATGGTCGGTTCAGATGGTTCCCAGCCGTGAGATCAAATACGTCCCGATCACCGCGACCGGGACCGCGACGTAAATCCTCCCGGCTGCAATCATGTGCGCGGCGTCATTGAACTTCACAAGTTCCACCTTCTCGATCTCGTCATCGTGCGGTCCGCGGCAGTCATACTCGTGTTGCGTTAGGTCAACCCGGAACACGTAGACCAGCTTTGGCATCCGGTTCGGCGATACCGATAGCGGCGGCATCGGCACAAGCCGGCTTGGTGGAACTGAGATACCGGTCTCCTCGGCCAACTCACGCGCGGCGCCGTCCTCCGGGGTCTCCGCCTGCTCGCTCCCACCCGCCGGTAACTCGAGGGTCGTATCGTCGAGGACCGGGCGCTTAACTCGGACCATCACCACCGCGCGATTCGCGACGATCGGCAGTACGATCACCTGCGGTTGCCGGTATTCCGTCGTGTAGTAATTGCCGCGGCGCCATACTGTGAACCATGCGTTCTCGTGCAGCAGTTCCGCGGGCGTCAACCCGGCGCAGGCGATCTCACTTAACCGCCGGTCCCACGCGCCACCCGGGGGAAACGAGGCGTCGTTATAACCCTCCATGTCAGCGCGTCAGGAACCCGCGGCCGGACTTCACGCGCGCGCGCCAGTATTCGAGCAGGTCGCGCATCGTGTGCTCGAACGGGATTTCCGGCTTCCAGCCAGTATGCGACTGGAACTTCCGCGTGTCCGGCACCTGGAGGTCTGCATCAATTGGGCGCAGCCGCGCCGGATCGACCTTTACCTCAATGTCCTTGCGGGTCGAATTCGACAGGAGATGCTTTAGCATGTCGCCGATGGTGCAGGAATGGCTGCCGCCAATGTTGTAGTAGGCGCCGGGCTGGGGATTGGCCGTTACGAGAAGATAGTACGCGCGGACCGCGTCGCGCACGTCAGACCAGGTACGCAGCGAATCGAGGTTGCCCACCCTGATCACCGGCGGAATCTGGTCCTGTTCGATCATTGCAATCTGCTTGGCGAAGGTCGATTCTGCGAACACATCCCCTCGGCGCGGGCCGGTATGAGTGAACATGCGCGTCGTCATCACCCTCTGGCCATAGGCCTCAGCGTGGAACCGCCCGACGAGGTCGGTGCCCACCTTTGAGATCGCGTATGGAGAGGCCGGGTGGAACGTGCACTCCTCGTCAATCGGCACCTTATCTTTCGGAACGCGCCCATACACCTCGGAGGACGCGCAGACATGGATCACGGGGTCGAGGCCCTTCGATCTACGCAGGACCTCGAGCAGCCGCGCAGTACCTTGGATATTGGTGTCGTAGGTGTCGAGCGGCGAGGTAAAGCTGGTGGTCGGATAGCTTTGCGCAGCGAGGTGAAATACGTAATCGGGCTCCGCCTCCTCGACGACATTCTGCAGCGAAATCGAATCGCGCAGATCCCCGTACAGGAAGCGCAGGCGGTCGCCCGCGTTCGCGCGCGGCAGTAGATGTTCCACGTTGTCTAGGGGGCTGCGCCAGCGGCACATTCCGTACACTTTCCAGTCGGTGCGCTCGAGCAGAAAGTCGGCAAGGTGCGAACCCACCATGCCGGTAATCCCCGTAATTAACGCTCGTGGGTTTTGCATGCGCGACAGGGCAGGAACCGGCGACGACTGAGCGAAATTTGGGCGCGGGAATTATAGCACTCTGATTTAATTGTCGTTTGCGAATTTCTCAAGTCGTTGTTTGATTGACTTGCAGTGCTGGAAAGGCTTGACGACACTCCGTCGCGCGCTCACCGGGAATCGATGGTTTTCAGCCGCGCGCTTCGCGTGCTCCCAATTGCCCGTCGCAGAATCTAGCATTCAATATGAATGTGCTGCACAGATCACGCAATATTTGCGCGAGCACTTCGACAAGCATCGCGGTGCATCGCGCTTCAAGGAAAACGACTAATCGCCATCGCCGCCGTTGGGCGACTTCAAAATCCCGACAATCCGCTGCTCCGTAAACCGCGATCGCTTCATTCGAGCCTCCCTCACGTATCATCGTGCCAGAAAGCTCTACTTCCGGACTGTCTACATTTCGGAGGAGCTTACGAAAATGCTAACATTCACATTGTCGGGTGGGATCTAGAATGCCGGATCTGGATAGGGCATGGAAATCAAAAATCGCGCAAGCGTCAATTCGGTACTCGCGTGTGGGCTAGCCCCATCCGCGGCGAGCCCGTCCAACGAACAACGCTACACTGATGCACCCGCGCATACGCGGGACTCCTCCGGCAAACTGCCCTTTCATGAACGGCGTTACTTTGATGGCGTTCATAGCTTCGAAACGGGCGATCTCCCCTCTGCGCTGGAGGCGTTCTCTGAATACCTTCGTCTGACAAATCAAGCAGCGCTGATCGATTCTAACTCCGCTCCGTATGGCCTCGCCGATATCCATTCGTACGAGGAATTTGAAAGGAGTTTTAGGAACCTGCTCGACCAAAGATCTAAAAGCTGGGGACAAGCCGCAGAACCTTATCCGCGCTTCCTGCGATCACTGGCGAGGGTGCTGCCCACCGAGATCCCTGCGCGCGGCAAGAGAATCCTGTTCCTGATACCGCAACACGTTACAAACTCGAAGCGATTCATTGAGGCCGATTTTAAGGACCACCTTCTCGAAAGTGCCGCCAATGCCGGAGCAGAAGTCGAGTTTTTTCCCACGGACCGATGCAGCTATCCGGGAAAGGATTTTGACGTAGCGCGGGCGAAAACAGAACTCGGCCTGCTCTCGGTTAAGATTGCTACGTTCAGACCAGACGTTATTCTGGTCGACGGAAACTACGTGCCCTCGGCGGAGTCGCTGAACCCAGCCTGGCTAAACGATCTCAAGGCAAGGCTCGGATTTAGGGTAATTGTGTTCATCGGCGATGCATGGGGTAGTCATTGGATCCCCGCCGCGAATAGCTGGAGCGATGTGGGCGACGTCATTTTTCATTTCGCCCCGGAAACGCCGCTCGAAAAGCAGGGCCGGTTTTCAGAAAAGCTCTGCTGGGACGCCTATCCGGTGAACGAACGCAATTTTTTCCGAGATCCAAATAAGAATTTCGATATTTCCTTCGTCGGAACCTATGTCTCTGTGCTCAGACCATTTTGGTTGACTGTCGCGCTGCAAGTTGCGAAAGATCAGAATCTCAACCATCAGCTCCTGCCGCACAAACGCGAGGCGAGCATCGCGCTTACAATGGACGAGTACGCGACCGTCCTGCGCCAGTCGAAGATGGTTCTGAATTTCTCCACCCGTGTGGGACACTCAAAAACGATGACCGGTCGTGCCTGGCAAGCAATTACCGCGGGAACGGTCTTGCTCGAAGAGGACAACGTCTTTACGTCGGCCTATTTCGTGCCTTTCGTCCACTACGTCCCGTTTTCGACGCGGGATGAACTCGCGTATGTGATCCGTTTCTTTTCCCGCAACCCCGACGACGCACGTCGCATCGGCGAGGCTGCCAGCGCCTTCCGCCGCGAGCGATATTCGTCCGAAGCCATATGGTCGCGGCTGCTGGGTGCGGCCTATGCGCATATGGCGCAACGATCGGGGGGCATCCGCGACTGACCTGCCCAGGGATCCTCGGACCATTGGTTACTTGGGAATGGCTCCCTGGTTGATGAACTCGTGATGCTGTCGGAACTCGATCGGCGTCCGGTAATCGAGACTCGAATGCGGCCTCACGGCATTGTAGTGCCGCCGCCAGGTCTCGATGATCACCTTCGCCTCGCGACGACTGCGGAACCACTCGAGGCTCAGGCACTCGTCGCGGAATCGCGACCGTTGAAGCTCTCGTCGGCACCGTTCTGCCAGGGCTTGCCAGGGTCGATCAGCGCCGTTTGGACACCGGCGATCTCCAGCCACTCGAGGATGGCCTTGCTGACGAACTCAGGGCCGTTGTCCGAGCGCAGGAAGCGCGGTGCACCGCGTTCGCTGATCAGTCGGGTAAGGACCTCGATCACGCGGCCCGAGCGGATGCTGCCGGCCACGTCGATCGCCAGAGCCTCGCGGGTGAACTCGTCGATCACGGTGAGGCATTTCAGGCTCTGGCCGTTGGCACAGGTGTCGAACACGAAGTCGTAGCCCCAGACGTGGTTGGCGCCGGAGGCCGGCAGCGGACGAGGCCGCGAATGGGCGACACGACGACGTGGGCGTCGACGGGGAAGCTGCAGACCCGCCAGACGCCACAGGCGATGGGCGCGGTGACGGTTCATCTGATGGCCTTCGCGACGAAGGAAGATCCGAATCCGCCGATAACCGTAGCGTGGATATTGTGCAGCCAAGCGTCTCATCGCCTCCAGCGACGGCGCGTCGCGCTCGGCGCGAACTGACTAGTAGGTCAGTGCTGACCGACCCACTTCGAGCAGCGCGCAGGCACGCCGCTTCGACAGGCCCTCGTCCTCATGCATTACGCGCACCGCTTCCCGATGCTCCGACGGCGTTACGGCTAATGGGATGGTCCGCCCCGCCCCCGCAAGGGGCACACTGGGGTCCCGTTCAACGGAGGATCATCATGCGCAATCAACCTCGCGGTGCCGCCGTCTACGGCATCGACATCGGCAAGAACGTCTTTCATGTGGCAGGGTTCGATCAGCACGGCAAGCCAGTGCAGCGCGCCAAGT
>Ga0316620_10000661_pt1 | contig 14032 bp, 12 predicted proteins | sample OWC_Aug_M1_C1_D5_FD_207651 | JGI IMG/M metagenome (GOLD analysis project Ga0316620, IMG submission 207651) | Wetland soil microbial communities from Old Woman Creek delta, Ohio, United States - OWC_Aug_M1_C1_D5_B | ecosystem: Environmental > Terrestrial > Soil > Wetlands | place: USA: Ohio... | reverse complement strand
CTCGTCGAGCGCTATCTGGAGAGGCCCCGGCACATCGAGGTGCAGGTGTTCGGCGACAGCCAGGGGAACGTGGTTCACTTGTTCGAGCGCGACTGCTCGGTACAGCGGCGCCACCAGAAAGTGCTCGAGGAAGCGCCGGCGCCGGGAATGACCGATTCGCGCCGGCGCGAAATGGGCGAAGCCGCGGTCGCCGCGGCCAAGGCCATCCACTACTCCGGAGCCGGCACGGTCGAGTTCATCGCCGAGCAGGATGGGCGTTTCTACTTCATGGAAATGAACACGCGCCTGCAGGTCGAGCACCCGGTGACGGAGATGATCACCGGGCTCGACCTGGTCGAGTGGCAGCTGCGCGTCGCCGCGGGCGAGCCGCTGCCTAGGAAGCAGCAGGAGCTCGCGATCCGCGGCCACGCGATTGAAGCGCGCATCTACGCCGAGGATCCGGGGCGCGGCTTCCTGCCTTCCACCGGAAGGCTCGCGCACCTGTCGTTTCCCCTCCAGTCGCCCGCGGTGCGTGTCGATACCGGAGTCGAGACTGGCGCCGTCATCACCCCGCATTACGACCCGATGCTCGCCAAGCTCATCGCCTGGGGCGAAGACCGCGGCGCGGCACTCGCGCGCTTGCGCGCAGCGCTCGCTCAATGCGAGGTGGCGGGCGTGACCACCAACGTCGAATTCCTCGGACGCGTCGTGGCGAGCAGGGCCTTTGCAGCCGGCGAGCTCGACACGGGGCTGATCGAGCGCAATCGCGACGCGTTGTTCCCCGTCGAAATACCTGCTTCGGACGAGGCGCTCGCCACCGCGGCGCTCGCCGAGCTGCTGCTCGAGCGGGACGGCGCACGGCAGCGCGCGCGAGCCTCGGGCGATCCGCACTCCCCCTGGCACGAGGTCGACGGCTGGCGCCTGAACCAGGAGTCGCATCACGACTTCGCATTCAGCAGTGGCGAGTCAACTTACCCGGTGACGGTGCGCTTCCTGGCCGAAGGGCAGCGCGTCGCGATCGGCGGGCGCGAGTATGCGCTCGACGGCGAGTACCTCGCCGACGGTGAATTGCTGATACGCCTGGACGGCCGAAGCTTCAAGGCGCGCGCGCTGCGCGACGGCACCGACTGGCACGTCTTCACCGACGGCGGCTACCAGCGTCTCGCACTGCGCGGAGAGCTCGAGGGACTCGACGTCGACGCGGGCGGCGGCTCGCTCGCCGCACCGATGCCCGGCAAGATCGTCGCCGTGATGGTCAAGCCCGGCGACAAGGTCGAGAAAGGTGCGCCGCTCGTGATTCTCGAAGCGATGAAGATGGAGCACACCATCGCGGCACCCGCGCACGGCGTGGTGAAGGAAGTGCACTATGCCGCGGGCGAGCAGGTGCTCGAAGGCGCCGAGCTGATCGCGTTCGAGGCGCTGGAATGATGGCGAAAATGGGATCTGACCCCGATTTGCCGAAGCGCGTGCGCCTGGTCGAGGTCGGCCCGCGCGACGGCCTGCAAAACGAGAAAGGCGAGGTTCCGACGAACCTCAAGCTCGAGCTGATCGAGCGCCTGGCGGCGGCCGGCCTGCCCGCGGTCGAGGCCACCGCTTTCGTGTCGCCGAAGTGGATCCCGCAGATGGCCGATCACACCGAGGTGCTGGAGCGCATTCGCAGAAGGCCGGGTGTTGCCTACCCGGTGCTCACGCCCAATCTCAAGGGCTTCGAGGCGGCGCGCGCCGCGGGCGCGACGGAGGTGGCGATTTTCGGCGCCGCCTCCGAAGCGTTCTCGAAGAAGAACATCAATTGCTCGATCGCGGAGAGCCTGGAGCGGTTCCGGCCGGTCGCGACGGCGGCTCACGCCGCCGGCATCAGGGTGCGCGGCTACATCTCCTGCGTGCTCGGCTGCCCCTACGAGGGCGAGGTGGCTCCGGCAAAGGTGGCCGAGGTGGCCGCGGCGCTCGCGCACATGGGTTGCTATGAAGTATCGCTCGGCGACACCATCGGCGTGGGCACGCCCGGCAAGACCAAGGCGATGATCGAGGCGGTGAGCGCGCGCGTGCCGGTCGAGCGGCTCGCGGGCCACTACCACGACACCTACGGTCAGGCGCTCGCCAACATCTACGCGTCGCTCGAACTGGGAGTTGCGACCTTCGACGCCTCGGTCGCCGGACTCGGCGGTTGCCCGTACGCCGCGGGGGCCTCGGGCAACGTCGCGACCGAGGACGTGGTCTACATGCTGCACGGCCTGGGCATCGAGACCGGAGTCGACCTGGACATGCTGGTCGACATCGGTCAGTGGATCTGCGGCGTGCTGGGGCGCGAGCCTTCATCCAAGTCAGGTCAGGCGATCGCCGCCAAGCGCAGGAGGCCCGCGTGATCAAGTCGCCTTGCATCGACGTCTGTCAGATGAACCCGGAGCAGCGCCTCTGCGCGGGTTGCTACCGCACGCTCGACGAGATCGCGCGCTGGTCGGAGATGAGCGACGCGGAACGCGCGCACGTGCTTGCCGAGCTGCCGGCCCGGCGCATTGCAACACAAGTGAGTCGCGCTGACGTAACATAGTCGGCGCTATGCGCGGAGATCGACGCGAATTCTGGGTCGCCAAGCTGAAGGCATTCGGCGCCCATCTCGCGATCAGCGCCGTCGTCTTTGCAACGGTCGTCGGTGTCGCGATGTGGCGGTTCTATCCGCCGCTGTACTTCTGGATCGACGGCGGCATGTTCGTGCTCACGGTCGCTGCAGGCGTCGACGTCGCGCTCGGACCGTCGTTCACCCTCGTGCTGTACGCACCGCGACGCAGGTCGAATCGCTTGGTGCTGCCTGCGATCGCCATCGCGCAGGCAGCGGCGCTCACCTGGGGCGTTCACCTCATGTATCAGCAACGGCCGCTGTTCGCGGCGTACGTCGGCTACCCGCGGCGCGAGTTCTTTCCGGTGACCGGTAGCCTGATCGCTGACAGCCCGCGACCGCTGGGGGAGCTGCTCGCGCTATCGCCGGAACGCCCGGCGCTGGTCTACGTTTCGCAGCCGCAGGACCTGCAACAGGCAAGAGCGGAACTGCAGTCGGAACACACACTCGCGCGCACCGATCGCTACCTGCCCCTCGCCGGCAAGCAGCTTCAGGAGGTACTCGACGCCGGCCGTGCGCGGAACCACATCGAGGCCCTGTTTCCGGGCAATATGCCGGCGGTACAGAAATTCATCGACGAGCACGGCGGCAAGTTCGAGAACTACGCGTTCGTTCCGCTCGCCGCCCGTTACGGTGTCGCGCTGCTTGCCTTTCGGCGCAACGACGGCCACTACGTCGGCGGCATCCCGCTGCACCTGGGCTAACCCGCCGGAGCCAGCGCCAGCGCAGCGGTACATATGACGATGCGCCGCGTGCTCTGGTACTTCGATTTCGTATCGCCGTTCGCGTACCTGTGCCTGACGCGGCTCGGCGAGCTGCCGCGCGATGTCGAAATCGTCTACCGCCCGGTCCTGTTCGCGGGACTGCTCGCGAAATTCGGCCAGAAGGGACCCGCCGAAATCGACGCCAAGCGGCGCTGGACCTACAGGTGGTGCCAGTGGTCGGCGGACCGGCTCGGCGTGCCGTTCCGCTTTCCTGCCGCGCATCCGTTCAATCCGCTGCACTATCTGCGCCTGGCGCTCGCCACCGGATCGACGCCGAACGCCGTGCGCGCCATTTTCGCCGCGCTGTGGACGGGCGGGGCCGACCCCGCGGACGCGGCGCGCTTTGCCGCGCTATGCCGGGAACTTGAAGTCGACCCGGCGCGGCTCGCGAGCCCGGAGGTAAAGGAGGAGCTCAGGCGCAACACCGAGGAAGCCGCCGCGGCCGGCGTGTTCGGCGTGCCGACGTTCATCGCCGAGGGAGAGCTGTTCTGGGGCGCCGACTCGGTCGACTTTCTCAAGGCCTTTCTCGCCGACCGGTCGCTCCTTGCGAGCGGCGAGATGCGGCGCCTCGACGCGCTGCCGGTCGGCGCACAGCGCCGCAGCTAGGAGTACTTCCGCAGGTCGTCGATCACCTTGCCGTCGTTCGGCAGGCTTCCCGGTGCGACGAGCGCCACCTCGCCGCGCAGCTTGGTGATGTCGCGGATCGTGGCGACGATCGCTTCGGCCAGCCCAGCGGGGGGAGCGGCAGCCTCGCACTTGAGCGTCATGCGGTCGTTGCCGACTTCGCCATCGATCACCAGCCGCCCCTTGCTCACCTCGGGATGGCGGCGCAGCACTTCGGCGACCTGCTTCGGCGTGACGAACATGGCGCGCACTTTGGTGCTCTGATCGGCGCGGCCCATCCAGCCCCTGATCCGCACGTTGGTGCGACCGCACGGGCTCGGCTGCGCCATCACCGCCGACAGGTCGCCGGTGGCGAAACGCACCAGCGGGTAATCGCGGTTGAACGTGGTGATTACCACCTCGCCGACCTCGCCCGCAGGCACCGGGTCGCCGGTGCCCGGCCGCACGATCTCGAGCAGCAGCCCCTCGTCGAGCACCATGCCCTCGTTCACGCTGCCGTCGGCGTTCGCGGTCTCGTAGGCGATGTGGCCGAGGTCCGCGCTGGCGTAGAGCTGCATCACGTGGATACCGCGCGCGCGCATGGCATTCCTGAGCGCCGGCGGCAGGTACTCGGCGCCCACCATGGCCTTCTTGAGGCACGAGATGTCGAGCTTGAGCTCGTCGGCCTTCTCCACGATCAGCTTGAGAAACGACGGCGTGCCGATAAATGCGGTGATGCCGAGATCGTGGATCGCGGCGGCCTGCATCTCGGTCTGGCCCACCCCGGTCGGCACCACGGTGCAGCCCAGCGCCAGTGCCCCGGTCTCGAGGATGGAACCTGCGGGAGTGAAGTGATAGGCGAAGGTGTTGATCACCAGGTCGCCGGCGCGGAATCCGCCGGCGTGCAGCCCGCGCGCGGTGCGCCACCAGTCCTTGCCGTGGCCTTCGGGGTCGTAGACCGGCCCCGGCGATATGTAGATCTTCGCGAGCTTCTCGCGCGGCGTGGCACTGAGTCCGCCGAGCGGCGGGATTCTCTTCTGCAGCTCGCCGAGATCCGACTTGCGCGTGACCGGCAGCTTCGCGAGCTCGCCGCGGCTCGTGACCTTCGCGGGATCAACGCCGGCGAGGATGCCCGCAAAGCCCGGCGCGTTCGTCTTCGCGTGGGCGATCTGCCCCGGCAGCGCGGCGAGCAGCGCCGCTTCTCGCTCGTCGGCCGGCCTGGTTTCGAGGGCGTCGAAAAATGGGGTCGGAGTCAAATTATTTCGACGCTCAGGGTGCGGCCGATGCTCCGATTGTAATTCGACTCTGACCCCATTTTCTCTACAGCCAGCGCTTGCGCCTGCGATAGGACTTGACGTCGCGAAAGCTCTTGCGCTCGCCCGAGGAGTAACCGAGGTAGAACTCCTTCACGTCCTCGTTTTCGGCAAGCGACTTTCCTTCGCCGTCCATCACGACGCGCCCGTTTTCGAGGATGTAGCCGTAGCCGGCGTACTTGAGCGCGATGTTGGTGTTCTGCTCGGCGAGCAGGAAGCTCACCCCCTCCTTGCGATTGAGGTCCTTCACGATGTCGAAGATCTCCTGGACCAGCTGCGGCGCAAGGCCCATCGACGGCTCGTCCAGCAGGATCATCTTCGGGTTGGCCATCAGCGCGCGGCCGATCGCGGTCATCTGCTGCTCGCCGCCCGAGGTGTAGCCCGACTGCGAATGGCGGCGCTCCTTTAGGCGCGGGAAGTACTCGTACACCTTGTCCAGACTCGCGCGCGCCTGCGCCGCCGAGCCACGGGTATAGGCACCGGTGAGCAGGTTGTCCTCGACCGTGAGGTGCTGGAAGCAGTGACGTCCTTCCATGACCTGGACCACGCCGCGCCTGACCAGATCGGAAGGACTCAGCCGGTCGATGCGCTCGCCGCGATATTCGATGTAGCCCTTGGTCACCTCCCCGCGTTCGCCTTTGAGAAGGTTGGACACCGCGCGCAGCAGGGTGGTCTTGCCGGCTCCGTTGCCGCCGAGCAGCGCGACGATGCCGCCTTCGGGCACCGTCAGTGACACCCCCTTCAACACCAGGATGACGTGGTTGTAGATGACTTCGACGTTGTTCACGGTGAGCAGCGTGGCGCTCATCGGGAGGCTCTCCTCGGCGGCTTTTGGGGCGGCTCGGTACGAGCCGCCCCAAAAGCCGCCTGCGCCGCGTGAACGGCGCAGGCGACAGCGAACGCTCAGCCTTCCTTGGAGCAGTCGCGCGGGGTGAGTTTGTTCTCCGCGGCGTACTTGGCTGCCGATTCCTTGATGATCGGCTCGATCACCGACATGTCGGACTGGTACACGCCCGAGGTGACGTGCCACTTGGTCCCGTCCCACGTCTCGATGGCCGCGGCGTGCGCGCCTTCGTGATTGGCGCAGCTGGTGTGGATCGGCTCCATGAAGCCCTCGAAGCCGAGCTTCTTGATCGTGGCTTCGTCGATCGCCAGGTGCTCCAGGCCCCAGCGCACCTGCTCGCCGGTGAGCGGCTTCTTGCCGAACTTGGCCTGCGCGCGCTTGACGCCTTCCACCGCCATCATCGCCGACACCATGCCGCGGTTGTACAGCACCTCGCCGACGTCCTCCTTCTTGCCGGTGCCCTGGCCCTTGTCGTAGACATACTTGATGATGTCCTTGTGGACGGCGCCCTGGCCGGCCGGCGCAAGGAACACGAGCGCGTTGTAGCCCTTGGCATCCTTGCCCGCGGGCAGCACGTCCGGTTCGGCGCCCGACCACCACACGCCGTACATCTGCTCGAGCGGATACCCGGTGGCGACGGCCTGCTTGATCGAGGTGGAGTTCATCACCCCCCAGCCCCAGAGGAACACGTAATCGGGACGCTGCTGGCGGATCTGCAGCCAGGTCGCCGACTGCTCGACGCCGGGATGCGTGACGGGAAGCAGCAGCAGGTCAAAACCGAGCATGCTCGCTCGCTTCTGCAGCAGCGGGATCGGCTCCTTGCCGTAGGGCGAATCGTGATAGACGAGCGCGATCTTCTTGCCCTTGAGCTTGTCGAGACCGCCCAGCTTCTTGCCGACGTGCTGGACCAGGATATCGGCAGCGTCCCAATAGGTCCCGCCGAGCGGGAAGTTCCACGTGAACACCGAGCCATCCACCGAGTCGGCGCGGCCGTAACCGGCCGTGATCAGCGGAATCTTGTCGCGCGGCGCCTTGTCGGTGAGCGCGAACGTGATCCCGGTCGAAAGCGGCTGGAACACCGTGGCGCCGGTCGGGCCTTTGTTCTTCAGGCGCTCGTAGCATTCGACGCCGCGGTCGGTCGCGTAGCCGGTCTCGCACTCCTCGTAGGTGATCTTGACGCCGTTGATGCCGCCGTCGCGAGCGTCGATCAGTCTCAGGTAATCGCCGTAGCCGTTGGCGAACGGCACCCCGTTCGGCGCATATGGGCCGGTGCGGTAAACCAGCATCGGGAAGAACTGCTCCTTCGCCTGCGCGAGAGCGGGCGCGCTCGCCGTGATCGAGATCACGGCCGCGACCGTTCCGGCGGACACCGCCAAGAGTCTGGCTTTCGCTGCTAGGTCCATCTTCGATACCTCCTCTGAGTGTTGGCCGCGGTCAACACGCCGCGGGCCGTAAAGCGTCTGCCGCCGCGCTCAATGCGGGAACGGCCACAGGCGCAGCTTCTCTTTGCCGATCGCCCACAGCCGGGCCAGCCCGTGCGGCTCGACGATCAGGAAAAACACGATCAGCACTCCGAATATCATCGACGCCAGGTGCGAGGCCATGGCGGTCGACAACGGCGCGCCGAGCCACGCCGGCACGCGATCCAGCACGATCGGCAGCGCGACGATGAATAGTGCGCCGAAAAAGCTGCCGAGGATCGAGCCCATGCCGCCGATGATGATCATGAACAACAAATTGAGCGACAGCGTGATGTTGAACGCCAGCGGCTCCCACGACCCTAGGTAGACGAATCCCCATAGCGCCCCCGCGACGCCGACGTAGAACGAGCTCACGGCAAATGCCGTCAGCTTGGCATATACCGGCCGAATTCCGATCACCTCGGCCGCGACGTCCATGTCGCGCATCGCCATCCAGGCGCGACCGATGTGGCCGCGAACCAGGTTCTTCGCGAGCAGGGTGAACACGGTCACCACGGCGAGGAGAAAGAGGTACTTCCTGGCCGGGCTATTGAGCTGCCAGCCGAACAGGCTGAGAACCGGGGTCGATACCGAGCCCGAGGAAGCGTAGTCGGTGAACCACTTCACCCGGGCAAACAGCCAGTCGATGAAGAACTGCGCCGCCAGCGTCGCCACCGCGAGGTACAGGCCCTTGATGCGCAGGCTGGGGATGCCGAACAGCATCCCGACCAGCGCCGCGATCAGGCCCGCGAGCACCAGCGCCACGAGGAAGTTGAGATGGGGCACACGCAACATCAGGTTGTAGGCCGCATACGCGCCCACCGACATGAAGGCCGCGTGGCCGATGGAAATCTGGCCGCAGTAGCCGACCAGCAGGTTGAGCCCCATCGCCGCCAGCGCCATGATCAGGAACGGGTTCAGGATCGACAGGAACAGGTAGTTGCTCGCGAGATACGGCACGCCGAGATACGCGAACGCGATCAACCCGAGCACGAAGTAGCGGTCCTGCGCGATCGGCAGCAGCGCCTCGTCCTGGCGGTAGGAAGACTTGAACTGGCCGTTTTCCCTGTAGAGCATGATGTGTTGACCTAGACGCGATCGATGCGGCGCTCGCCGAAAAGGCCCTCGGGCCGCACCAGCAGAAACAGCAGCGCGAGCACGTAGGCAAACCAGTTCTCGATGCCGCCGCCGGCGAGATCGAAGGCCTTGATCAGCACCGGGGAGAGAAAGATCTCCGCCATCTTCTCCCCGACGCCGATGATCAGCCCCCCCACAATAGCGCCGGGAATCGAGGTAAATCCGCCCAGGATCACTACCGGGAGCGCCTTGAGCGCCACCTGCGAGATCGAGAACTGGACGCCGAGCTTGGATCCCCAGACCATCCCCGCGACCACCGCCACGACGCCCGCCACCGACCAGACGATCACCCAGATGCGGTTCAGCGGGATCCCGACCGACTGCGCCGCCTGGTGGTCATCGGCGACCGCGCGCAGCGCGCGCCCGGTGGCAGTCTTCTGGAAGAACAGCGCGAGCGCCCCCACCAGCAGCACCGCCACCACCGCAGCCGCGACGTCGTCCTTGTTGATCAGGATGCCGCCCTTGAAAACGCCACTCAGGATCATCACCGGCGCCTTCGACAGGCCGAGATTGATCTCGTAGATATCGCTGCCCCACACGGACTGGCCGAAGCCGTCGAGGAAATACGATACGCCAAGCGTCGCCATCAGAAGCACGACGCCCTCCTGGTTCACCAGCGGCCGCAGCACCAGTCGCTCGACGACGATCGCGAGCAGCACCATGATGCCGATGCCGAGCGGCACCGCCACCCACAGTGGCATCACCTCGGCCATGCGCGCCACGGACAGAGCGGCGAAGAGCACCATCGCGCCCTGCGCGAAATTGAACACGCCCGAGGCCTTGAAGATCAGCACGAAGCCCAGCGCGACCAAGGAGTAAAGCACGCCCGCCATGAGGCCCCCGAGCAACACCTCGACGTAAAACCCGGGCGTGGTGGCGCCGGTCGCGAGCGGGGCCACGAGCCCCGCGACGAGCGCCACGATCAGCAGAATGACGGGAACGTGTCGTTTCATGTCGCCGGCGCGCTTCGCTTCAGTGGCCCACCCCGAGGTAGGCGTCGATCACCGCCTGGGTCCTGCGCACCTCGTCCGGGGTACCGTCCCCGATCTTCTTGCCGTAGTCGAGCACGAGCACCCGGTCGGAAAGGTCCATGACCACGCCCATGTCGTGCTCGATCAGCACGATCGTGGTGCCGAACTGCTGGTTGACGTCGAGGATGAACCGGCACATGTCCTGTTTTTCCTCGACGTTCATGCCGGCCATCGGCTCGTCTAGCAGCAGCAGGCGCGGCTCCATCGCCAGCGCACGGCCGAGGTCGACGCGCTTTTGCAGGCCGTACGGCAGCCGTCCCACCGGCGTCTTGCGGTAGGCCTGGATCTCGAGAAAATCGATGATTCGCTCGACCACCGCGCGGTGCTCGAGCTCCTCGCGCTCGGCCGGCCCGAAGCGGAACGCCTGCGCGAGCAGACCCGCCTTCATGCGCAGGTTGCGTCCGGTCATGATGTTGTCGAGCACGTTCATGCCCTTGAACAGCGCCAGGTTCTGAAAGGTGCGCGCAATTCCCTGGGCCGCGGCCTCGTGCGTATCGACGTCGTGGCGCGGCTCACCGAGAAAGCGAATGGTGCCCTTCTGCGGATGGTAGACGCCATTGATGACGTTTAGCAGCGAGCTCTTGCCCGCGCCGTTCGGCCCGATGATCGCCCTGATCTCGTGCTCGCGCACGTCGAAGGAAACGTCGGTCAAGGCATTGACCCCACCGAAGGAGAGCGAAACCTCCTCGACCGAAAGCACGACCTCGCCGATCCGGCGGCCACCGGCCATCATCTCCTGCGCCTGCGGCTGCGCGCTCACGCCGCCCGCTTCGCCGCGGCGGGCGCAAAGGTCTTCGCGTCGCGAATCTTGAGGTCGGCGCTGATGCTGCCGGTGCGACCGTCCTCGTACTTGATCTGCGCCTCGACGTGCACCGATGTATCTCCGCCGTACAGCGCGGCCACCAGCGGCGCATAGCGCTCGGCGATGTAGCCGCGGCGCACCTTGCGCGTGCGCGTGAGCTCGCCGTCGTCGGCGTCGAGCTCCTTGTGCAGGATCAGAAAGCGGTGGATCTGGCTGCCGGCGAGCTCGGGATCCTGCGCCAGGTCGGCGTTCACCTTCTCGACGCATTCGGCAATCAGGTCGTAGACCTCGTCACGCGAGACAAGGTCGACGTAGCCCGCGTACGGCATGTTGCGCTTCTCGGCCCAGTTGCCGACCGCATCCATGTCGAAATTGATGAATGCACAGACACGATCGCGCCCGTCACCGAAAGCGACCGCCTCCTTGATGTAGGGAAAGAACTTGAGTTTGTTCTCCAGGTATTTGGGCGCGAACAGCGTGCCGTCGGTCAGCCTGCCGACGTCCTTCACCCGGTCGATGATCTTGAGGTGACCGTCGGGGTCGAAGTAGCCGGCGTCACCGGTGTGGAACCAGCCGTCATTGTCCTTCGCCTCGGCGGTTGCCTGAGGGTTCTTGTAGTACTCCTTGAACAGTCCCGGCGAGCGGATCAGGAGCTCCCTCTGCGGCGTGAACTTCAGCTCGACGCCGCGCACCGCCGGGCCCACGGTGTCCGCCTTGACCTGCCCGTTCGGCTGCACGCACACGAACACCGAGGTTTCGGTCGAGCCGTAGAGTTGCTTCAGATTGATGCCGATCGAGCGATAGAACCTGAACAGGTCGGGACCGATCGCCTCGCCTGCGGTGTAGGCGACGCGCACCCGGCTCATGCCAAGCACGTTGCGCAGGGGCCCGTAGACGAGCATGTCCCCGAGCGCGTAGAGGACGCGGTCGCCCGGGCCGACCTTCTTGCCGTCGAGGATCGTGCCCCCGACGCGGCGCGCGACGTTCATGAAGCCGCGGTACATGGCGCGCTTCAGGCTTCCCGCGTCTTCCATCCTGATCGATACCTGGGTAAGCAGCGCCTCGAGCACGCGCGGCGGTGCGAAGTAGTAGCTCGGCCCGATCTCCCGCATGTCGGTCATGACCGTTTCGGCCGACTCCGGGCAGCAGATGCAATAGCCTGTGACGAAAGGCTGCGCGTAGGAAAAGATGTTCTGGCCGATCCACGCCGGGGGCAGGTAAGCCAGCACCACGTCCCGATCGCTAAGGCCTTCCATCTCCGCGGCCGCCTTGGCGCGGTCGATGAGGGCATGGTGCGTGAGCACTACGCCCTTGGGCGTCGCCGTCGTGCCCGAGGTGAAGAACATCGCCGCCGGGTCGTCGCCGGCGCCCTTCGTGATCTCGCGCTCGAGGAAAGCAGGGTCGCGCCGGTATGCGGCGGCGCCGATCTCACGCAGCTGCTCGTAGCTCGCGAGCTGCGGCTGCACGTAGTGGCGCATGCCGCGCGGATCGTCGTAGTAGATGTGCCTGAGTGTCGGGCATTGCGGCAGGATTTCGAGCAGCTTGTCGACCTGCTCCTGGTCCTCGGCGAGCGCGTGCGCGATGTCCGCGTTCTGGATCGGGAACGCCATCTCGGCGGCCACCGCATCCTGGTAGAGCGGCACCGGCACCGCACCCAGACATTGCGCGGCGCACATTGCGGCGTAGATGCGCGGACGGTTGTCGCCGACCAGCGCCATGTGATCGCCGCGCTTGAGTCCCTGCTCCGCCAAGCCGCAGGCGAGCATGCGCACTTCGTCGGCGAACTGAGCCCAGGTCCAGGTCTGCCAGATGCCCAGATCCTTCTCCCGGATGGCAGGCCGCTCTCCGCGCACCTTGGCGTGGTGCAGGAGCAGCTTCGGAAACGTATCCAGGCCGGAAAGACTCTCCCCCACGGCACCCCCCTCCCGAGTGACCGTTGTATTCTTGCATAATTCTAAGGGTTTGCGCCCTGCGCTCCCCGCGAGCGCCGGAGCGCGCACGCGAACATCGGCGCGCGGGGAACCGCGCCGATGCCCGGGGGAACTGCTTGAGCGGCGGGCCGCTTAACCCTTAGCTACGCGCCAGACGTGGTTGAAGCCGTCGCCGGTCTTGTCGCCCGGCTTCCGGTCCTTGTGCCAGAAATAGAGCGGCTTGCCCTTGTAGGCCCACTGCATTTTTCCGTCGTCGCGCGTGACGAAGCTGTAGTCGCCCGAAGCCGAGTCCGAAGCGCTCGCGACGAACGGCGGCCAGTTCGTGGCACAGCCCCCGTTGCATTCGCTCTTGCCGGAGTTGACTTTGTCCTTGTCGAACGTGTACAGGGTCATGCCGTTGTCGCCGGTGAGCACGCCGTCCTTCACTGCGGGCGGCGCAGCGCGCGCGACGCCGGCGACTGTGACGATCGATACGGCGAGAGCCAAGGGCGCCAGAATGCGATTGGTGGAAAGTTTCATGTCAGTCTCCAGGTTGGAATGGCAATGCTAGTGACAAACAGTCACCGGCTTCGGTTCATTCCACACCCGTGCCGCAAGTTAATCAGGCCGCCATTGAAAGACCCTCTCGCTGCATGGTGAACGCACGGGCCCCGATTCTCTCGCGGGCGTGGCTGGTCGTCTGGCTGACCTCCTTGCTCCTTGCGCCAGCGGCCTTCCGGGCCGCCCATGCCGACGCGCCCGGGACGCGCCAGGCCGCGGTCTTGCGCGCCAAGTACGAGGCACTGCGGTCACAGCTCGCAAGCAATCAGTTCCAGCGCCCGCTGCATCTGGACTCCGCGCAGGGCACGGACGGCCTCACGGGCGAGATCTACGCCGTCATCGATCATCCGTTTGCCGCATCGGAAGCCGTCCTCAGCAAGCCGGCCAACTGGTGCGACATCCTGATTCTTCACCTCAACGTCAAATACTGCCGCGCCTCCGCGGACACAGCGCAGAGCATCCTCACGCTCTATGTCGGCAGAAAGTACGACCAGCCGCTGGAAGATGCCTACCGCGTGGAGTTCGCCTATCGCCTGGCGACGGCGACGTCAGCTTACCTGCAGGCCGTCCTGACCGCGGGGGAGGGGCCGCTCGACACGAAAGACTACCGGATTACCCTGGAGGCGGTTCCTCTGGAAGCCGAACGGACATTCCTGCACTTCACCTACTCCTATTCCGCCGACCTGGTCGCCCGGCTTGCGATGCAGGCGTATCTCAGCACCCTGGGGGCTCACAAGGTGGGCTTCACGGTCGTCGGAAATGACTCGGACGGCAAGCCGGAATATGTCGCCGGCCCGCGCGGCGCCGTCGAGCGCAACACCATGCGCTATTACCTCGCCATCGACGCCTATCTGAATTCGCTCTCAGCCCCGCCGCGGGAGCAACTCGATACACGGCTGCGCGACTGGTTTGTATCTACCGAGCGTTATCCGCGTCAGCTGCACGAAATGGACGAACGCGAATACCTGAGCATGAAGCGCAGGGAATACGAGCGCCAGCGCGCTGTGCCCGAGG
>Ga0316620_10000660_pt1 | contig 14054 bp, 14 predicted proteins | sample OWC_Aug_M1_C1_D5_FD_207651 | JGI IMG/M metagenome (GOLD analysis project Ga0316620, IMG submission 207651) | Wetland soil microbial communities from Old Woman Creek delta, Ohio, United States - OWC_Aug_M1_C1_D5_B | ecosystem: Environmental > Terrestrial > Soil > Wetlands | place: USA: Ohio... | reverse complement strand
AATAGAGCGTTGTCGTCTTGCCGCTTCCGGTAGGACCGGTAACGAGAATGATGCCCTCCGGTCGGGCGATCATGCGCTTCAGCAGCTCGAGCTGCGAGTCCTCGAGGCCGAGCTTGTCCAGCGGCACGATCCCTTTCTGGCGGTCCAGGATGCGCAGCACCAGGTTCTCGCCGTGCGTAGTCGGCAGGCTGGAGACGCGGAAATCGATGACCCTGCCGGACATGGTCGCGGATATGCGACCGTCCTGCGGAGCGCGCGTCTCGGCAATATTCATCTTGGACATCACCTTCAGGCGCACCGCCATGGCTGGCCAGTAAGTCTTGTGCAGCGAGCGGATCTGCCGCAAAACGCCATCTATGCGGTAGCGAATGCGCAGAAAACTCTGCTCGGGCTCGAAGTGGATGTCGGAGGCGCCGTGCTCGACCGCATCGGCGAGCAAGGCCGAGATGAGCCGCACCACCGGCTGGCTGTACTCGTCCTCCTCTGTCAGCGAGCTGTAGTCGACCTCGCCGGTCTCGATCTCCTGCAGGATGCCGTCGATCGAGAATTCGTGCCCGTAGTAATGCTCGATCGCTCGCTCGATCTCAGAGTCGCCGGCGAGCCTAAGCTCGATCTCGAAGTCGCCCTTGAGATGCGTGCGCAACTGGTCGACCGCCACGATGTTGTTCGTGTCCGCGAGCGCCACGATGAACCTGTTCGCCTGGCGGTCGAGCGCGATGGGAAAGATGCGGTAGCGCCGCGCAAGCTCCCTGGGCAGCGCCTTGAGTGCAGCCGGGTCGACGATGATGTGCGCCAGATCGACCGATTGCAGGCCGAGCTTCTGCGACAGCGCGTCGCGCAGCGTAGCTTCCGACACGAAGCCGAGCTGCACCAGCAGCCGCCCCACCGGTAGGTGCGACTTCATCTGCTCGAGCAGCGCGATCCTGAGCTGATCCTCGGTGAGGATGCCCTGGTCGATCAGAATCTGCCCGATGTGGCGCCTGGCCTGCGGATTGGTGGGCGAGTTCATCCGTGAAAATGGTGCCCGGCGCGTGCCGGGCGAACCTATGTATTCCTCAGTTGCTCAGCTCCTCGACGCGCTTGCGCACCGCTGCCGGGTCGAAGCTCGCGGCTCGCTGCTGCGCGAGCGCGAGCGCTTGCCGGTACTGCTCGAGTGCGAGTTCCGGTTTCCCGATGTGTTCGAGGCTCACGGCGAGATTGTAGGCAAAGTCGGGATTGCTCGGGTCGGCGGCGAACGCCTTGAAATAGGCCTGCTGCGCCTCGCCCCAGCGTCCCTGCCGGGCGTACTCGTTACCGAGCGTGTAGTTCAGCACGTCGGTACCCGTATCGGACGCGAGCAGGGTCTTCACGCGGCTCTCCGCGGACAGCGGATCGACCTGGCCGCCGCGCAGCGCCAGCAGCCCCGCAAGCGCGTACGGGTCGCGCGGATTCGCTTGCAGCAGCCGCCGGTAGTGGGCTGCGGCTGAGTCGTAGCGCTGCGCGCGCATGTCGAGCGCTGCCATACCTAGCAGAGCGTCGCGGTTGCCGGCGTCTTTCTGCAGCGCTTGCTCGTAGTGGGTCCGCGCGGCCGCCAAATCGCCCTCCTGGTAGGCCGCATAGCCGGCGGCGACATCCGGGTCGAGACGCGGCGCCGGCCGTGCAACCGTCAGCGCATCATCGCTCGATGGCCTTTTCAGCTCGACGCGCGGAGCGGGTGCCTGGGGCGCAGCACGCGGCCCGACCGCCGCGCGCGCAGCGGCGCGTTGCTCGGGCCTCGCGGCGGACGTGCGCGCTTGCGCGGGCGGTTCGGACGGCGCCTGCGCGGCCTGCTGCCGCGGCGGTGCCGAGGGGGCCGCCGGAAGTCCCGGCAGGCCGGGTACTTCGCCGCCGGTAACGCCAGCGCCGGGCGAGGGCGCCACGGGAGCCGCGGTGCCGGCGCTCCCGGCCACCGAGGCGGGTTGCTCGGCCTGGGTCGGACCCGGATTCGCGTTCACAAGGGACGGCGGCGGCCGCAACTGAAACCAGAAATAGACCACCGTACCGAGCGCCACGGCGCCCAGCACGCCGAGCGCAATGAAAAACGGCAAGCGCGGATTGGGCTCTCTCATCTTGGCCTCGAAAACCTTCCTCGCGGCGGCGCGTTCGGCGCTCTGTGTGCGCACTGCATCACTCTGCGCTGCGGTCGGTCGCTGGCGCACCGGAGAAGCGGCCTGCGCAGGCGCTTCGACGCTCTCGAGCGTGAGCTCACGGGGTGCTTCCCGCGGACGGTTCGGGGGTGACAGATCCTCGGTCGCGATCTCAAGCGACTGCGAGATATCGGGTAGCTCGTCGCGCGTGCGCACGCGCGGGGTGCCGCTCGCGGGCACCTCTTCGGAAAGCCGTAGATTAGGTGGCGCGCTGGGTGCGGTCGGCGCCGCCGCCGTCTCGTCCGCCTCGGCACGGCGCTGCGCCTCCTCCTTCGCCTTTTCCGCCTTCTTCAGCGCATCGAGGAGCAGGCTCATCTCAATTCCCGGGCACGACCACCGGTGCGTTACGAGCCGGGTTCGGCTTGGACAGGAAATCCTTGTCCGGCAGCTGATCGCGGAAGGCGGCGAATTCCCCCTCGAGACTGGCGTCGCGCACGACCGTGGCACGCAGGAAAATCACCAATTCCGTCTTCTTATTCGTATCGTGTCTCTGTTGGAACAGGTCGCCTAGGAACGGAATCCGGTTTACGCCGGGAACCGTGTCCTCGATCGACGAGCGCGTGTCCTCCATCAGTCCCCCGAGCACTGCGATCTGCCCGCTTTCCAGGCGCAACAGCGATTCCATTTCCCGTGTCTGGATCACTGGAATGAGGCTCTGAATGGGCGGAGTGCCGCAGGAGATGGCGGTACCGCAGGGATTGGCAAGGGCTGGATTGGGATCCGCCACATCAGCAATCTTCCTGCGAATGGTAGGGCGCACGTCGACCAGGACGGTGTCGTTGTCGCTGATTTGCGGTACCACGCTCATGATCAGGCCGACCGGCGACACGTTGGGCGTCGTCGTGAAAGTCGGCGGTGCGTTAATCGTGGCACCGCCCGTGCCCGAAACGGTCGTCGTGCCGGGTTGAAGCGTGAAATACACCAAGTCGTCGGTCACCCGCATGACCGCGGCCTGGTTGTTTAGCACCGTAAGGGTCGGGCTAGAAAGTACTCGTACCTGACCGAACGACTCGAGCAGCTTCAGCGCCGAGGTGAAATTCATGTTTCCGACGTGATAGCCGACGACAAACGCGTTGGTGGCGATGTTTGCCGGCGTGCCCGCTGACGACTGGCTGAACGTCCAGCCCGCGCTGCCGGTCAGGGCGCGCGACCAGTCGATGCCGCGCTGGTAGTCATTGTTGAGCTGTACCTCTGCCACCGTTGCCTCGACCAGCACCTGGCGCTTGGCACTCGCCATGACATGGTCGAGGAACTCCTGAATCTTGGCGTGCTGGCGCGCGGTGGCGCGGATCGTGAGGATGCCGGTCTCGGGATTGGCGATCACCGAAGCGGCTTCGCGGTAGGCGACCGGCTGAACCGCTGGCGCACTTGGGGCGCCCTGCTGTTGCCCGCCCTGCTGTGCGCCTGTCGCAGCTTGGGCGGCTGTCGGCGCGGCAGTCTGTCCGCCCTCGACGGCTGCGTTCGCCGGCAGCACCTTGTCGGTCTCGCGCAGGATGTCTTTGACGTTAGCGACCAGCGCGTCCCAGAACCTGTTGTTCGAGGTCATGACGATCGAGGACGAGGAATTGGTCGAGCCGCTTGCGGCGCCTGCGCCGCCGCCCCCGCTCATGCTCGTACCGCCGGCCAGCTGGCTGGAGACCGACACGTTCATGGTCGCGTTGCGCGCCATGTTGACGTAATCGATCTTGTACAAATGCAGGTAAGGTGTGTCGCGCATCACGACCAGATCGTTGCCGTGCATTTCGTAGCGCATGTCCACCTGGCGCGCGATGCGTGTCAGCAACTGCGGCAGCGTCTGGTCGATGGCGTTCAGCGTCACCATGCCGATGACGCCGGGGTCGATGTCCACGTTCACGTGCGCGTTACGTGCCAGTGCAAACAGCAGGTCGTGCACAGGCACGTTGTTGACGACCACGCTGTAGGTTTCGGCCGGCGTGCGAGGTACTGGCTTCGGCAGGACGGGCGCAGCCTGCACGGGAGGCGGAATAGCCCCGGCGCGGGGAGCTGTTTCGGCCTTGAGATGGGTCTCCGCGGGCTTGAGTGGCGCTTCACCGCAGCCCGCGAGCAGCGCGGCGAGACCCATGGCGACGATCTTCTTGCTTCGATTCATGACGGGCGCGCCTTCCCCCCTTTGTCGCGAAAAGCATATCATGCCAATCCTGAGAAAACCACGCTAACCTTCTGTCATGCGGAGGTTTTTCGATCGGTCCGGTTGTCAATAATCGTCAAAGTGCATGCCGTATTTCGGCAAAGCTGCGAGGCACGCTCTTGAATTCGCGCTGGTATTCCGCCGGTAGGCCCTTCCGCGCTGCGAGCGCCTCCTGGCGGTCGGCGAAGTCGCCGAACAGTACCCAGAGCCGCGTCGCCGCACCGCCGAGCGGAACCACGTAGACCTGGGATAGGACCGCCATCCCGTGCGCCCGCACGAGAAAACGCTCGACTCGCGCCTGATCGGTGTTCTCCGTGACGTACATCTCAAGCGTGTAGCCATCGTCTGGTGCCCGTGCGAGCAGTGCGCGCGTCGCCGCAAGGCGTTCGTCGAGCATGGGCTGGCCGCGCGCTGCGTAGCGCGCCTGGATGCGCTGCAGCTGCGCCTGTGAAAGCCGCGCGGCATCTGGCACCGGGGAGGCGGGCGGCGGAGGTGGCGCCACGGCCGGAGGCGTGGCCGGGACGCGCTCGGCCCCGGGCGCGAGCCCGGGTTTCTGCGTGGCCTCGGGTCTCGGCGCAGCGTCAGGTTCAGGTCTCGGCGCGGGCTTAGCCGGGACCGGGGGAGCGGCTGGTACCGGCGCCTGCCTACTGGGAGCGGCAGTTGGAGGGGAAGAGGAAATCAGCCAGTGAGCGGTCACTCCTAATGCAATTCCCGCCATAAGTATCGCAGCCGCATAAGCCGCGGGACGGCGCCACGGGCGCTTGAGAGGGGCGAAATCGGAATCCGCGATCGCTGCGCGCGCATGCCGTTGGGTGACCGCGTGCGTGTCGAGGGTGAACGCGGAAAGCAGCGACTTGTCTGCGAGAATGTTGATGCGTCGCGTGAGCCCGCCGGAGGCGCGCGCGATCAGTGAGACTGCCTGCCGGGTGAACACGTCGGGCCCTCGGTAGCCTGCGGCGCGCATGCGGAAGGCAAGGTACCTTGCGACCTCGTCATCCGTCAGCGGGCGCATGCGGAAGCTTTGCGTGATGCGGTCCTTGAGCTGGCGCAGCGACGGCCTGCTCAACGCCTCGTCGAGTTCGGGTTGCCCGAAGAGCACGATCTGCAGGAGCTTGTGGCGACTCGACTCGAGGTTGGACAGCAGCCGCACCTGCTCGAGCGTCTCTTCCGGCATGGCGTGCGCCTCGTCGATCAGGATCACCACGCGGCGGCCCGCCGCGTACAGACCGATCAGGTGCTCCTGCAGCTCGCGCAGCGCAACCGAGACGCGGCCCTGCGAGAAGCGGAACCTCAGCTCATCCGCGATCGCGTACAAGATCTCGTCGCGCCCGAGCGACGGCGTGCTGAGATAGATGGTGTCGACATTCTCGGGCAAGCGTTCCATCAGCACGCGGCACAGCATCGTCTTGCCGCTGCCGACCTCGCCACTCACCTTGACGATACCCTCGTCGTGCAGGATCGAGTACACGAGCGCTTCTAGCGTGGCGCCGCGATCGGCACCGTCGAAGAAGAAGTCGGTGTGCGGCGTGATGCGGAACGGCGGCTCGTCGAGTCCGAAGTGTTCGAGGTACATAGCGCCGCGCGCTACTTCGGTCTTTGCTCGGACAGCGCTGCGTCGGCGGCGCCCTGAATCTCCCCGGCGTCGCTGGACATGCGGCTATAGAGCGTGGTGCGGTTGACGCCGAGTATCCTGGCCGCTTGGCTGACGTTGCCGCCGCTAAGCTTGAGCGCGGCCTCGATATAGCCGCGCTCCCAGCTCCTTAGCGTCTCGTCCAGGCTGAAATTGCGCGCCTGCTCGAGGTGCCGTCGCGCCTGCTCGACGAGGTCGGCGCCCTCGGCCGTGTGCGCCGGACCCGGCGGACGCGCCTCGAGGTCGAACTCCTGCTCGAGCTCCGCGACCGACAGGCGCTGTCCGGCGTGCTTGGTCGTAAGCCGGATGACGATGTTGCGCAGCTCGCGCACGTTTCCCGGGAATTGATAGCCGAGCCAGCGACGCTCGGCCTCCGCATCGAGCGAAAACGGCTGCGTGCCGGACATCTGTGCGTACAGGCGGCGGAACTGCTCCAGCAACAGGAGCTTGTCCTGGGCAAGCTCGCGCAGCGGCGGCACCGACAGGGTGAGCACCGACAGGCGGTGATACAGGTCGGCGCGGAACGTCCCGCGCTTGACCTCCTGGCGCAGGTCGCGGTTGGTCGCTGCGACTACGCGTGCGCGCGAGACGCGCCGCTGCGTCTCGCCAACGCGCTGGTACTCGCCGTTTTCGAGCACACGCAGGAGCTTGGCCTGCATCTCGAGCGGCAGCTCGCCCACTTCATCGAGGAACAGCGTGCCGTCCTGCGCATCCTCGAAGTAGCCCGACTTGTTCGCCGTGGCGCCGGTGAACGCGCCCTTCGCGTAGCCGAACAGCGTCGGCTCGACGAGGGTCGGCGATATCGCCGCGCAATTGAGAGCGAGATACGGCCCGGCCGCGCGCACCGAGCGACGGTGCAGGTTCTGGGCCACCAGGTCCTTGCCGCTGCCCGACTCGCCCTCGATCAGCACGGGGAACGGCGAGTCGGCGAACTGGGCGACCTGGCTCTTGAGCTTGGCGAGTGCCGGGCTCTCGCCGATCAGCACCGCGGCATCCTCCGGCGGCGCGACGATCTCCGCGGCGCGCACTTCAAGCGCGCGCATCAAGCTGCGCTTGAGCGTGGCCGGATCGCAGGGCTTGGCGATGAACTCGATTGCACCTAACGTGCGCGCGTGGCGCGCGTTCGCGGCGTCGTTCTGGCCGGAGAGCACGAAGATCTTCATGCTGCGCGAGTGCGCGAGGAGGTCGCCGATCAGCTGGAATCCCTCGTCGGGCGCGTGCGGAGTCGGCGGCAGCCCGAGGTCGACGAGCGCCAGCTGCGGCGCCTGCGGCAGCTGGCGCAGAAGATCGATCGTCGCCTGACGCGCGTCGCTCGTGTAAACCTCGAAATCGGCGCCGAGCGCGAACGCCAGCGAATCGGTGATCAGCGCATCGTCGTCGACGATCAGCAGCGAGGGCTTGCCCTCACGCGCGTCCTGCAAGTTGCTCGCCATTGCCGCGAATGCACCTCAGAAATGCCCGTTCAAGTTGCGGCTCAGCATAGCGGTCGCACAGCGCCGCCGGCGTGCCGCGAAATCTGATCGATCCGCGATCGAGCACCGCCACCGATGAGCATAGCTCCTCCACGTCCGAGAGCACGTGCGAGGTGATGAGCAGCGCCCGGCCCTCGTTCTTGAGGCGGTGCAGCACGGATTTGACCGCGACCCGGCTGGCGGGGTCAAGGCCGCTCATGGGCTCGTCAAGCACGTACAGGTCGCGCTCCAGTAGAAAGCAGGCCGCGAGCCCGAGCTTCTGCGTCATTCCCTTGGAGAGCTGGCGCACCGGGCGGTCGAGCACTTCCGCATCGAGCTCGAGCTCGCCGAGCGCAACGCGTGCGCGCTCGCGCTCGTAGCGGCCACCCGAAAGCGAAAGCATGAGGCCGAGAAACTCCCGGCACAGCAGATAATGCGGCGGCATGAAGCGCTCCGGAACATAGGCAAGCCGTTGCCGCGCGCGCGGCTCGTCGTTGCGCAGGCTGAACAGTTCGATCGCGCCCGAATCGTGGGCGCACAGATCGAGCAGGCACTTGATGAGGGTGGTCTTGCCCGTGCCGTTCAGTCCGACCAAGCCGAGCGACTCGCCGGCCGCGAGCTCGAGGTCGACCCCGGCGAGCACCAGCCGCTTGCCATAGCGCTTCTCGAGCTGCGTGATGCGCAGCACGGCGGTGCTTTCGCGAACTGGCATGCCGCCAATGATATATACATATGCACATGCGGGTAGAATCCGCGTTTTTGCGCGGCGTCTTTTTCCTTGTCCGCATCGAGCATCGTCGCAGTGGAAAACGCCTGGTTCGGCTACGATTCCGCGCGGCCGGTGCTGCGCGACGTGAGCATCTCCATTCCGCGCGGCCGGGTCGTCGGCATTATGGGCCAGTCGGGCTGCGGCAAGACCACGCTGTTGCGCATCATCGGCGGCGCACTCCTGCCCTCGCGCGGAAGTGCGCGCGTGTTCGGCACGTTGACGCGCGATCTCGATCGCGACGGGCTGTACGCGATGCGCCGCAGGATGGGCATGCTGTTCCAGTTCGGCGCCTTGTTCACCGATATGTCGGTGTACGACAATGTGGCGTTCCAGATGCGCGAGCACACGGATCTGCCCGAAGAGCTGATTCACGACCTCGTGATGATGAAGCTGCAGGCCGTCGGGCTGCGCGGCGCAGCGCAGCTGATGCCTTCGGAGCTCTCCGGGGGCATGGCGCGGCGCGTCGCGCTCGCGCGCGCCGTGGCGCTCGACCCGCAGCTCATGCTCTACGACGAGCCTTTCACCGGGCTCGATCCCATCTCGCTTGGAGCCATAGCACGCCTCATCCGCGAGCTGAACGATTCGCTCGGCGCGACATCGATCATCGTCAGCCACGACGTGCAGGAATGCCTCGACTTGGTCGATCACCTTTATTTCATGGCCGATGGCCGCGTCGTCTCCGAGGGTGATCCGCAGTCCGTGCGCGGCTCGCGCGAGCCGTTCGTCGATCAGTTCGTGCACGGCAAGCCGGACGGCCCGGTGCCGTTCAACTATCCGGCGCCGAGCTACGACGCTGACCTCGAGCTGACGGGAAGCTGAGATGGCGGGTGGCGCGCTGCGCGCATTCTTCGAGCGCCTCGGAAGCTGGGTGACGGCGCGCATCTGGCGGCTCGGCTACGCGAGCCGCTTCCTCGGCTACATGCTGCTGCACTCGGGCACCGCGCTGCGGCGCTTTCCGCTCACCATCCGCGAGATCTACTTCTCCGGGGTGCTGTCGCTCGTCATCATCCTCGTCTCAGGGCTGTTCGTCGGAATGGTGCTCGGTCTGCAGGGCTACAACACCCTCGAGCGTTATGGCTCCTCCGAGGCGCTCGGCGTGCTGGTGGCCCTCTCGCTGGTGCGCGAGCTCGGCCCGGTCGTCGCGGGGCTGCTGTTCGCCAGCCGCGCCGGCTCGGCCATCACCGCCGAGATCGGCCTGATGAAGGCGACCGAGCAGATCTCGGCCATGGAAATGATGGCGGTCGACCCGATCGCGCGCGTCGTCGCGCCGCGCTTCTGGGGCGGCGTCATCTCCATGCCGCTGCTTGCCGCCTTGTTTTCCGCGATGGGTATCTTCGGCGGCTATCTCATCGGAGTGCGGCTGATCGGCGTCGACGAAGGCGCTTTTTGGTCGCAGATGCAGGCGGCTGTAGACTTGCGCGAGGACATCCTGAACGGCGTGATCAAGAGCTTCGTATTCGGCATCGCGGTGTCGTGGATCGCGGTGTTCGAGGGCTACGACGCGCCGCCAACGGCCGAAGGCGTGTCGGGCGCGACCACGCGTACCGTGGTCACCTCGTCGCTCGCGATCCTCGCGCTCGATTTCATTTTGACCGCGCTTATGTTCACCGGAGGTAACGTACGATGAACCGCTCCACGATCGATCTCTGGGTCGGACTATTCGTCGCGGCGGGACTCGGCGCACTGCTTTTCCTCGCTCTGAAAGTGGGCAATCTCGCGTCTTTCACCACCAACGAGGTTTATCGCGTATCGGCCAATTTTGCTAACATTGGCGGGCTCAAGGTGCGCGCGCCGATCAAGAGCGCGGGGGTGGTCGTCGGACGGGTGAGCGACATCCGCTTCGACGATCAGACCTACGAGGCGATCGTCACCATGAGCCTCGACTCGCAATACAAGTTTCCGCGCGATACTGTGGCGAAGATCCTTACTTCGGGCCTGCTCGGCGAGCAATACATCGGCCTCGAGGCCGGCGGCGACAGCAAGATGCTTGCGAACGGCGACCGGCTTCGGCTGACGCAGTCGGCGGTGGTGCTGGAGAACCTGATCGGCCAGTTCCTGTTCAACAAGGCGGCGGAAGGCGGGGATAACAAGAAATGAAGTCGCTCGCGCTCGCATTCGTCTTCTCGCTTGCGTCGGGTTGCGCTACCGTGCAGAACCCCGACCCGCGCGATCCCTACGAGAGCGTCAACCGCGCGGTGTTCTCCTTCAACGACGGCCTGGACCGGGCCGTGCTCAAGCCGGTGGCCACCGCGTACCGCGACGTGCTGCCGAGCCCGCTGCGCGTCATGGTGCGCAACTTCTTCTCCAACATTTCGGACGTCTTCATCGGCGTCAACAACGTGCTGCAGGGCAAGCCGGGCGAAGGATTCAACGACTGGGCGCGTGTGCTGTTCAATACGACGTTCGGTCTGGCGGGCATAAACGACGTGGCGAGCGAGATGGGACTGGAAAAGCACGACGAGGACTTCGGCCAGACCTTCGGCGTATGGGGCGTGAAGAGCGGCCCTTACCTCGTGTTGCCGTTCTTCGGTCCGAGCGACGTGCGCGACGGCGTTGGGCTCGGCTTCGACCTGTACGCATCGCCGCTCCTCGGCTACCACAACGTACCGGTGCGCAACTCCATGGCCGCGCTGCGCGTCGTAAACGATCGCTCGGAACTGCTCGAGGCGAGCACGATCGTCGAACAGGCGGCGCTGGACGAGTATGCGTTCCGGCGCGATTTCTACCTGCAGCGCCGCAGGAGCCTAATCTACGACGGGAACCCGCCGCGCGAACGGCCGCCGGAGGAGTGAGACATGTGGCACGTAATTGAACGCTTCTCGCCTTTCGTCGTGTGTGCGTTGCTCGCGACGACGGTGACCGGCGTCGCGGCAACGGTCGCACCCGATGTCCTGGTCAAGCAGGTCACGCTCGACGTGCTCGACATCGTCAAGCGCGACCGCGACATCCAGGCCGGCGACCACAAGAAGATCATCGCGCTGGTCGAGGAGAAGGTGCTGCCGCACTTCGACTTCGATTCCATGACGCGCATCGCGATGGGACGCAACTGGCGGCAGGCCTCGCCCGAGCAGAAGAAGCGCCTGGTCGTCGAGTTCAAGACCCTGCTGGTGCGCACCTACTCGAGCGCGATCTCCAATTACCAGGACGAGAAATTCGAGTTCCAGCCGCTGCGGGCGGCGCCGGACGCGACCGACGTCACGGTCAACGTGCGCGTGATCCAGCCCGGCCGCGAAGCGGTAAGGATCGATTACGACATGGAAAACACCCCGGACGGCTGGAAGTGCTACAACGTGTACGTCGCCGGCGTGAGTCTGGTGGCGAACTACCGTACCGAGTTCGACAGCGAGGTGCGCAGGAACGGCGTCGAAGGGCTGCTCAAGTCGCTCGAAGCGAAGAACAAGTCGCTCGAGCAGGCGCCGATCGCGGGCAAGAAGTGATGCGGCGCGATGGCGCGCGGCTGGTGGTCAGCGGTCCGGTGACGCTCGCCAACGTGGCGCAGGTGCTCGCCGAAGGGGTGCGCGAGCTGCGCGACGGTGCGCGCACCGTCGACCTGGGCGAGGTCACCGAGATCGACTCCTCGCTGCTCGCCGCCATGCTCGTGTGGATGCGCGAGGCGCAGCGCGCGGGAGTCGAGATCGGCTTCGACCGCTTGCCCGAGGGGTTGGTCACCATCGCCCGCCTGTACGGCGTGGACGGGTTGCTCGCCGGACCGGGCGCACGACACTGATCCCGGCGATCGAGATCCGCGGCGTCGAGAAACGCTACGGCGCGCTGCAGGCGCTCGCCGGAGTGAGCCTGTCGATCGCGCAGGGCGAGTTCTTCGGCCTGCTCGGACCGAACGGCGCGGGCAAGACGACGCTCATCAGCGTGGTGGCGGGCTTGGTGCGGCCCGACGCCGGCTCGGCGTCGGTGCTCGGCGCGGACGTCGCCGCCGACTACCGCCGCGCGCGGCGCATGCTCGGCGTGGTGCCGCAGGAGCTGGTGTTCGACCCGTTCTTCACGGTGCGCGAGACGCTGCGCTTCCAGGCCGGCTACTTCGGCGTGCGCACCGCGGACCCCTGGATCGACGAAGTGCTGCACCACCTCGACCTCGAAGCGAAGGCGGACGTGAACATGCGCGCGCTATCCGGCGGCATGAAGCGGCGCGTGCTGGTGGCGCAGGCGCTGGTGCACAAGCCGCCGGTGATCGTGCTCGACGAGCCGACCGCCGGAGTGGACGTCGAGCTGCGCAAGGGGCTGTGGCAATTCGTGCGGCGCCTGAACCGCGACGGCCATACCGTGGTGCTCACCACGCACTACCTCGAGGAGGCCGAGTCGCTGTGCACGCGCATCGCGATGCTCAAGGCCGGACGCCTGGTGGCGCTCGACACGACGCGCAACCTGCTCGCCACCTTCTCCGGCCTGCAGCTGCGGCTCGGCCTGGAGCGCGGCGAGCTGCCCGAGGCCTTCGCCGTGCGCGTGCTGGCGCGCGACGACGCGCGCGTGACCCTGCGCCTGGAAGGCTACGCGGAGCTGGAGAGCGTGCTCGCGCAGCTGCGCCAGGCGGGCGTCGCGATCAAGGAATTCGAGCTCGAGCAGCCCGACCTCGAGGAGGTGTTCCTGCGCGTCATGGGGCGGCACTGATGCAGGGCTTCGCGGCGCTGTTGCGCAAGGAGCTGCTGCGCTTCTGGAAGGTGAGCTTCCAGACGGTGGCCGCGCCGGTGCTGACGACGCTCCTGTACCTGCTCATCTTCGCGCACGCGCTCGAGGACCGGGTGCGCGTATACGAGGACGTGCGCTACACGGCGTTTCTCGTGCCGGGCCTCGTCATGATGAGCGCGCTGCAGAACGCGTTCGCCAACAGCTCTTCGAGCGTGATCCAGTCCAAGATCACCGGCAACGTGGTGTTCATCCTGCTCGCGCCGATTTCGTACTTCGAGTTCTTCCTCGCCTACGTGCTCGCCTCGATGGCGCGGGCGCTGGTGGTGGCGGCGGGCGTGCTGCTCGTATCCGTCTGGTTCGTCGAGCTGCGCCTCGCGGCGCCGCTCTGGGCGCTCGCGTTCGCGCTGCTCGGCAGCGCGCTGCTCGGCGCGCTCGGCCTGATCGCCGGCATCTGGGCCGAGCGCTTCGACCAGCTCGCGGGCTTCCAGAACTTCGTCATCGTGCCGCTCACCTTCCTCTCGGGCGTGTTCTATTCGATCCATTCGCTGCCGCCGTTCTGGCAGAAGCTGTCGCACGCGAACCCCTTTTTCTACATGATCGACGGGTTCCGCTACGGCTTCTTCGGCGCCTCGGACGTCTCGCCGGCGGTCAGCTTGGCCGTGGTCGGTATAAGCTTCGCGCTAGTGACGGCGGGCACGCTCGCGCTTCTCAGGAACGGCTACAAGATGCGGGGATAGGAAATGGTGACGGCTGATAGCGTCAGGCAGGGAATCGCGGCCGGGCTCGCCTGCGAGCACCTCGAGGTGGAGGGCGACGGCCAGCATTTCACGGCGCTCGTCGTGTCACGCGAGTTCGAGGGGCGCAGCCGCGTGCAGCGCCACCAGCTGGTCTATGCCGCGCTCGGCGAGCGCATGCGCGAGGAGATCCACGCGCTGTCGATGCGCACGCTCACGCCCGGGGAGTGGCGCACCGGTGGATAAGCTGCGCATCAGCGGCGGTGTGCCGCTCGAGGGCGAGGTCGCGATTTCGGGCGCGAAGAACGCGGCGCTGCCGATCATGGCGGCAACCCTGCTCGCGCCGGGCGTTCACCGACTGCGCAACGTACCGCAACTGCGCGACACGCAAACCTTCGCCCGCGTGCTCGAGCTGCTCGGCGCGAGAGTGTCGTTCGAGGGCAACCTGCTCACGATCGACACGCACGCGGTCAAATCGGTGGAGGCGCCCTACGAGCTGGTGAAGACCATGCGCG
>Ga0316620_10000659_pt1 | contig 14055 bp, 14 predicted proteins | sample OWC_Aug_M1_C1_D5_FD_207651 | JGI IMG/M metagenome (GOLD analysis project Ga0316620, IMG submission 207651) | Wetland soil microbial communities from Old Woman Creek delta, Ohio, United States - OWC_Aug_M1_C1_D5_B | ecosystem: Environmental > Terrestrial > Soil > Wetlands | place: USA: Ohio... | reverse complement strand
AAGCAGGGAATTGAACGTGTTCCACCCGACCCGTCCGAACAGGAACCCGCGGATGTACTCCACGATCTGGAAAAGAGCGACGTGGTTATCGGGGAGGTCGATCTCTTGAATGGCCTCGTCTTTGAACGTAACGCCGTTCAAGACGCGTACCACTCCGCCGCAGGCAACGACCGGAACGCTGCTTTCCATCACCGGGGCCATGATTCTGATAAGTGCGTCTTTCTCGAGCAGTGAATCCGCGTCGACCGAGCAGAAATACGGGCTCCGCGATGCATTGATCCCGCAGTTCAAGGCATCGGCCTTTCCGCCGTGCTCCTTGTCGATAACGAGAAGGTTCGGCGTTTTTTCGCTGACGTAGAACCCCTTCACGTTCTCCGATTTAAGAAACCTCCGGTACACCCGGTTGATCTTCTTGAGCTGGAATTTCTCCATCAGGATCGCGAAAGTCTCATCCAACGATCCGTCGTTGATCACGATCACTTCGAACAGAGGGTAATGGGCGGCGAGCGCAGCGGCGACGCTTTTGGCCACAATCTTCTCTTCGTTATGGACCGGGATCAGGACCGATACGGGCGGCGTGTGGGGTGACGCGTGAAAATCCTTGATCGGGGAATATTTTATCCTCCTGATGTGCCGCAGGACGGCGACAAGCGACGCCGCTAAAAGGATCGCGAGGATGGTGTTCATGACGCCGAAGTATGCGCCGACAAAATAGTTGAATCCCAGGATAAAGGAAAGAACGGCGGCCCTCATCGCTCTGCACCCGTTTCGAGCAGTTGCCGTATTTCTTTTTTAATCCGTCCGTTTTTGCCGGTCTTCAGGTACTCCGCAAGCGGAATGGAAAAGTGGAGAGCATGCATGAGCCGCAGGATCTCCCGGGATTTCGCCTGCAGCGCCTCGTCGGCTCCGTCAAGATGTTCGATCAGCTGATCGGCAAACCGTGTTCGTTCTATTTCCTCGCAGATGCTCTCCTTGGCATAGACGTCATCCGCCAGGAGTGAATCGTAAAAAACGTCAACAGCGCAGGTCCCGAGCCGTGTCAGGGCCAGCGCTGCCTCGCTCCTCACGCGCCAGTTTTCATCGAAGAGGAGCTTCTCGATCCGCCTGGCCGATTCTTCGCGGATAAGCTCGGCCGCTGGCAGTGACTTTACGGCCTGGAGTCTGACGAACCAGACAGGATCGTCGAGGAGCGACAGGATGATCCCGCCCACATGCGCGGGAAGGAGCAGCCCTTCGCGTCCGACCACTTTAAGCGCCTTGCTCCTCACCTCCGGGTTCGGACTTCCCATCTGCCCGATCGCCAGAGAGGTTGATTTCGGATCAGGGGGGAAGTGTGAGAGTGTTTCCAGAACGCAGGAAATGATCCACGGATCTGCATGGTCCACCTCGTAGTTGGCAAGGAGCGGTACTGCCGATTCGCCGAAGTTGAGAAGCGCTGTTTCCATCGCCTTGCGCGTCACCAGGGAGCTGCCGAGGAGGACCGGTAGCCGCTCGACGATAGCCGTGAGCCCCTCCTTCGAGCCGAGCCTGCTCAAGGCTCGAACCGTCACGGAGAGGATCTCCGGGTCCTTTTCATCAAGCAGGGGGAGAAGTTTCTTCGTTGAAGAAGGGCATCCCATCCGTCCCAGCTTGTCAGCGGCAGATGCTCTCGTCAGGACGTTTCTTTTTGTCAGGCGGTTCTCGTAGAACGCTACGTACCCGAGTTCGCGGAAGAGTCTTCGCATCTCGTGCCGGTATCGCTGCTCGTCCATGAGCTCGAACAGCACGTCCTCAACAGCCTGCCACGCGGCGGACCCCGCAACGACGGCAAACGCACCCGCATCCGCAACGCTGTCGGCCGAGGCGAAGGCCTGGGTCAGTTTTTTCCGGTACTCTGCCCGCAGGGCGTCCCGCTCTTCGTATTTCTTCCCGTGGTACAGTCTTCGGAGAATGCTCGCGGCGAGGAGGATCATGATAATCAGCACAAGGGCGGCTATAATTGCTACGATTACAATGATCATCAGATCGCCGTGCATGGAAAGCCGGTCGACCGTCATGTTGTGAGGTTGTGTTATGTCGCGCACGATATCATCCCGTTGTCCCTGAAGCTGAAGTGTCCTCCGGCGCCGACGATAATATGATCGAGCACCTGGATGCCGAGCACCTCGCCGGCCTGGACCAGCCGCCGGGTGAGCAGGATGTCCTCCTGGCTCGGCTTGATGTCGCCGCTCGGATGATTGTGGATGAAAATGACCGCCGCGGCGGACTCCCGTATTGCGGCCTTGAACGTGTCGCGCGGATGGACAATGGAAGCAGTGAGGCTCCCGACCGAAACGACCTCATCCCGGATGATTTTATTTTTCGTATCGAGCAGGGCACACCGAAACATCTCTTTTTTGAGGTCCTTCATTCTCGGCTGATAATACGCGACAACATCCCCGCTCGAGCAGAACGAAGCCCCGGACAAGCTCGGCTTCTGGTGGCGCCTCCCCAGCTCGATCGCGGCCTTGATCTCCGCGATCTTGGCAGGGCCGATGCCCTTGACGCCATTCTTGCCGCCAATCTCGTTGATGCCTGCGTGAGCAATGCCTTTTAGACTTCCGAACCGTTCAAGCAGTTCGATGCCCAGGTCCACCGCAGAGCGGCCCCCCCGGCCGTTCCGGATGATAATCGCGAGAAGCTGCGCGTCGGAAAGGCCGTCGGCGCCGTACTTCAAGAGCCTTTCCCTTGGCCGCTCGTCCTCGGGCCAGTCCTTGACCGTCATCGTCTTTTTCTCTGACATCGCCCCTCCCGTCCCTGCGACTTGCAGGAGACATCCGGGAAAAGTATAGATTGTTGCCACATCCCTGTCAAACGAAAAAGGCGGCCGAATCATCGACCGCCTTTATCTTTTTAGAGCAAGCTTTATCTTTCTACATCCTCACGAACGCGTCTTTCGGAGCGTTGCACACCGGACAGGCCCAGTCATCAGGAAGCTCCTCGAACTTCGTGCTTTCCTTGGCGTCGTCGTACACATACCCGCATATCGTACATCTCCACATCCTTGTCTCCTTGATTGAACCGTAAGATTGGATTTATAAATAATGAGCCATGATGGATGACGAGCTCGAATTTCTTCCTGCATCACACATCCTGTATCATGCACCTGCATTTAGAACTTCTTGTGGTACTCCTTCACCTTCTCGGCGAACTGCTTCCCGAACTCGAAGCATTTCTTCTCGTCCTCCGGCCCGGGCCGGTACAGGACCTCCACACCCGGCTCCACGGCCTCGAGTCCCATCTGCTTGAACCCGGCGTAGGCCTCTTTGACCGCGCCGCCGCCCCAGCCAAAGCTGCCGAAGGCCCCCACCATCCGGTCCTTCGGCCGAAGCCCCCGCAGGTACGTCAAAAACTCGGCGACCGTCGGGAACATGATGTTGTTCAGCGTGGGAGTGCCGAGGAGCATGGCCCGGGACTCCCAGAACCGCTTGGTCGCCTCGCTCATGGGGGTGGCCCGGAGCTTGATCACCTCCACATCCACGCCCGCAGCCTTGACCCCTTCCATGAGGGGGATGGTCATGTACTCCGTGCTGTGCCACATGGTATCGTAAACGATCACCACGCGGAGGTCCGCCTTGCTATTCGCCATGTCCAGGTACATCTTAATGATCTTGCCCGGGTCCTGCCTCCAGATGACGCCGTGGTCAGGCGCGATCATGTCGATCTCCATCCCCAGCTTTTGGATCTCGGCGATCTTGGCCTTGATGAGCTGCCCGAAGGGCATCAGGATGTTGGCGTAGTAATCCCGGACCGCGTCCTCGAGCTGGACCGTGGAACACTGCTCGCAGTACTCGTCGTCGAAGCGGGCTGCTGAGGCAAGGTGCTGACCGAAGCCGTCCTGGCTGATGAGGAGCTTGTCCTCCTTCACGTAGCTCATCATGGAGTCCGGCCAATGGAGCATCGGCGTTTCCAGGAACGTGATCGTTTTGGTACCCGTGTTGAGCGTATCTCCCGTTTTCACGATCCTGAATTTCCAGCGCGAAGTGTCGAAGAACCGATCCAGCCCCTTCTTGCCGCGTTCGGTGATGTGGATCAGCGCGTCGGGCGTCAGTTCCATGATCTCCCCGAGGCTTGTGGCGTGATCGTTCTCGATGTGATTGATGACGATGTTTTCTATCTTCGCGGGGTCCACGAGGCCCTTGATATTATCGATGGTGTAGTGACAGAACTCGTGCTTCACCGTGTCCACCAGCGTGACGTGCTTGTCCCGAATGAGGTAGTTATTATACGTGGTCCCGTTCGGGGTGATGTATCCGTGAAAATCCCGGATCGCCCAGTCGATTGCCCCTACCCAATAGATGCCGGGTTTGATCTCTACAGCGCCCATAATGGCCTCCTGTACTTGAAAGCTCGGTGTTTGGCGAAGCAAACAACATTAGTAATTGAGAGAGAAAGGGCTAGGAAGGCTTCTGCCTCTTCCGGCACGCCGTGCAGTGGCCATAAAATTCAACATGGCTCCCGATGACCGTGAAGTCCCGGGCCGTGCCCTTCGGCAGGTCTACGGCTATTTCCTCGGTGATGTCCACGATTTTTCTGCAGCTAATGCATAAAAAATGATGGTGATGGCTGACATCGGGGTCGTATCGTTTTCTCTCAGGATCGACGGTAATCTCCTGCACTGCCCCGCACCGCGTCAGGGCGTTGAGCGTATTGTACACGGTAGCAAACGACATGGAATCGTATTTTTTGGTTACCGCTCGGTAGATGTCCTCAGCCGAGGGGTGGGAGGTGTTCCCGTCGAGATAGTCTAGAATGGCAAGCCGCTGCGGCGTCCGCTTGAGCCCCGGGCCGAGGCCTTTCTTCGTTGTTTTCCGTGTGGGCATGTTAGAACTATTATAAATTAGGAGAATTGCGCTGTCAAGGGAAAGGATGGCAACCTAAGAAAAAAAGGCAACCCAGATAGGGCCGCCTTTGCAAATTCCTTCTGAACATAGAGAATACAGATTACTTCTGCCCGTGCTGCTCCGCCACCTGGATCCTGATCATGGCCCTGAGCAGATCGATGCGCGCCTTCTCGTAGTCCTTCTGCTCAAGCTTCTCGCTCAGCGCCTTCTCAGCGCGCTCTTTGATGATCCGCTCTTCAACGAGGTCGATATCGGACGCGCGGTCCGCGCCTTCAGCGAGTATGGTGACATGGTTTGCGACGACTTCCGCGTATCCCCAATCTACGGCAAGGTAGTGCCACTGCGTGCCCTCGCGATACGAGAGCATGCCGACTTTAAGCGTCGTCAGGAAGGACATGTGGCCCGGCAACACGCCGAACTCACCCTCGCTTCCCGGAGCAATCACCTCATCCACGCGCTCCGAGCGGACGACCTGGCGGCTCGGTGCAACGATCTCGAGGAGCATTTTCCCTTTTTCAGCAACCATTGTTTTTTTCCAATCCTCGGCCATTTAACTGATAAACCGATGCATGATCCATGATCCATGATAAAAACCGGACCTCCATCCTGCATCATGCATCCTGGATCGTTTCTTATTACCGCTTGTAACCGAGCTTCTCCGCTTTCTCGAACACTTCTTCGATCGGGCCGACCATATAGAACGCCTGCTCGGGAATATCGTCCATCTTGCCGTCGACAACTTCCTTGAATCCCTTGATGGTCTCCTTGAGCGGCACGTACTTGCCGGGCGTACCCGTGAACGCCTCGGCCACCTGGAAGGGCTGTGACAGGAAACGCTGGATCTTTCTGGCCCGGGACACGGAGAGCTTGTCCTCGTCCGAGAGTTCGTCCATACCGAGGATCGCGATGATATCCTGGAGTTCCTTATACCGCTGGAGCACAAGCTGCACCCTCTGCGCAACAGCGTAATGCTCCGCTCCGACCACGTGGGGGTCCATGATGCGGGACGTCGAATCGAGCGGGTCCACGGCCGGGTAGATGCCGAGCTCCGAGATCTGGCGCGAGAGCACCGTGGTGGCATCCAAGTGTGCAAACGCCGTTGCCGGCGCCGGGTCGGTCAAATCGTCGGCGGGCACATAGATGGCCTGCACCGAGGTGATGGACCCTTTCTTCGTGGAGGTGATGCGCTCCTGGAGCGCGCCCATTTCCGTACCCAGCGTCGGCTGGTAACCCACGGCCGAAGGCATACGGCCGAGGAGCGCCGACACTTCGGAGCCGGCCTGGGTGAACCGGAATATGTTGTCAACGAACAGGAGCACGTCCTGTCCCATGGTATCGCGGAAATACTCGGCAACGGTCAAGGCCGAGAGACCGACCCGAAGCCTCGCTCCCGGCGGCTCGTTCATCTGTCCGTAAACCAGCGCCGTTCTGTTGATGACCCCCGACTCCTTCATCTCGGCCCAGAGGTCATTTCCTTCACGGGTACGCTCGCCCACGCCTGCGAACACGGAGTAACCCCCGTGCTGCTTAGCCACGTTGTTGATGAGCTCCATGATGAGCACGGTCTTTCCCACGCCCGCGCCGCCGAAGAGGCCGGTCTTGCCGCCCTTGGTATAGGGCGCGAGGAGGTCGATGACCTTGATGCCGGTCTCGAAAAGCACTTTCGAGGGGTCCAGTTCTTCGAGCATCGGAGCGGACCGGTGGATCGGCAGTGTGTCTTTGGTATTGATCGGCCCCAGCTCATCCACGGGTTCCCCGATCACGTTCATGATGCGGCCGAGCACTTCCTTGCCCACGGGCATGGAAATGGCCTTGCCGGTGTCGTTGACCTTCATGCCGCGCATGAGACCGTCTGTGGACGACATGGCCACGGTGCGCACCCGGTTCTCGCCGAGGTGCAGCGCAACCTCGAGCGTCAGATGGGTCTCGGGCGTGCCGAGGTTCTTGTCCGCGGCCTGATCGATCCTGAGCGCGTTCATCAGATGGGGAAGACTTCCGACGGGGAACTCGCAGTCCACCACGGCGCCCATCACCTGTACTATTTTCCCTGTGCTCATTGTAACCCCCTGTAGTTTACACTAATTCAAAATTGAAAATTCAATATTCAAAAAATGAGGTGCGTCATCTTAAATTTTGAATGTTGAATCTTGAATATTATTTCTGCGCTTCCGCCCCGCCCACGATCTCGGAGATCTCCTTGGTGATCGCAGCTTGGCGCTGTTTATTGAACTTCAGCGTAAGCCTTTCGATCATGTCCTTGGCATTCCGTGTGGCGGAATCCATAGCCGTCATCCGCGATCCCATCTCGCTCGCCTGGCTCTCAAGCATCGCGCGGTATACCTGCACCTCGACGTGCTTCGTCAGAATCGAGCTCAGGATAGCTTCGGCTGAAGGCTCATAGAGATAATCTACCGCAGCCATGAACGGGTCTTCCTCGGTGGACGGTTCCACGGGCAGGAGCTTCTCAAGCGTCACTTTCTGCTGCATGACGCTCTTGAACTCATTGTACAGCAGGTAGATCTCATCTGCATCTTCTGCGATAAACCGCTCGACGATGTGCTTGCCGACGTCGGCCGCTTTAGCGTAATCGATCGTCCCGAGCTCGGACCATACCCTGCCAAGTGTATAGAGAGAGCGTTTGCGGAAGAAGTCTCTGCCTTTGCGGCCGACGACATTGACGGAGACTTCCTTGCCGTCGGCTTTAAACTGCTTTACAGCCTCAACAGCCTTCCGGAGGATATTGGTGTTGTATGCTCCGCACAGTCCGCGGTCCGAGGTAAGCACGATGAGCTTTACCTTCCTGGGCTCGCGCTTGGCCAGAAGCGGATGCTGCGCCCGCTCTACGCGGGCAGCGAGGTTCGCGATCACCGCGAGCATCTTGCGGGAATACGGCCGCGCCGCGATCACCCGTTCCTGGGCGCGCCGAAGCTTTGCAGCCGCCACCATCTTCATGGCCTTGGTGATCTGCTGGGTCTTCTTGACGCTCGTGATCTTTCTTTTAATATCTCTTAAACTGGGCATTCTTCTGTCCTTCGTTTGCGATGTTCAGACTTGCCCGATGCATCTGCGAATTCTGGAACGCGTCCTATAATTCCGCATTCCGCACTCCGCACTCCGCATTGGTTATTACGCCGTAAATGACTTCTTAAACTCCTCGATGGCGCTCTTGATGCGCGCCTTGAGGTCGTCATCGAGCTGTTTTTTGCTCTTGATATCGTCGAGCAGCGGCTGGTACTTGCTCGTCGCGAACCGCAGAAGCTCCGACTCAAACTTCCTGACCGCATTCGTCGGCACTTCATCGACATAGCCGTTGGTGCCGGCGAAGATCACGAGGATCTGCTGCTCGACCGGAAGCGGCGAATACTGGTCCTGCTTAAGGAGCTCAACCATGCGCTGACCGCGATTCAACTGGGCCAGCGTGGCCTTGTCGAGGTCGCTGCCGAACTGGGCGAAGGCCGCGAGTTCGCGGTATTGCGCCAGGTCGAGACGGAGCGTACCGGCCACCTGCTTCATGGCCTTGATCTGGGCGCTGCCGCCCACGCGGGACACGGAGATACCCACGTTGATGGCCGGCCGCACGCCGGAGTAAAAGAGATCGGACTCAAGGAATATCTGTCCGTCAGTGATGGAGATCACGTTCGTCGGGATGTAGGCGGACACGTCGCCCGCCTGGGTCTCGATGATCGGGAGCGCGGTAAGCGAGCCACCGCCGAGTTTGTCGGACAATTTTGCCGCACGCTCCAAGAGACGGGAATGGAGATAGAACACGTCTCCGGGGTATGCCTCGCGGCCCGGAGGTCTGCGGAGGAGCAGCGAAAGCTGGCGGTAGGCCGTGGCCTGTTTCGACAGATCGTCGTACACGATCAGTGCGTGGCCGCCTTTGTCGCGGAAATACTCGCCGATGGTGGCGCCCGTGTAGGGTGCGATGAACTGGAGCGGCGCCGGGTCGGACGCTGTGGCCGACACGATGATGGTGTAATCCATGGCGCCGTGTTCCGAGAGAGTCTTCACGACCTGCGCCACGGTGGAGCGCTTCTGCCCGATGGCCACGTAGATGCAAATGACGTTCTGGCCCTTCTGGTTGATGATGGTGTCGATGGCAACGGCGGTCTTGCCGGTCTGACGGTCACCGATGATGAGCTCGCGCTGGCCGCGGCCGATGGGGATCATGGCGTCAATGGCCTTGATGCCGGTCTGGAGCGACTCGCGCACCGACTGGCGTTTCACGATGCCCGGCGCGATCACTTCGATGTGACGGAACTCTTTGGATGCGATGGGGCCTTTGCCGTCGATAGGCTGGCCGATGCCGTCCACCACGCGGCCCACGATGGCCTCGCCCACGGGGACCTCGGCGATCCTCTTGGTCCGCTTCACGATGTCGCCTTCGCGGATCTTGGAGTCGTCGCCCATGAGCACCGCGCCCACGTTCTCCTCTTCAAGGTTCAGGGCCATGCCCATCACCCCGCCGGGGAACTCCAAAAGCTCGCCGGACATGACGTTGTCGAGTCCGAACACTTTGGCGATACCGTCACCGACGGTGATCACGGTCCCGACTTCGGCGACCTCGACGGTCTTCTCGAAATCGGATATCTTCTTTTTTATGATCTCGCTGATTTCCTGTGCTTTGATCTGCATCTCTAGCGCTCCTTCACCCGTGAAACGTTATTTCAAAGATTGGGAATGGTATACCTAAATGACCGCAGGGCCGGCGTTTCCCGTCCCTAGATTACCGTTTCAGCTGCCAGCCAGTTTATCGCGCATCTTTGCGAGCTGGTTCTTGATCGTTCCGTCGTAAATGACGCTTCCGATGCGCGCCTTCGCCCCGCCGATCAGCGAGGAATCGACCTTCGGGTCGATGTCCACCTGCTTGCCGGTCAGCGATTCAAGCTTTTTCTTGATGTCCGCGAGGTCGCCGTTGTTGAGTGAGACGGCGGTGGTCAGCTGGACCGTGGCCCTGTTCTGGCGCTCGGACAGGAGGGCCAGGAATGCCTCGTGCACGTCCTTCACGTATCTGATCCGGCCTGTTTCCGCCAGGTGCTCGACGAACCTCTGGGTCGAAGGCTGCATGCTCAGCTTGCCGGACAGCTCCTTGATGACCGCTATTTTGTTCTCAGGCGTAAAAACCGGACTGGAAAAGAGCTTCTGTATGGCCGGCTGGGAATCAACGGCTCCCACGAACGCGGCGAGGTCTGCTTTGGTCTTGTCAACGGTCTTCTTCGCCTCGGCGAGCTCCACGAGGGCCTTGGCGTATCTCTTTGCGATGGTCCTGATCAACTCTTGCCTCCCACCTTGGCAATATATTCTTTGACAATGCGTTCATGGTCCTGGCTGTTGATCTTGTCTTTGATCTTGCCTTCAGCCAGGTCAACGGAAAGGATCGCCGCCTCGACCGCCAGTACCGTTTTTGCCTTTTGAAGTTCTACCTCGATCCCCTGCTTCACCTGGGTATCGACATCCGTCACCACTTTTTTGGCTTCCTCGATCAGGGCCTGACGGTCCTTCTCGCCGCGAGACCGGGCCTCATCAACCATTTTGCCTGCTTCTACCTCGAGGTCCTTGATCTTCCGTTCCATCTCAGCAAGGGCCGCCACCGCACGCTCCCGGGCCTCTTTGGATTCCTGGATGGCCTTCGCGATCTCCGCGGAACGGTTCTTGAAGAAATCACGGACCGGCTTTCGCATGAAGTAAACAATGACCCCTGCGATGATTGCGAAATTGACCAGCCGCGGCAGCCAGTCTCCCATAAAGGTCATCGGCTCCGCATGGCCTTCCTCCTCGGCGAACGCAATCGCCGCGAACATACACGTTCCCGCCAGGCAGAATACTGTCCCTAAGATTTTTTTCAGGTTTTTCATGATTTGGCTTTTTCTAAACTCCGAACTCTGAACTTTGAACTGATTTCTAAACAGCCCTTCCGAGCAGCTTGGAGGTAATATCCTGCGACAACCGTTCAGCTTCTTTCTTAAGATCGGCCCTGGCAGAGTTCGCCGCTGCCGCAATCTCGGCACGCGCCTTGTCCAGCATCTCGCCGGCCTTGGTGCGCTCGGCGGAGATCATGTCCCGCTGGGCATCGAGGCCCTGCTGGTAAATCGCATTATAAGAGGAAGCTGCCTTCTGTTTGGATTCGGCGAGCGAGGCATTGTAGTGCTCCAGCAGGCTCTGCATGCGGTTCTGCGCGGCCTTGGCATCTTCAAGCGCGGAGCTGATGCCCTGCTCGCGCTCCCGCATGATGTGCCGGATCGGCTTGAAAAGAATAAAATTGAGCGCAATAACCAATACGATAAAGTTGATGAGCTGGTAAAGAAGTGAGATGTTAATGTCTATCATAATTGTGGATCGCCTCTTTTGCGGTCGAAGAGAAACATCTGCTTGTTGCCTGAAAGTTTAAAAAAACTAACACAACGTAAAAACATTGTCAAGATTTTTACCTATAAATAATATAAATGGCCGTAAAGTTTTTGATTATAGAAAAAAATGAAGCGAAAAAAGGCTGTGGGAGCGGGGGGACGAAGAGCGGGCCGCGGCGCCGTTACTTCTGCTTGTTTTGGGTCAGATACCCGTGCATTGCCTTCGCCGCTTTTCTGCCGGCTCCCATGGCGGAGATGACCGTGGCCGATCCGGTCACGATGTCGCCGCCGGCATAAACCCCTTCCCTACTCGTGCGGCCTGTTGCCTCGTCGGCGACGATATATTTCTTTTTATTGACCGTCAGCTCCCTGGTGCTCTGGGGAATGAGCGGGTTGGCGCCGGTGCCGACGGCCATGATCACGATGTCAGCGGGGACCCGGAATTCCGAACCAGGGACAGGCTTCGGCGATTTCCTGCCCGAGGCGTCGAGTTCGCAGAGGTCCATCCGCACGCACTCGATGGCGGTCACCGCTCCCTGTTCTCCGATGATCCTCACCGGGTTGGCGCAGAGCTCGAAACGGACCCCCTCTTCCTGGGCGTGATGCACCTCTTCTTTCCGGGCCGGCAGTTCCGCGAGGGAGCGACGGTAGATCATGACCACTTCCCGTGCGCCGAGCCTGAGCGCGGTCCGCGCCGAATCCATGGCCACGTTGCCGCCGCCCACCACGGCCACGCGGTCTCCCCGTGTTACCGGCGTATCGTATTCGGGAAACCGGTAGGCCCGCATGAGGTTGATCCTGGTCAGAAACTCGTTCGACGAGTAGACGCCGTTCAGGTTCTCGCCCTCGATGCCCATGAACCGCGGAAGTCCCGCCCCGCTCCCGATGTAGCAGGCGTCGAACTCGTCCATGAGCTCATCGATACTGACGAGCTTGCCCACCACGGCATTGGTGCGGATCCGGACGCCCATGCGGTCCAGGGCCTCGATCTCGCGGGCAACGACAGCCTTGGGAAGGCGAAATTCAGGAATACCGTAAATGAGAACGCCGCCCGGCTCGTGGAGCGCCTCGAAGATGGTGACGGCATGGCCCCGCCGCGCAAGATCGTAGGCGCAGGTGAGGCCCGAGGGACCGCTCCCCACGACCGCGACCTTCCTGCCCGTCGACGGCGCCATGACCGGCGTCTTTGTCCCGCCGCTCTTCATCTCCTGGTCCGCGACGAACCGTTCGAGCCTGCCGATGCCCACGGGGTCCATTTTCTTCGCAAGGGTGCAGAACTTCTCGCACTGGTTTTCCTGCGGGCAGACCCTGCCGCAGACCGCGGGCATAAGGTTCGCCTCTTTGACGATCTCGATGGCGCCGGCAAGGTCGCCTTCCCGAACAGCCTTGATGAACCGCGGGATAGGAACGTTCACCGGGCAGCCGGTGACGCATTTCGGGTCCTTGCACTGGAGGCACCGCGCCGCCTCCTGCTGCGCCAGCTCCGTCGTATAGCCCAGGGAGACCTCTCCGAAGTTGGTCTTTCTGACAAGGGGGTCCTGCTCGGGGACCGGCGTTTTTTTGGGTGAGAGTTTTTTCGGCTTGTTAGCTTCCATGTTTTATTAAAACAAAAAAGAATTTAACCACAGAGACACGGAGACACAGAGAAAATCGGATACGAATGCGAGACCAAGAAGTTTTAATAATTTAAAAGACCATCAGGATTTCTCTGTACGACTATTGCGTCTCAACGATAAATTAATTCTTTTTTTATTTCTCCGTGCCTCTGTCTCTCCGTCGTGATATGAATAGCTTTTATCTTTGCATTTACTCCAAAATCGCCCCGGCATGTCTACGTCGCCACGACTCGAATGATTCTTTCTGCTCAGGGACATATTTTTTCTGGCGGTTCATAAGCAGGTCCCAGTCCACCCGGTGGCCGTCGAACTCCGGACCGTCGGTGCAGGCGAACAGGGTCTCGCCGCCCACGGTCACGCGGCAGCCCCCGCACATACCGGTGCCGTCTACCATGATCGGGTTAAGGCTCACGATGGTTTTGACCCCGAAGGGCCTCGTCGTTTCGGACACGCCCTTCATCATGATCGCGGGTCCCACGGTCAGTACGAGACCGGCCCCCCCGTTCTGCTCAAGCTCGCCCCGGAGAGCGGAAGTCACCAGCCCTTTCATCCCCCTGCTGCCGTCGTCGGTCGTTACGATGACGCGATCGCAGAGCTCTTCCATCTCCCGCTCGTAGATCAAAAGGTCCTTGGACCGGGCGCCCATAATGCAGACCGTTTCGCAACCTGCCGCCTTGAACGCGCGCGCGATCGGATAGAGGGGCGCCACGCCGAATCCGCCCCCCACGAGAACGACCTTGCCGGCCTGTTCCACGTGCGTGGGGTTCCCGAGCGGTCCGCAGAGATCGAGCACCTTGTCTCCTGTCTTGAGAAGCGACATCTCGGTCGTGGTCTTGCCCACGGCCATGACGATCAGGCTGATGGTCCCTTCCGCAGGATCGATGTCTGCAAGCGAGAGCGGGATCCGCTCGCCGTTCTCATGGAGCCTGATGATGACGAACTGGCCCGGCGACGCTTTTTTGGAGATGAGCGGCGCAGCGAGCTTGTAATAAAACACATCGGGCTGCCGGAGTAATTTTTTTTCGAGTATCGTGGCCATCGTTAATGAATGAGCGGGCAGGCACCCTGCCGAACGCATTTCCTGGATTTGACCGTATACTGTATCATTTTTTGAAATTCTTCTCCACTCTTTTTTCTACGGCTCGGCGTGGAGCGAAGAAATTTGATGAACCCGCTGCCGGCCCTGTTTTTTATCAGGTGGCGCGTCGGTCATTTTTTTTAGGTATTCTT